>Ga0105103_10000769_pt1 | contig 18094 bp, 17 predicted proteins | sample PPLLaktember2015_2_FD_79107 | JGI IMG/M metagenome (GOLD analysis project Ga0105103, IMG submission 79107) | Freshwater sediment microbial communities from Prairie Pothole Lake near Jamestown, North Dakota, USA - PPLs Lake P7 Core (6) Depth... | ecosystem: Environmental > Aquatic > Freshwater >...
ATCTACAAGAACGTGTTCGCCCCGGCAACGGAGATCGGCGAGCCCGGCGGCAAATGGCGCCTCTCCATATGCCCCTCAATCGCCGCGGTCGACGCGCAGGGCGCCCGCCCAACGGAAGTCGCCGTGAACGCGGCCACCGACCTGCCGGCGGAGGTAGACAAGCTCGCGGTATCGGCGCGGCATGGGCGCATTAATGTGTCGAAGATTGTCGAGTCGACCACCCCGCAGGCGCCCATTACGGTCCTGTTCCTGATGGCCCCCATCATCGGGGCGCCCCCGGAGAACACGAAGACGCGCTTCGACCCGAAGATCAAGGCGCTCCTCGGCTACACGCTATGGACCGATAACCGCCAGCCGGCGATTCGCGAATTACTCGGCGCCCTGCTCAACAAGGAGAACATTCTCAACGTGCTCAATCCGCTGCGCCATACTAATCACTTCGGCCTATTTGCCGTGCGCATTGAGCTCGATCACCGAGGGCGCCCCTGGCGCACGGGCATCTTCGAGGCGCTCAGTGGGGCCGATCACGTCGAGAATTTCCCCGCGAAGGTTGCCGACGCCATTCGCGCGTGCCTCGGAGGCGTGCGGCGCATCGGCGCGCGCCAGAGCACCCTCGAGCAGATCGGCGAAGTGCTTTACGACGATAATTGGTGAGCAAAAAAATAGCCATCTTTTTTGCGCGCTTAATGCTTCTTCTTGTGCGACTTGGCCTTCTTGGCCTTCTTGCCGCCCTTCGACTTGCGGCTGCGCCTCTTGGCGCCGCCAACGATTCCTTGGCCGGAATATGGGCATCCACTGCCCGATCTGCTGCGGCGGTGCCGCGACCCTTTCCTGCTGCGTCTGCTTCCAGTCGGCATGGTTGCTGAATGCTGTTGTTGCTCGATCGATATATATTGCGCCCGACAAAAGAAAGCCCGGCGAAAAAATATTTAATTCGGGGGCCGCGACCGGCTCAGGTGAACTCGCGAATCTTGATAGCGCGCGCAGCCGGCGTCATCTTCTCCCTCGTCATGTAGGAATACACCATGGCGAGTACCACTATCGCTAGTATCCCGAGGATTACCATCTTCATCATGCTGAGAGTCGCCCCGAACGGGTTGAGCGATGACACGAGATTGTTGAGAAATTCCATCTTATATTAGCTAATCGAAATTATTCTGTCCGCGAAATTCATTCCGGAGGCACATGATCCGGCAGCCTCATGGAAATCGGATAATCAACGGACGAGACGCCCATCGCGCTTCCGGGCGGATAGAACGGGTTCACGATGAGCGAGTTCTCCGGCGGCCGGCACTGACAAGGAAAGAAGCCCTCGCTCCCGGCCGATCGCTCGCGGTAGATAATGAGCATCGCGACGATGATTACCATAATCGCGGCGGCGATCGACATGGTGCGGCTGAGTCCAAACATTGCTTATATTATGCGCACTAAAAAGGCCGTCTTCCTGCGCTAAGATTCTCCGTATCCCACTTAATCTTGTTTTCCCCGGCGAACGCCGCGAAGTCGAAGGGCGCCTGCGTGCCGGAGCCGTCCCCGCGGAAGAGATGTTGCCGGAACTCGAACATGAACTGATCGGGAACCGCGTGCTCGAGAAAGTAATCCGCGGGCACCCCATTGAGGCGCGCCCAGATGTAGAAGAGCGCATATACGCCGCATTCCGTCTTCGTGTGTTGATGCCAAACGCGGCATGCATAGATGTCGCGCACCACCACGCCCGGGCGCACTCGGCGCATCTCGGCCTTCGTTTTCGCCATCCACTTCACCCAGGCCTTCTCGGGGGGAATTGCCGCGCTGTTGAAGAATTCGACTGTCCATTCGGGCCCACGCGCATCGGCAAACAGGGCCATCCAGTGCTTCCCATCGCCCGCGTACGTATCATTATTGATTACGCAGCCGGTGCACCTTACTGCGCGGCCGGCAATCCGCGCGTAGGCGTCCTTCTCGACTCCCGCCATATCCACCGGCGGCGGCGCCTTTCCCGCGTACAAGTCGCCCCAGTCTACTGTGGCCAGCGTATCGGGCCCGGGCTGCGCGTCGCCGTTGCTGAAGTGATTTCGCTCGTAATCGATCATGTTGAAGTTGTATGGCCAGAAGCCTTCGAAGGCGAGCATCCACGTGAACATTACGCGATGAATGTGCTTATTGCTCAGTAAGTTAGTGTTAGTCGGCCCATCCCGCTTGAAGGCGCCCAGAGCCTCAATCGCGAGCTCGCGCTCCCCGAGCACCTTCGCGCCGGCAGTGTTCAGCACGCATTCTTCGGTCGTGCATCCAGTCGCCTTCTTCAGCGCGCACATTGCCTCCTTGGGCGCCGCGTCCGCGATCCGGTATTCGCGCGCCATCTTGTGGACAATATCGTCGCGGATACAAGTGCCGCCGGCCGACATGGCGCCGGCCGCGCATTCCGAGATCGTGGTCGGGAGCACACGCCGAAGAACATCGTCCTTATCTACCGCGTCGTGGTCGTTGTGATAATCGAGGATTGGGTGCCCCTTATACTGCGTCTCGAACACCTCGGGACTCCCCCCTAGTATCTCGCTCGCGATCGACAGGTCGCCGTCGGCCATCAGCAAGCTATTCGGCATATATATACGACTCGATGGAAGAGACAAATAACTGGAACGAGATGGCCGACGAGATCAGCGGGGGAATGCTGGGCCGCGGCGGCTCGCCACCCCCGGATGAACTGGACCTGAACGATGCGCCGCGCGCCATTGTCGGGGGACACGCGCCCAGCATACGGCACACGAAAGAGGCGCAGCTTCACGCGGCGTTCGATGTGATTTGCCTGGCGAACTACATGGAACGGGGCATGGAGGCGGATGCCGCCGCGCACTTGGCGGAACTCGCGAGCTCGGCCGGCACGATATCGGCCGTGTCCCTCATCAATCGCCAATTCCGCCAGCTGCTCGTGCTTCGCCAAGTCTCGGAGGCCTTGGCCGCCGCGGAAGGAATGTGTGATGAGCTGCAGACCGCGATTCCCGCGCTCCTTGCCTTGCGGGCGCGGCGAACTGGCGAGCTAACGGCGACCTTCGCGCGGGAACTGCTAGATCACATCGAAGAGCAGGCCAGCCCAGAGTCGCACTTGCCGCCGCCCAAGATCGAGCTGCTGATGGCCCGCGATCGCCTCGAAGCCCTCAGGCGCCGATTTGCCCTTCTCAAAGTGGCGCTGGGCGATGGAGAAGAGCCCCCCGAAGGCCAGGAAAAAAGCAATCCGCTGGAAGCAGTCCCAGTGCCGGACGACGTAATCAGAGTCGCCGAGCGCCCGACGGCCGCCGCCATCAAGCAGTATATGCGCCTCCAGCCGAAGATCGCCGCTTATGTCGGCGAAGTCGAGAAGCACTTCGGCGATCTGCTTGCCGAAGCGTCGCGCCTTGTCCGCGAGATTCGGCATTACGTTCACTTCGAGACACTGACAAAGAGCCTCGCGACTATCGTCGAGCGCTCGCCGCGCTTATCGAGGTAAGTCTGAATCACGAACGGCCGGTCGCGGTCGGCGAATATAGTGATGTCGTCGCCCAAGTTCACCGTCATGAAAGGGCGAATTGCGCCGATCTTGATGGACACGGCGAATAAGTCCCCGGGAGACAGCGTGGTGATCAGCTTGATGCGCTGGGCTGCCTTGTAAGTGCCGACGTAAATGACCCGGGCAACATCGCCGAATGTGATCTGGAGGGGCCCGCCGCTCATCTTCTGGAAAGTCATGTTCGCCGAGACGCGCCGCAGCTCGTTTATTTTTTTCTTGAGGTGGTGGCCATCGACTGTGAAGCGCACCGGATAACTGGCGCCGTCGGCAAAGTCCCCACGGGGCGCCTCAGGCGCATCGGCGCTGGCCGCCGCCGCTGGCGCGGAAGCCCTCGGCGCGACTTCGATCTCGAACTGATCCTCGCTCTCGTACACGCTGTCGAAGAAGACAATGTACAGGAGCGACAGCATGTTCTCCTTGACCACGATATTCATCTTGTAATGGCTCCTCTCGAGCGGCGAGAAGGCGATTTCCAGATTGTCGCGCTTCACCATTACGCAGTGGGGCCGCGCGCAGTAGTACAGATTCATGTCGGCCGCCGAGAACTCAACGGCGATCGAAATGAGGCCCGTATGGTCGCGCCCGCTGAAGATAATCTTGTCCGGAAGGAAGTCAATGTTCACTTCCGGCGCCTCATATGCCTTGAATATGCTCACCATCTGCTTCATGACGAGCGGCTTGCTGTAGACGAACTCGACGACATCCTCTGGAGATGCCGGCGACCTGATGATGCCGTCGACGCTGACCGCGTCGGCCTCGAGGCGCTTCCTTGGGCGCCCCGGGCGCTTGTGCCCCGTGTTCGCTGATGACGATGACATTTTCCTCTCCGCTTGTAAGCAAATATATATCGTGAAAAGTCGCATAAAGTGGTAATTCACCGGCCGATCTTCCTGGCGTAGAAGCTATGGATAGGTTCCTCGAACGCGTCGAATAGGCCGCGATTCATTAGGTCGAGGGCCATCACGTCCAAGCGCCTCCCGAGATCGTCGTAGTGCATTGTCGCCAGCAGATAGCTGTTCACCCGGAGACTGACCATAAGCTTGCGAGTTAGGTCATATAGTCGCGCGTAGTAGACGGCGGCCGCTGCTTGGCGATGCAGAATATCGGGCGATATGATCTTGCTGAAGGCCTCGATTACCATGCCGTAGACCTGCTGCTCGTCGCGGATCACGGAGGCGAGCATTATCGGGGGGTCGGCCCCTTCGCGGGCCGTGTCGATGATCTTGCGGAGGCGCATGAAGATCTCGTTCCGAAGGGCCAACGGCATCGAGGGATCAGAGGCGAGTTCCTTGTACGAGTTCGTTGCGGCAACGACCTTGTCGGAGAAGCACTTGGAGAAGATTACGTCCTCCATGATCTCGTTATAGTTCATGGCGCGGGTCGTCTGACCCTCGACGAGGAATCGGCACCTATCAATCGGGGTCAGCAGGCGGCGAATGAGCTCTTCCTTTGCCGGAGTAGTCGGCGGAGGTACCGCGGGCACATGCTGCATTCCCGATTCGGGCTCCAGCGACTTGGCGGGCTTCCGCGCCTTCGATTCCTGATAGGTTTTGGTTCTCGTCTTCGCGGCGCCCCCTGTGCGGGCCGATTCGGTATCGTCCTTGAGCAGCTGGGCGACGATCCGGCCCGTATCGTAAGTCGGCACGCCGATTATGCGGAAGAGATTCCCTGTCAGCGTCTCCACGACCAGCACGCGGCCGGCGGCGGTCGTGCCCTTCGGCGTGGACTTGTAGTAGTGGGCGACGCGCTTTCCGCTCGGTATGAGGGGCTTCATTGTTTGGAAGCGCCTAATGACTCGCGGGCAGAGGCCGAGATATCGCGACGTAATTAGCCCCTTTTCCTTGATGTACTCGAGGGAGAATAGGCCGCGCCCTTCGAACTCTATCGGGCGCTTTGTTAGTTTGCTTACGAATATGAGAGTCGCGCCGACGCGCTGCGCCAGGGCGTCGAGATTGCGCTCCAGGGGCATATTGTCGCGGTAAGGCATCCCGAACATGCCGAAGAACACTCGGCGGCTTACCGATTGAGTCAACATAACGAGACTTCCCGTCGACAGGACCTGCTCCCATGTCGGCCGCGACGGATCAATCGGCCGGATTGCCGCCTCGATCAGCTTGCCGGTGCCCACATACAGGAGATCCTGAATCGCGGCCCGCTGGGATTCGCTGAAGAAGGACATATATTTCCTCAGTAAGCGCGCATAAACCTTGTCCATTGTGCCCGCGCGGATTCGCTCGGCGACTAGATTGAAGACTACCTTGACGTCGATCGGGACCCTAACGAGGACATCGATACATGATTCGAGGACTCGCCTGGATATTGTGCGCCCGGACTCGATGACATTCGCCCGCAGCGCAACTAGGCTTTGGGAATACGTTTCCGACTTGCCCGACATTAAGGAGGCCATGGAGATCGAGGAGATGAAGTCATAAATGTCCTGTATAGCCGCGAGAGTCGTGCTGCCCGCCGCGAAGTACGCGAGTGCGTTTGCGCTTGTCGCCGGGCCGCTCAATATGGCGACATTGTTCTCTACCGTCTTGATGGCCTTGTCTGTGTCGCCGAAGCCGCGAATGTTGGCGCCGTATTCGCGGGCATGCGCATGCTCGATGAAGCTATGCACACCCGCGAGATAGTTCCGCAGGTGAAACGCAATAGAATTATCCATTCTGGCGGCCCTATTTGTAAGTTTCAATAGCAATTAGTATATCTTCATGGAGGAAAGAATTCCAATTGCCCCGCGGTATGCTGATGATCCCACTCTGTTGCCGGGAGGCAGACACGGGCCGTCGCCATCGGCGCCCGCGCCGGCAGCGAAGGCGCTCGGCGCGCCGACTCAGCAGGGCGGGACTTCGGTATGGAGCACTCTCTATGAGTATCGCTTGACGGCGATTATTATTATTCTGACGATCATTATCATTGCGCTCATCGCGTATATTGTTAGCGAACAGCGGCGGGCCGCAGCGCCTCCGCCGGCGGCTCCGGCACTTCCGCCCCCGCCGGCACCAGCGCCGCGTGTCGGGCGGCCGGCATATACGGCGGAACAAGTTAAGGCGCTCCGTGAGCTTGCGGCAGCCAACCGCGCCCAGGCGGCAGCGACTGCCGGTGCTGGTGCCGATACCGATGCCGAAAGTGGCGCCGATGCTGCTGATTCGCAGGCACAGGCGGGAGAAGGAGCTGCGGGGCAGGCCGCCCCCGTCGGCGCTGAACAACCGGTGAAGGAAGAGGCCGATGGTGGAGAGGCGGAAGTAGCCGGCGGCGAAGCGCAGACAACCGTAACGATGCTGACCCGCGACACCAACGTGCAGATAGAGCCCATCACCGGGAATGTCGCGCGGGCCCTCAATCCCCGCCGATCTAAGCGCAAGGCGTGAATTATTATATAGAGGCACGGGCGCCACATCTATACGTCTCCAGCAAGCATGCAGTCAGCAGAAGCAAAGAAAGTCGATTCCGCGGAGCAGAAGCAGGTACCAATGGCGACCGATGCCGGCGCCAAGAAGCGCCGCGCCCCAAGGGCCCCGAAGGCGCCCAAAGCGCCTAGAGCGCCAAAGGCACCCAAGGCGCCGAAGGTACCTAAGGCGCCGAAGGCCGCTACCTCGGCGGCTCCTCGGCCGCGGAAGAAGGCCCCCGCGGCCACGGCCGCCGCGCCGGTCCCCGTGGCCGCGGCGCCCTCAGCGGCGGCATTCTCCGATATTCCGAACATCAGGGAAACTCTCCACTATATGCCCCCAATTGAGCCGCCTCCCGTCTGGAAATGCCGCCTCGAGGACCCAGCAGAACTCGTCGTCGAGGCAGCCCGCGTTCGGCGGCACTTCGATAAGCTGGGCATCAACTACGCGCTGACAATGAAGGTGCGCGAGATAAAGGCGCGCTACAAGGACCCAAGCGGCGCAAAGAATCTCCTTCCGATGACCGAGGCGGATGCCACGATGATCGGCGCGATCAGCGGAGTGCGCTACCGTGTCGGATCGCAGGCGGCCGTCTACTTGAGCTTCATCATCGAGATGATGCTCAACGATATCTCCCGCGCCGCGATCGAGAGCGCGATTGCCGACAAGAAGAAGATTCTCCATGTCAGGCAGTTGTTCGCCCGCGGCGGCATGTTCCTGAATATGTGCCGCTTCGCGCCCCTGTTCAAGAGTCTCCCCGCATTCGCCGAGGCCGAAAGCGAATACCGTTCTACTGCGAGAATAGAAGATGCCTCTACTTTCGCGCATAAGTGCCTGACCTTCATCAAGCGCTCGGCGAAGGAGGCCGCAAAGAGCCGGATCACAGCGCTCGAGGAATCCCTGGAGAAAGAATCGGTTGCCGCGCTTGTCGGCGAGCTCGCCGAGGACGCCGCTCAGGCGGCGGACGACTCGAGCTTCAAGTTCTATGTGTCGACTTTCCTGCGCACGCTGATCAGGAATGAGCCGAGATACGCGACAATCAGGACTAGCGGGGCGTTCCGCAACTTCCTGAATGCGCTGACTCTTCAGCTTGTTCAGAAATTCGCGATGTACTCCAAGGAGCTGGTTGATCTCCTTCACGCCAGAACGGTGTCCAATAATGTAGTTCTGACAGTACTCAAGCTCATGCTCGCGGCGCCAAGCGATGTTGTTGATCGGCATGGCGTCTTCGGCGCGGCCGCTGCCGGCGGCGCCATAACCGTGAGCATAGTGCCCACGGCCGGCGATCGAGTCGCCGAGGCGCTCACCAATCGAGTGAATGATCAATTGGGCACCCAGCCAGAGGCAGCGGCACCCGCGCCCGCCGCCACCACTTCGGCGTCCACTGCTCCCGCCGCCGTTGTCGCCTCGGCGCCCGAACCAGTCGCCGCAGTCGCCCCTGAAGTGCCCTCGAAGCCGCTCCCCAAACCCAAGCCGAAGAAGGGAACACCAATTCCCGCCGATAGCGGCCTCGCGTAATCATTTCGCATAGTAGCCAATGAGATTCGCCGAGCGCTGTCCACCCTTCTTTTTTGTTATCTCCAGCTGCCTAACGGCCTCGGCAAGGAAGACATCGGCGAACTTCTCGAGGTCGCCACGGGTTGTGTCGCGCCCCATCGACACGCGGATAGCGCCGTCCATAACCGCTTCACTCGCGCGCATTGCCTGCAGAACATGAGAGTGCTGCTCACTGCTCGTATTACATGCGCTTCCGACACTGACAATGATCCCCGCTTTCTCGAGCGCTTCCTTAATCAGCTTATTACAAGCCCCCGGGCCGAGGTGCTTTGCCGCCGACAGCATGATTGTGCCGGGAAGATATTTGCTGCTTTCATCGCTCAGCAGCACTATCTCCAGCTCATATTTCCGCCGGGCAGCCAAGTACTCCTCGAGTGTACGGGTCGGCGCGCGACTCCGCAGTAGGTCGATCAAGTGCTTCTTCAGTCGCCTCTGCTTGTCGGCGACAACGTCGCGCTCCTCGCGCGCCTCGAGGATCGCCGCCCTCGCCGCGCCGATGCCCAGAATGTTCTCGGTGCCCCCACGGAAGCCCTCGTTCTGCGTCCCATGTATTATCGGGCATAGGCCCAGGACATTGATCATTGAGCGCCGAACTACCATCGCGCCGATGCCTGGAGGCCCATGAATCTTGTGGAAAGAGATACTGCACCCGTCGATTCCCGCTGCCCGCATATTCACCGGAATCTTGCCGAAAGCCTGCACTATGTCGGAATGGAAGAAGATTCCCGAGTGCCCGGCGCGGCACAGGGCCATAATGCCCTCGCCGATACGGGCGACAGGGTTGATTGCCCCCGTCTCGTTGTTGGCGAACATTATCGACACGAGGCATGTTTCGGGGCGAATCGCGGACAGCGCAGTCTCGGCGGCAACAGCGCCATCGGCGCCGGGAATAACTAGCGATATGCGCACTCGCTTGTTGTGGTTCGCCATACTCTGCAGGAGAAGAAGAATGCTCTTGTGTTCGATTGCCGACGAGACGATGTGAACTGGGCCCTCGCTCGCGCATAGGCGGGCGTCAATTACGCTGCGGAGAATGGTGCAGTTCGCCTCTGTTGCTCCTGACGTGAAGTAGACGCCATATTCGCGCTCCGAGGAGCACCCGAGTTCCCGGAGCAGTTGGGCCCGGCAGTCGACCATCATCTCGCGGCATTCGCGGGCCGAGGCGTAGGAAGCCGACGGATTGCCCCGATTCACCCAGCGCAGCATTTCCCGCACGGTGTTGGCCGACATCATTGTCGTAGCGTTGTTATCCAGGTAAATGCTCATTTCCCGTATATGGAGCCCAATAAAAAAGAAAGCGTGCGGCGCCCTTCTCCCTTAGGCGCGCCTATACCGCAGAATGCGCACTGTTAGGCTGTGTGTCCTGCCGAAGCGCTGCGCCCTGCCGATGATTTGCCCGAGGCGCTCTGAATTGCCGTCGGAGAGGATGATAATGTCCGTTGTCGCTTGTAGGTCGGCGCCCGCGAACAAGAGGCGCATATTCACGAGGAGAATGCTGATCGGCAACGGGCAATTCACGTAGCGCGCCATAGCCTCGGCAATATCGCCGACGCCGCCAAGAAGGCGACTAATGCGGCAGTTGCGCGCGACAAGACTGCTGGCCGCTATGGCCCGCTCAATGTCCCAGAGCGACTCGTCGAAGTCCCCGCAGATCATGAATTTCCGCACGTGTCCGCGCGGCAAGGGAACAAGCCGATCCGAGGTCATCAAGTGCGGGATTGCCTTGGGGTCGATAATTTCCGGGGCAATGGCGACGTACGGGGAAGAAGATGGGTCGGCCTCGGCCGCGGCGGCCGATAGAATGCGGATAATTTCGGCTATCTTCGTGGGCGGCGCGCCGCCCTCTTCAGCGCCGGCCGAGCGCGACGAGCTGCCTTCATCGCTGGTGCCCGGCACTATGTCGCGGCTCACCTTGGCGACGTCCTGGACCAGATCCTTGATATTCAGGCCGCGCTCGACGAACAGCCAATCGCGCTCGACGCACATCTTGGTCCTGCACTGTGGGCAGAGCTCGATCTTGCTGCGGATGGCGCAGGAGGCGCAGCATATTAGCCCACAGCACCTGGTGATCATGACATGACATTCGGCGAGCGGCGAGAAGCATATCTGACACAATTCCTCGGCCAGATTCTCGCGCATTCGCTCGATTGACCGCGCGCCCTGCTCGATGATTCTGGAGCACTGCTCGATCTCCTCGCGGCGCCCCTCATCATCGTCCTCGCCGCCCTCGCCGTCATCGACGCAGTCAGCGCCGCTCTGCTTTTCCTGGAGGGCGGCAAGGCGGCGCACGGCGCGGTTATGGGCGTCCTGTTGCGTTCCCAGGATGCGGGCGAATATTGCCGCGGGCGTCGCGACGGAGATGCCGAGCGACTTCGCCGCCAGCGACATCGCGTCGCCCTGTATCATGTCCGTTATGGCCGCGTGATCCCCAACAGCGAGATCTATCAGGCGAATGCAGGAGCTGATTGCCTTGTTGCTGATAGTGTGCCCGAAGACGATTATCTTGGGAACTCGGCCGAAGCGCGCGACAAACTCGGGATCATGGAGAATCGGCAGCGCGGTCGGCGTCATCCGCAGGTCGCGCCGGCCCATCACGCGGCCCCATAAGGCCGATGTGCGGGGCGCATAATAGTTGTCGCCGAGATCGTCGCTGCCGTACGTTTCCGCGACTGCATACCGAGTGCGGTATGTTCCCGAATACCTGGTCGCCCCGAGGTGTTCATCCGAGAACCGCCTCAATGTGGCTGTGACATGATACGACACGAGGGCACGCAGCCCGCGGCAATTGTACATCGTATCCACATCGTCGTAGACAACGCGGGCCCACCAGGGAACCGCACGTTCCGGGCCGACGCGGATCTTGTTGACCGCCTTCGTGGTTCCCCAAACGAATCCATCGGCGCAGGCAACGTTGCCCGCCTTGATCAGAATGATGTCATACGCATTCACGCGGCCCGACGCAATAAGCGCGGCAAGATCGTCAATATCGCTCCCTTTCCGGACAGCATAGTAGCTCAGCGACGTGCGGTCAGTGATATGCGCCTCCCATTGCGCCATGACCATTCTCGAGACCACAATCGCCGTCGGCCTGATAACCACGCGCGGGCGCAGCTCGAGACCGCCCATATAGTAGGGGCGGAGCAGGGGAAGCGGGCGGAGCATTATCAGGCCGAGAATGATGAATGTCTTGCCGCAGCCGAACGGCTCGTTGAGCCGTATATGGTTGGCGCGCGGGTCGTTCTCTTCGCCGAGAAGGAATGCTATTGTTTGCCTCTGGAAATCGTGCAGCTTGATGCCGATAAAGCACGGCGGTTCTGCCGCCAGCGGCACATAATCCCAGGCAATTGAGCACATTGCGGTTTATAGTAGATTGCGGGGCGCTTCAATTTTCGGCTTGAAAATTGAAACCCGGAGACTTCTACAAAGTCGACATGGAACATACTCCCCGGTGGTCTCCATGTAATCATCAATCGGTCGCCTCGCCCGCGGGCGATAGCTGCGGCCTATGTTATGATATCAAGAATGGGCCTCTCGGCGAGCATGTCGCCAAGGGCCGCGTGATTGTCTATGGGGACCGCCCATATCACGGGGAATTCTCCATTATGCGCTTCTTCTGCAGGCGCCATAAGCACAGCGATAAGTGCGGGCGACACGAGTGCATGATGGCGCGCGCCGACGCGATGGGCGCCGACGGCACCATTGAGGATTGGCCGCCGCGGCGGCCGCCGAACGGGAGGTATTCGTGCCGCATGATGTCCTGTAGCCAGGACTTCTTCGCGTCGCTCGCGATGGTCGCCGATGAGCCGCGGTTCGTGCTCAACTGCCTGCGGAATCACACATGGTTCAGCAAGCACTTGGGCGACCTTCTGCGCATTCCCGAGATCATTTCCGACGGCGAATACCGCTTCGATGACCCCCTTCCGTTCGCGATCGACGAGAAGTGCCCCCTCATTATTCCCTACAACTGCGACCTCGGCATTGCCTTCTATCACGCAAGCCAGGGTCCATTGCCGGAATATATCAACCGCAAGGCGGCCAAGCTCGATCTCGACTTGCGGATCATTCCCGCGGCGCACAGGAGCGAGAAAAAATTAGTCCGGGATGTCGTCGAGGCGCTCAACGACTCCGGCGCGGCCCATATTCGCGCCGGCTGGGCGGAGGAGCGCTTGACTAGCCTGCGGTTCGCGAATCGGGCGCTGCCCGCGCTCTACTTCGCCGACCGATGCGCGACCTACATGGGCCGCGTCGGCGCGGGAACAGAGATAACGGCGAGATGATCCACAGCGCGGTTGCCTTCCCAGAGGAAGCGCTCGAAGTCGTCGCCGTGAACCGGCTCTTTTTTGTGGGAATGAACGTGAATGAACTGCACATCGCGCGCCCACCGAAGACGCTCGAGGAGGACACTCGCCGTGTCGATAAGGTCCATGTTGGCCCTCATCTGCGGCTGCGGCTCGGCGCGCCACCTGGGCGCCCATTCCTCGACCGTCTTCGCGGCGTACATGCTGTCGTGAACAATCCGCAATGGGCCCGACTGGAGCTCGGCTGATCCGCGATTCCCCGCGTAATCGAGGGCCGCAATGAGCGCCATGAGCTCAGCGCGGTTGTTAGTCGGCGCTTCGCCGCGGGGCCCTGGAGGCACTGGGCCGGAGATGTGCACGATGATCCCCGAATCGACGATCACTGCGCCATAACCGGCTCTACATTCTGCTGTCCCATTTCCGCTGGCCGCGCCATCTACAAAGGCATATACGAAGTCCGGCGACATCAGGTTGTCGGCCGCGGGATCGATGGCGCGCGACTCGATGTGCGCCTCGGGAATTGCCCCGGCGGCGAGCTGTGGCGCCGGCTTCGCGCCCGCTCCCGGCGCCCAGGCGATCGGGGCCGCGCCCAGCAGCGCATTAGCGCGCCGGAAACAATCACAGTTCTTGAAGTTCCGCGGCCCATCGGTTCTGTTGTCGGCATTAAGCGGGGATGGATGCCCCCACTCGAGCACGGCCCGCGAACTGCGGATAACACCGGGCTTCTTTCCTAGGTCGCGCGCCGAGTTGCCGAGCAGAATGTAAATCAGCTGCGGTTTGCGCTCGGAAAGGGCCCGAAGGAAAGACTCGATGAACGGGCGCCAATATTCCCTGTGAGCCCCCGCCCTGACGACGCGCGTCGTCAGGGCGGAATTGATCAGCAACATGCCTTGGCGAGCCCATGAGGTCAGATTGCCGCTCGCCGCCTGATCCTTGCCGATAAGGCCCTGCCCGACGAGCGCGGCGAGCATGTTCCGCAGGCTTGCTGGCGGCGGTATGCCGTCGGGCACGCTGAAGGCGAGCCCATGGGCCTGGTCGCGCGACATATAGGGATCCTGGCCGAGCAGAACCACACGCACTGTGTCATACGGGCACAGGGCGAATGCTGAATAAATCTGCTCGATTACTGGGCACAACTCGGCCGCCGGGCAAGCGCCCTCGTCGGGGCTCATTATCCGCCGGAGAGTGCTTTCGGCTAGCTCGCCGAGGCGGTGGGAATCAAATACCTCGTTCCAGCCACCTTCAACCGAGAGGAATTTGCTCGCCATTAATATACCATCATCAAGATTCCCTTCAATTTTCCGAGGAAATGCAACTTTCCTGGACAACCGTTGTTATCATCCTCATTGTCGCGCTGATCATCTATTGGTTCAGTAAGGAATCGTTCACCACGATAGATGATAAGGCGCGCGTCTACGTGCGCTGGTTCGCGACGAACCCTAACCCTGTCTACGTTAATTTCCTCAGGGACAATCCCGACAGCAACATAGTCGAATACAACAAGATGATGGCCCTCCGCGCACAAGGGCGCATGGGCATCGACGAGGCAATTCGCGCCCTGCGAATAGCGTGATATATATAATGCTTACCTGGCCGAATCGATCGCAAATCGTAGTAATCGTGCTGCTCGTGATTCTTATTCTCATAATCGCGCACGCGACCGACTGGGGGCGCAGACACTGGCGCCGACGGGCGCTGCCGCGCCTAGCTAACACTGCCGAAGAGCGCCGGGCAATCATGAGCGCCCCCGGAAAGTCGCCGGACGACCACTTCATGAAGGCCGTTGTGCTGACGCGCATGCTGGATGATGCGCAGGATGCCCATGACGCCCCGGCGACTCGGACGCTGCGGAATCTCGCTGCCCGCGAATACGAAGAGGCAACGCGCGCAGTCAGGGGAGTCGGCGCGCAGCAGTTCGACGACGAGTTCATTATGCGCGGGGCCGTTAACTTTGCCCTGCAGCATGGGCTTCCGTGCAGGATTCGCCGATTGCCGAAGCCCGTAGCCCTGCCGCCGGCGAAGAGGGATTTCCGACTGGAATGGCACTCGGACGCGCAGAATGTGCATGATTCTGCAGTCAGCAGAACAGTAGATGATGCTGTTCGCCACCTGCTGGCCGATGATCCGCGGCTCATTTCCAACGATGAATGCCGGCGCGCCTTGACGACCGCAATTGGGCACCTGAGGGACCCTGATGCTCGACGGCGGGCAACCACGACTATTGATACGGCGTTCCGCAGCGACTCCAGAATGGATAGGTACGGAGGGGTGCCGGAGGCCGATATCTTGCGCACTATCTTCCAGCGCTCGCTTGCCGACGAGAACGCGGACCGCGCCGATAGCCTGCGCGCGTCGCTGGTTGGCGCCCTTGTCGACGCGACTGAGCCCGATTCCCGGGGGGCCGTATGCTCAGTGGGGCGCTGTTCGCGCTACGTCTCGTCGCTGGAGATGATCGATCGGGCGCCGCCGACACCGCCAGTCGCGCCGGTCGATGCCTTTCGACAGGAGATATTCGCGGCGATCGCGCACGTCCCGGAGGCCGAGCGGAGCCCGGCTCTCGTCAGGAAGATAATGCGGCCGTACGCGGCGCGCTTACCGCAGCATACGTACGCCGCGATCGAGGCCGAATGTATGGCCGGCCTCGAGTAAGTGCCGATTGTAAATGATCCCCTCATAATTATACTTGCGATGACGACTTATCCGAGCACTTACCTCGACGCAGAATCGCTTCTGCTGACGACGCCTAATAGTTCTTATTTGGGTCCGAGCCCAGATACAGTGCAGGTCGCGAATATCGTCACGACGAATATCAACGGAGCGCCTCTCGTTGGGCCCGTCATCTCGGCCGATGCCCCGGCGAGATTGACGAACAAGACGCTCGTCGATGATAGCGTGTTCTTCGTGAATCCCGCCGATGCGACTAAGCGGATCGGCTTCACTACGCTTGGTGTCGCCGCAGGCGCGACAGTGAGCATTGTCCCTATCGCCGCAGCCAGTCGCGCGCTGGCTATTCCCGATCCGGGGGCTGATACCGAGTTAGTTACGGCGATCGGCGCCCAGACGCTTACCAATAAGTCCCTCGTCGACACCAGCACATTTGTCGTGAACGTTGCCGATCCGACAAGGCGCGTTGCCTTCGACGCCGCTGGAGTCGCCGCGGGCGCGACAGTGAGCATCGCCCCGGCGGCCGCGGCCAATCGCTTGCTGACGATTCCCGACCCGGGGGCGGATACCGAGTTAATTACGGCGATCGGCGCCCAGACGCTTACCAATAAGTCCCTCGTCGACACTAGCACACTTATAGTCAACGCCGCCGATCCGACAAGGCGCGTTGCCTTCGACGCTTCTGGTGTTGCCCCCGCAGCAACAGTGAGCATTGCCCCGGCGGCCGCCGCGGACTGCGTGCTGACCATTCCCGACCCCGGAGTCGCGGCCAGCGCGTTCGTTGTCGCCGACGGCGCCCAGACTCTGAATGGGCCGATTACGACTGGAGCCGACCTGACGATCGGCACAACAGTGGCCGACTACAGATCGCTACTTGTTGCTTCCGGGGGCACGCGGACGGCAATCCACGGGCTTGCTGATCGTATTGTAATCGGCTACAACACACTAGACGGCGTATCCCATATTGATGCGACGCAAGCGTTCTGCTCTCTCGAATTTGCTAACATACTGAATCGCGGATATACAGTTATCCGCGTGCGCGATGTAGGAAGTCCGCAAAGACCCATATTCGGCAGCGGGCCCCAATACATCGATTTCTTCCAGCAAACTCGCATTGGTTCCGCGACTACGCCGCAATTCTTGGTTACGCCGGGGAATCCTCTAATTCCGTTCGAAATCGCAGTGGGAGCCGGCGGCAATGTGTACATGAACTCAACGGGGGCCAACGAAATTAATATCGACGCGACTGACATCTTCCGAGTGCGGAACGTGACGAACGCGACCAATACAACCACGGCCGCCTTCGTGTCGTACGGGGGCATAGCCGCGGCCCAAGATATCTATCTCGGCGGCCTGATCAACTTCGCCGGGTCGCAGCTGACCTACAGCACGGCGGTAATCGCGATGAACGTGGCGACAGGATTGGGGCCGATTCCTGCATCGCCCGTTAACTTCACTTTCATTAAGGTCGGTCCCGTGAATGTAGTCTGCTGGCCCCTTCTGAATAATCCGGCAGCTGAGCTGAATTTCACCTTCACCGCAACTCCCGTTGTCCCCGCGCAGTACGTACCGTATGCGCCTACTGTGGCCAATATTGCCTGCGCGACGGTAGTCCGCGACGGCGCCTTATTCCCGAACGGAAGCGTAAATGTGAATGCGGGCAATCTCGTGTTCTTCTCAGCCGCGATATCGGGTGGGCAGTTAACTGTTGTCCCTTTTATTGGGCCGGGAGGTCAAGTAGCCGCCGGCGGAGCGACCTACATCTAATCGCGATCCCGCCAACAGCCGGCAAGGAAGAAGGAGATTGCGCGTGGAATAATTAATTTTTTCACGCGATCAAAATATCGCGGCGACAATATATATCAACGATGGACAACATGCAGATCGCCATGATAGTTCTTGTTGCGCTGCTCGTGCTCTGGTTCTTCGGATTCCTGGAGAGGGGAATCGCCTACGTAATGCCCTCATGGGCAGGCAAACTGCCGGCGGCGCCATACCCGATGATGTAAGTGAGTGGAGCGCCTCGATCCGCCAAATACGTGTTTTTTTGCCCGGATTCATATACATCATGGAGACTTCAACGATGATCGTAATCGCCGTACTTGTAATCGCGCTCGTCTACATGTGGATGCAGAGGAAAACGCCGACAGCGGATCTCCAACTCATCACGCCGGCGCCCGCCCTTCTGGCGCGGCCAGAGCTCGGCAACAAGATTAAGTCCGCCGAGAAGGTCGGCGTTATCTTCTGGGGCCAACCGATCGCGCAGGCCAAATCGCAGATCATGACGGTCGCCCATAAGTCGCTCGGCGCTGAATTCCCGGAGTTCTGCGTGCAGCTCGCGGAAGACGGCAAGTCGATCGCGGCCGACGGCAACAACATGGCGACTATATTCATGCCCCTCGCGCGCCGGGGCGCCGCAAGGGTTGGGTATCTAGTCCGAGTTGATCCCGACGGGATGCCGATAGATAAACACAGCTTCACGGGCACTACTACTCTACAGGACAAAGACCCATCGTCAAGGGTCATGGTAATCCGTAATCCGCAGGCGAGCGAGAGCGCGAACTACGCGGCGGCCAGCAAATTCGAATGGGACTTCGCCGCGAACATAACGGCGAAGCCGTCGTTGTTCCCGTAAGCGGCGAGGGGAGATAGCGCCTATTCGC
>Ga0105103_10000770_pt1 | contig 18086 bp, 16 predicted proteins | sample PPLLaktember2015_2_FD_79107 | JGI IMG/M metagenome (GOLD analysis project Ga0105103, IMG submission 79107) | Freshwater sediment microbial communities from Prairie Pothole Lake near Jamestown, North Dakota, USA - PPLs Lake P7 Core (6) Depth... | ecosystem: Environmental > Aquatic > Freshwater >...
CAGGTTTGGGTCGCAAACGGGCACCCAGCGGTTTCGAGTGAACGGCTGCTTGCTTGCCTTGACCGGCCATCCATCTGATAGCACCATTGGGCCGGTGTTCCAAGCCAGGCAAGTACAAGAGGTGGGCCATGGATGTTGCGAATCGCGTCATGGTCGAAGCCTGGAATACCGTGCTCTACGAGAAGTTCTGTCGCTTCAGACATCTGATCGTCGAAGGGGTATCGCAGCACAGCAATGCGGCCTTCGATCGTTGCCGGTATCCGGTTGGTTCGCGTGTCCTTGATGTCGGATGCGGCTTCGGCAATGGCACTCTCAGCATCGCCAAGCGCGTGGGTCCGACCGGGGAGGCGGTCGGCCTGGATTGCGCCGAAAACTTTGTTCGCGCCGCTGAGGCGGCAGCACGCAAGGAACGCGTCGAGAACGCCCGCTTCGTCGTTGGCGACGCGCAGACCGGCAATCTGTTTGGGCCCTATGACCATGCGTTCGCGAGCTTCGGCACGATGTTCTTTCTGACGCCAGCGGTTGCGATGGCCAATGTGCGCAAGGCGCTCAAACCTGGTGCCACCTTCACGCAGATCGTTTGGCGCCGACGCGAGGAGAACCCGTGGCTGTTCGATGCTGAGCAGCGGGTGAAGGAGATCGTGCCGGTTGTCTCGCACGATGAGACCGACCAAGTGCACTGCGGTCCCGGGCCGTTTTCCCTGGCCGATGCGGACGCTGTTAGCACGATGCTGCGTAGCGCGGGCTTCGAGCGCATTTCCTTCGAGCGACACGACTGCGACATCTGCATCGGCCGCGACCTGGATGACGCAGTGGACTTCGCCATGTCGCTCGGTCCTGCGGGCGAGATCATCCGCCTGGCGGGCGAGGAGGGTGCTAAGCGCAGGCCTCAGGTCATTGCTGCTCTTGGGGACGTACTCGCGCCCTACGTGCGACCAAGCGGCGTTTGGGCGCCGTCAAGTACGTGGTTCATCACGGCGTCGAATCCAACCTGACCGAGCGCAGGGTCGAGTTGCAGGTGCGGCGATGGGTTAATCCAGCTTTTCAGCGCGCTTGTCGATGGCCTGCACGATCAACGCGACATTGGAGCCCTCAGCTCATGAAGCCCGAAACAGGTCAGTCGGCGCCCCGCTGAGAGCGGGCTTCCGGGTCTAGCCAGCCAGTGTTGGTGTGCCGGTGTCATGACTCGGCGCCATACCCAAGGTATCAGGCTGGCGAACATGAGCAGCACGTAGCCGGCGGGAAGGCGCGGCGAGTCGGGCGCCAGATCGAGGCGGTAATAGGGCCTGCGGCTGTCGCGATGATGCTCGTCGTGAAGGCTGATGCTCAGGGTCACCCATGCCTGGAAGCGGCAATCCTCTTCCCAACCGCGGCCGTGGGCGATGCGATCCGGAATGCTGTCGTCGCCAAGTCCCCAGTGCTGGATGTAGGTGATCAGCTGGATCCCAAACGCCACACCCATCATCATGACCAGGTAGAGGAAGGCCCCCGACCACCCAGCGATCGCCCCAAAGCTTGCCCATGTCAGCGCTGTCGCGAGCAGCGCCATGCGCGTGCGCACCAGGTTCGGCATTTGCGCCTGCGGGCTCCATACCGGCGCGGCAGGGCCGAACAGTTCGCTCGCGACTCGCCACATGCGCCTGCCTGCGAAGGCCCAGACGGACTCCGCTTTCAATGGGTACTCTGCGTGGCGGGTATCTCCAGGTCTGGCGTGGTGTGCAAGGTGTTCCATGCCCAGTGCCGGGTAACCGCACATGCCGGCGAGCACGTGTCCGAGCATCGCCTGATTCTTGTCCCGACGATGAATCAGCTCGTGCGCCACGCACGTGCCGAACAGCAGGGTCATCCAAAGGCTCAGCGCGAAGCCGAGCAGGGCTGCTGCATTGCCGCTGAGCGGCGCGCCCGCAAACGTCAACCCGGCCAGCAGACATATGGGCAGCGTGGCCGCGTAGGCCAACGGCAAGCGGTCAAGGAAGGTGGCCACGGTTTCGTTCCATTCAGGCGCACCGGCAGAAGGCAGTGCGCCGAATGCGACGCGCGCCAGCGGGAACACGAGGGCGACGACACCGAACGCCAGCCATGGACTGTCTTCGATCGCGCCAATCAGGAGCAACGCGGGCATCAGGAAGATCGAGAGATAGCCGAGGGCACTGAACCACTGTCTGCTCATGATGAGGCACTCCCGTTGTGGCGCTCGAGGCTCAAATCAATCCGTACTCGGCTGCAAGTTGCGCTGCGGCTTTTCGGTTCGGCACACCCAGCTTGGCGTTCATGCGCTGGAATCGCGAGTTGATGGCGTTGGGCGACATGTCGAGCGCGTTCGCTATGTACTTGGTGCTGTGCCCCAGGCGTTCATGCGTCAGCAGTGCCAGGTCGTCTTCCATCAGCCGCGCGTTGATGACCAGCTCGCGCTTGATGCGTGCAATCCACCACTCGTGCAGTTCCATGGCCAGGGTGCGCGCAAGCATCTTCAAGGTCAGATATCCATCGTCATCAAAGAAGCCTGGCGTAGATGAACCCAGGCACAGCACGCCGACTCGCGAAAGGCCTCCGCTCGACGGGGCCGGTACGATCAGCGCGGATCGAAAGCCGAACTGCGCTGCCAGTTCCACCACCGTACGCTGCTGCGCGGAACCTGGTGAGATTTCATGGGCCCTCGCAGGCGAGGAGTTCGTCAGGGAATACTGCAGCCATGGGTCATTGCTGTACCAGGCCCGCCGCTCGTACTCCAAGCACCAGACCGGGTCGCAGGCCAGAAGGAAGCGAAACGACTCGTGCGAGGGGTCGTCTCGGACGAAGCTGACGAAGGCCGCTGCATCGGTGCCCATCTGGTCGGACGCCGCAGCCAAGAGGTCCACCGCATGCGCCTCATCAGACGCCAGTGCGAGCTGATGGATCGCAGCCATAACGTTGCCGGAATAGTCCGGCTGTGCAACCCGATCAGCCAGCGAGCGATGCGTGTGCATGGCAGTCGAACAGTTCGTCTGCATCGTGATGCAGTCTGGAAAACATCAGTGGATAGTCGAATCGATCGTCATCGGCGTCGCACCATCGGTGCAAGGAGTTCGCCGAACTGAAGACGATCGCCTGGACTACCCGCGCTGCCCCATGCCGTTGCACAGCGCGCTCGACAAATACGCCACCGCGAACGCGCTGCATGGTGACGACGAGGACGCCGTCGGGGCTGCGCACGACGTGCGCGCCGTGCCTATCTGCCGCGGCCCACGGAGCGAATGTCGTCGGCATGGTTCGTGAACCGGTTGCCGCAGTGAAGACACGTAGCAAGACTGAACTGGTCTGGCGTCGGGACGGTCGTCCAGGTCAGCACACTCTCCTCGCCACAGTGTTCACATTCCGCGATCGTGAGGTGATATTGGTGTTTGCATGCATCGCAAGCCACTGCGTGCATTTCTTCGAGGTCCAGAAGTTCGAAGTCGTCAACATCTACCCGTCCACAGTGAGGGCAGGTGATGCTGATTCCGCCAAGGGCCGGCGCTTCGTCAAGGTCCATGATGCATCTCGCATTTGCGGCGGAGTTGCACACACTTCGGTTCGGCGGACGTAGATGTAGCGCGGTCGGTCCGATTTGTCCAGACTGCAATTGCTTCACCACGTTACCGACGCTGCGAATTTCGGTAGCGATCTTGAGCCGTGCGCGACCACCAACCCTGGAATGGCGGGCGATCCGGCTACAGATCGTTACCGTGCGGCGCAGACATTCGGTCCTCGCAGTCGTAGGCTTCAATGGGGTGCGGTTGCATCTAGTGCTGAGACACCAACGCTGCCTACCCGAGGACTGACCACGAGACCCGATCATGTGGATGTTGTACGCACGCGCACCGGCGCCGAACTTGCCGTATTGGAAGGGCCGCCGTTGGCTTGCCTTGCTCGATGCAGCGTTGTGGCCAGCGCTGTTGGCATTCAATGTGGTCACCTTCCCGCTAAACGCAGGCGTGGTCGGCCCGGTGGTTCTGGCGATGTGCGCCTTCATCGGGGTTCGCGGCTGCGCGCGTGCGCTGTGGCACAACGAGCAGTACCGATTCACCACGTGGCGCTTGGGTGCCCCAGTGGGGGCATTGCTTGCGCTGGGCATCCTTCTGAAGTTCACGGTATAGGGTCGCGTCAATGTGCGGCTGATGGGAGCGATGCGCTCCATCGATCGACGTCGGCCTTGCGCCACCCGACAGCTCTGCCGGCCAGCTTCACCGGAGCGGGGAAGTGCCTGGCCGCCATCAGGCGGTAGATCGTCGACCGGCTGAGCCCCGTGTGCCGCACGACGGCGGGCAGGCGAAGAAGGTCGCTGATGATGGTGACCCGATGGTCTGCGCTGACGGTCGTGGCGGCATACGGCATGAGGTGGATCCTCAAGGTGACGTTGAAACTCTAGCCCGCGCATTGCGCGCTCCACGCGATGATTTCAGGCGAAAAATCGTCGCCGCGCTGTCGTTGCGGTCCCGGGCTGCTGCAATGGAGCAACACTTGGCAATGCGAGATGCGGGCGGCGAGCAATCGCCGCAAAACTGGCACCAGACTGGCACCAGCTTTTGTCAGAAAGCAAAAGGGGTAGCAGGCACTAACCGGCTACCCCTTGCTGTACTTGGCTCCTCGACCTGGGCTCGAACCAGGGACCTACGGATTAACAGTCCGGCGCTCTACCGACTGAGCTATCGAGGAATAGCCGCGCATTATAGCGGCGCAGCGGCCCACTATAGGCTGGCCTGCAGGGACAGGGCAAAGGTGCGTGGCGTCATCGGGAACAGGTACGAATGGCCGAACTGGAACGGCGACTCGCGCCAAGCATTCTGGTTGGTGACGTTCTCGACAGCGGCACGCCACACCAGCGTACGCTTCCCCAGCGCCTGCTGGTAGCGCAGGCCCAGGTCCAGCCGCGTGATGCTGGGGATGCTGAGGCTGTTGTCGGGCATGACGATGCGGTCGCTTTCGTACACGCCGTTGGCCAGCAGCTCCAGCCCCGGCACTTCGGCCACGCGGTAGCCCAGTTGCAGCTTCAGCGTGTAGGCCGGCACGTTGGTCGGGCGCAGGCCATTCAGGCTGGCGTCGGCACTGTCCTCGCGCCGCGCGTGCAGGGCCATCGCGCCGCCGGCGATGTTCCACGCGCCCAGCTGTGCGGCCAGCGTGGCTTCCGCGCCGCGGTGCATGGCCCTGCCGTCGCGTACCCAGGTGCAGCTGTCGTCGGCATCGCAGCTGCCGAAGGCGGCTGACACCGGACGTTTGATATCGAAGGCGGCCACCGACCACTCGCCGTGGTCGAAGCCGCCCTTGACGCCCAATTCGACCTGCTGGCTGCGCAGTGCCGGCAGCACCAGGCCGCGGTTGACGTAGAAGGGGTTGTTCGGCGCCACGTCGGCCTCGTAGCCGGCGCCCCAGCTGGCATAGAGCAGCATGCCGCCTTGCAGCTTGTGGCTCAGCGACACCCAGGGTGCGGTGTAGTCCTGGCTGAAGCTCGTGCCTTCGCTGCCGTCGTTGACCTTCTGCCGCGTGTAGCGCAGCCCCAGCCACAGCGTGGTCTGTTCGTCGAAGGCGATGGCGTCGCGGAAGTACAGCTCTGTGGAACGGGTCTCGTCGCTGGTGGCCACGCTCAGCGGGTCGGGTGCCGGCGGTGTGAACAGCGTGCCCCATACGTTACCGGTGCCGGCATAGTTGAAGGCCTGTCCCTGGAAGCGGTTGTCGACCTTGTTGCCCTGCACGCCCACCGTCAGGGCATGGCTCAGCGCTCCGGTGCGCAGCGTACCGCTCAGCGCCACGTCGACGACGTTGCTGCGGCGACGTTCGTTCTCGCTGCGGAAGTCGTACAGGTCGTAGCTGCCGTCGCCGCAATAGCGGTCGTAGAAGCCTTCGGCGCTGCAGCCGTAGGGGAAGGCGATGTTGTCGTCGCTCTTCAACTGCTGTGTCGCCGCCTGGGCCAGCAGCGACCAGTCCGCGTCCAGGCGCTGGCGCCAGCGCAGCGACGCGGTGGTGGCCTCGAACACCGAAGACCGAGACCACGGCTGGTTGTTCAGGTTGATGCGCGGGTTGCCCGGCTCGGGCACCACGGATCCGAGCACGCTGAATCCTGGCACGCTGGGCTGCGAGCGGCGCGAGTTCTCGACCTCGGCTTCGAGCAGCGTGTCGGCGTTGATGCGCCAGTCGCCGGCCAGTGCCAGCAGGTAGCGGCTGCCTTGGGCGTCGTAGATCTGCGGGTCCAGGTGTTCGTAGGCGGCGTTCAAACGGAGGCCAAAGGCGCGGCCGTCGCCGAAGCGGTCGGCCAGGTCGGTCGAGGCCAGCACACTGCCGTTCTGCCGCCAGCCGACGAAGGCCTCGCGCAACGCGGCATCGCCGGGGCGCCTGACCACGAAGTTGACCATGCCGCCCGGCGAGCCCACGCCGGACAGCATGCCGCTGGTGCCCTTGAGCACCTCGATGCGCGATTTGTTGTCCAGCGGGATCGAGGTCTCGGCGCTGATCGGCAGGCCGTCGCGTCGGTAGTTGAAGCGGTTGTCGAGCACGAAGCCGCGCACGCTGAGAGAGTCCCAGTAGCCGTCGGCGTTGTAGCCGTCGCCCACCGACACATCGATGCGGGCGATGTCCGACAGCCGCCGGATGCCCAGGTCCTTGAACTGCTCGGCCGTGGTCACGCCCACCTGCATCGGCAGGCTGGACAGCGGCACCTGGCCGAAGCCGCTGATGCCGGCCACCGGCTTGACGGCGCTCACCGTTACCCGCTGCGTGGCGCCGTCGTCCCCCGCGGTGCTAACGCTCTGCGCCTGGCCGTCTGTCGGCAGGCCGGCGGTGCCGAGCAGCAAAGCCAGGGCCAGCGTGCGGCAGCGCCGCGCCGCTGAAGGTCTTGGTTCGAATGCCATCGTCGTTCCCATGTCGCTGGCAGGTCGGCACGGGCCCGCGGCGGCGAAGCGACGGTCGGGCATGCTTCCCTGCGCGAGGATTACCTCAATCAGGTTCAAAGGGACTTTCTCAGTCGGCACGACCCAAAGGCCTTGCCAACACCCCTAGCGAATGCGCCGCGAAAAGCCACGACGCCAGCACACTATAGCGTCAAGAACGAAAAGGGCCCGCGCTGGCGGGCCCGCTGCTGCAGCTGGGCGAAGCCGTTAATCGAACACCGGCGACTCGACGCCCAACACCTTGTGCAGCTTCGGACTGGTGGTGGTGTACTGCAGCAGGATGCGCTTCTCCGGGAAGATGTACGGTGCCGCGCCAAAGGCGGCCAGCGCCGCCTCGTGGAAGCCGGACAGGATGAGCTTCTTCTTGCCTGGGTAGGTGTTGATGTCGCCCACCGCGAACACGCCAGGGATGTTGCTTTCGAACTTCTCGGTGTCGACGACGATCTGCTTGCGTTCGATGCCCAGGCCCCATTCGGCAATCGGCCCGAGCTTCGGGCTCAGGCCGAAGAACACCAGCAGCATGTCCAGCGGCACCAATCGTGTGACCGCATCGCCGCCGGTGACCTTGATGCCGGTGAGGCGGCCGTCCTGCTCTTCGAAGCCGGTGGCTTGACCGACCAGGAACTGCATTTCCAGCGCATCGCACAGCTCGCGCATCTTGGCCACCGAGGCCGGCGCCGCGCGGAAGCCGTCGCGGCGGTGCACCAGGATCACGCTGGCCGCCTTGTGCGGACCTTCCTGCACGAAGTTGAGCGCCCAGTCGAGCGCGGAATCGCCGCCACCGACAATGACCAGGTTCTTGTCGGCAAACTGCGCCGGGTTGCGAACGCGGTAGAACAACTGCGTGTCCTGGAACTTCTCCAGCCCCTCGAGCTTGAGCGTGCGCGGCTGGAACGACCCCACGCCGCCGGCGATGAACACCGTCCTGGTGAGGAAGGTGGTGCCCTTGCTGGTAGTTACCAGGAAGCGGCCATCGTCCTGCTTCGCCAGCCCGCAGACCTCCTGACCCAGGTGGAACGTGGCGCCGAAGGGTTCGATCTGCTTGAGCAAGTTCTCGGTGAGCTCCTTGCCGGTACACACCGGCACGGCCGGGATGTCGTAGATCGGCTTGTCGGGATACAGCTCGATGCACTGGCCGCCGGCATAGGCCAGTGAATCGATGATGTGCGCCTTGATCTCCAGCAGCCCCAGCTCGAATACCTGGAACAGGCCCACCGGGCCGGCACCGACGATCACCGCGTCGGTCGCGATCGGGCCATCGTGGCTGCGTGCGGTGTCGGCTACCGCGGGGGTCGGTTTCGGTTCCATGATTCAAATTTCGGCCTGCAGGAGGCTAGCCGGCAGGGTGGTCTTGGGGTCAGCGGATCAGTTCGGACAGCTTGTCCTTCCTGTCCTTCCATTCGTCGGCATCGGGCAGCGCCGGCTTGCGCTTGGTGATGCTCGGCCACCCTCGCGACAACTCGGCGTTGAGCTTGATGAAGTGGAGCTGGTCCTGCGGTACGTCCTCCTCGGGCAGGATCGCATTCACCGGGCATTCGGGAATGCACACCGCGCAGTCGATGCACTCGTCCGGGTCGATGCTGAGCATGTTCGGCCCCTCGCGGAAGCAGTCGACGGGGCAGACGTCCACGCAGTCGGTGTACTTGCAACGGATGCACGATTCGAGGACGACATGGGTCATGAGCAACTCTGACAGTGTTCTTGGGGGTGAAACCAGTGGCCGCAGCCAATGCACTGCGGGCGGACGCTAGTCGCCATTCTGAGCGACAAAGCCGTAATTTTATGTCGAGGCGGGCGCCTCGCTTACGCGATGCCTGTCATGCGTCAAGGTCTTGTCGTGACGCCCACTGCCTTCGGCGGCCACGCCCACCGTCACCACCGTTGGCCGGCCACAGTGCAGCACGGTGGCCTGTGCCAGCGTGTCGAGCCGGTGCTCGCTGACCAGCTGGTCGCTCCAGCCGGCGCGCGAGACCACGCACACCGGTGTGTCGTCCGGCCAACCGGCTCCGCGCAGCCGGCGCGACAGTGCACCGAGCTGGCGCCCGGCCATGTAGAACACCTCGCTGTCCGCGTTGCGCGTGGCGCGCAGTTCCCCGTCCTGCGTCATCGCGGTGCTGAAGGCGACGCTGCGGCCACGGCCGCGGCGCGTCAGCGGCCTTTGTGACGCGGCGGCTGCGGCCAGCGCGGCGGTCACGCCGGGCACCACCTCGCAGGCGATACCCTGTGCGGCCAGGGCATCGAGCTCCTCTTCCAGCCGGCCGAACAGGCTGGGGTCACCGCCCTTGAGCCGCACCACGCGCGCATGCTTCCGGGCGCTGCGCAGCAGCAACGCATTTATCGCGGGCTGCCGGGTGGCATGGCTGAAGCCGCGCTTGCCCACGTCGATCCACTGCGCTGCCGGCGCCAGCTCGCGCAGCGCCGGGTCGGTGAGGGCGTCGAACAGCACCACGTCGGCCTGGGCCAGCAGGCGCGCGCCGCGCAAGGTGATCAGGTCGGCCGCGCCGGGCCCGGCGCCGATGAAGTACACCGTGCTCATCAGCGCACCACGTTGACCAGCAGTGCGCCGCTGGTGCGGTTGCTGGCCGGGTCGACGACGATCAGCGAGCCGGCAACGCGGTTGTTGGCATAGGGTTCCAGCGGCAGCGGCTGGCCCAGCTCGACCACCACATGGCCGATGTCGTTGACCAACAGTTCGTGTGCGTCGGTGGGCTGCAGCGTGGCGATGTCCAGGCGGTGACCGATGGCGGCGATGCGCGCCTGCACCCAGCGGTTGCCGTGGCGCACCACGTACTTGCGGCCGACCACTGCGGGCTCGGTGTCCAGCCAGGCCAGTGTGGCGCCGAAGCGCTGCACCGGCAGCAGCGTCTCGGGTGTTCCGATCCAGTCGCCGCGCGACACGTCGAGCTGGCGGTCAAGGATCACGCCTACCGACTGCCCGGCCTCGGCCTGCTCCACCGCGCTGCCGGCTCGGCGCAGTGCCGTGACCTTGGCACGCTGGCCGCTGGGGTACAGCTGCAACACGTCGCCGGCGCGCACGCGGCCATGCGCGATGCGGCCCCACAGCGTACGCGGCTGCTGGCCGGTGCCGTCGGGGTCGCTGCCGGCTTCGCGCGCCACGTATTGCACCGGCAGCAGCAGCGAGCCGTCGACCCGCTCCTGACTGGTCGGCAGGCTTTCCAGCAACTGCAGCAGCGACGGCCCGCCGTACCACGGGGCTTGCAGCGGCTGGGTGATGTTGTCGCCGCGCAGCGCGGACACCGGCACGATCGCCGCCACCTCGATGCCGGCCTCGCGCGCAAAGGCCTGCAGCGCATGACGCACCGACTCGAAGGCCGGCCGGGGCTCGGTCAGCGTGTCGATCTTGTTGATCGCGAAGACGATGCTCGGCACGCGCAGCAGGTGGGCCAGCAGCGCGTGGCGACGCGTCTGCGGCAGCAGCGCCACCGGCGAGGCGGTCCAGTCGATCTTGGTGATGTCCACCAGCACGATGGCCGCATCGCTGCCCGCAGCGGCGGTGACCATGTTGCGCGTGTACTGCTCGTGTCCCGGCGCGTCGGCAATGATGAACTTGCGCTGCTTCGTTGTGAAGTAGCGGTAGGCTACGTCGATGGTGATGCCCTGTTCGCGTTCGGCCTCCAACCCGTCGGTCAGCAGCGACAGGTCGAGGGCCTCGCCATGGGACTTGCGCTCCAGCATGTCCAGCTGGTCGGCGAGGATGGCCCGGCTGTCGTACAGCAGCCGGCCGATCAAGGTGCTTTTGCCATCGTCCACGCTGCCGGCGGTCAGAAAGCGCAGCGCGCGGTGGTCCTCGGGTAGCTCGACCCTGTCTTGCAGCACCGTACTCATCAGAAGTACCCCTCCTTCTTGCGCCGTTCCATCGAAGCGTCGCTGGTTCGGTCGTCCATGCGCGTGGCGCCCCGCTCGCTGACCGTGACGGTCAGCGTCTCGGCCACGATGTCCACCGCACTGGCAGCATTGCTTTCCACCGGGCAGGTGCAGGTCATGTCGCCGATCGTGCGAAAGCGCACCGTCGCTGTTTCTACTTGCTCGTCCGGCTGAAGCGGCGTGAGCTCGGTCGCCGGCACCAGCAGGCCCTTGCGCCGCACCACTTGGCGCTGATGCGCGTAGTACAGCTCGGGCAACGGAATGTTCTCGCGCGCCAGGTAGAGCCAGACGTCGAGCTCGGTCCAGTTGCTGATCGGGAAGGCGCGGAAGTGCTCGCCCGGGCGGATGCGCGTGTTGAACAGCGTCCACAGCTCGGGCCGTTGTTCCTTGGGTTGCCACTGCCCGAAACCATCACGGTGGCTGAAGATGCGCTCCTTGGCGCGGGCCTTCTCCTCGTCACGGCGCGCGCCGCCGATCAGGCAATCGAAGCGGTGCTCCTCGATGGCTTCAAGCAGCGCCACGGTCTGGTGGCCATTGCGTGATTCCAGCGGGTGCACCAGGCGCGCGGTCCCGCGCTGGATCGAATCCTCCAGGTGGCCGACCACCAGCCGCTCGCCCATTTCGGCGACGCGGCGGTCGCGGAACGCGATGACTTCCGGGAAGTTGTGGCCGGTGTCCACGTGCAGCAGCGGGAAGGGCAGCCGGCCCTTGAACTCATTGCCGTGGACCCGCGACTTGAAGGCCTTTTCGGCCAGCCGCAGCACCACGCAGGAGTCCTTGCCGCCCGAGAACAGCAGCGCGGGCCGCTCGAAGCTGGCCACCACCTCGCGCAGGATGAAGATGGCCTCCTCTTCCAGCCAGTCGAGGTGCTTGTGGTCGAGTGCGGGCAGCAGGCGTTCGATGCTCAGCGGGGCGTTCATGCGTGGGATTCCTCTGCGGTTTTCGCGACGTGCAAGCCGCATTCCTTGGCCTTCTCGTCTTCCCACCACCAGCGGCCGGCGCGGAAGTCCTCGCCAACAGCGATACCGCGGGTGCAGGGCTCGCAGCCGATGCTGGGGAAGAACTGGTCGTGCAGCTCGTTGTAGGGCACGTCGAAGGCGGCGATGTAGTGCCACACGTCGTTCCAGCTCCAGTCGGCCAGCGGATTCAGTTTGGTCTTGCCGGCGGCATCCTTTTCGCTGAAGGGCACGGCGCCGCGGTGGGCCGACTGGTCGCGGCGCAAGCCGGTGACCCAGGCACTGCGCGTGGCCAGCAAACGCGCCAGCGGCTGCAGCTTGCGCAGCTCGCAGCAGGCCTTGCGCAGTTCGATGCTGCGAAACATCGGCTCCTCGCCGTTCTGGCGCACGAAGTGCAGCACCTGTTCGTGCACTGGCGCATGGCACTCGACCGTCAGGCCGTAGCGCGCCTCGATGCGCGGGATCAGCGCGAGCGTCTGTGCATGCAGCTTGCCGGTGTCCAACGTGGCCAAGGCGATGGGCAGCTGGTGGCGTGCGATCAGGTCGGTGAGCACCATGTCCTCGGCACCCAGGCTGGTGGCCTGCACGATGACGCCGGCATACTCGGCTGCGGCCGATTGCAGCACCGCTACCGCATGGGCTAGGCGCTCGTCAAGCCGCGCGCTGGCGCGGGCATAGAGTTGGATGGCGCCCATGTTCAGATGCCCTGTCCGGCAAACAGTTCGCCGCCATCGCACGGCGCTGCGGCCTCCGCCGCCACGTCGCGGGCAAAGGCCGGGCGCGGCTGCTGCACGTCGCCCTGGTAATGGCCGGGGAAGAAGCCCAGCGCACGCACCGCGGCTTCGACGCTCTGGTCGCGACGCAGCTGCACCGCGTCGAAGCCGGTGCGTTGAAGCAGCGGCAGCATGTCGACCAGCACCTCGCCGACGGCCCTCAGTTCGCCATCGAAACCGTGGCGCACGCGTGCCAGCCGTGCCTGGCTGTAGGCACGGCCGTCGGTCCAGTTGGGGAACTGCAGTGCCACCAGAGCCAGGCGGGCGTTGGGCCCATTCAGGTCTTCGGCCAGCGTGTCCACGTCCAGCGTGTTGGGTAGCAGCACGCCGGTGGGCAGGCCGTGCGGCCAGCTGTCCCGCACGGCGTGCCATTGCTCGAGCGTGAGCAACCGTTCGGGCTGCGGATCGGGATGCGCGATCGGGCCGTCCTCACCTTCCACACGGTGCCAGCGGTCATTGCGGGCGTCGATGAAGCGCATGCTTGGCTCCCTTCAGGCCGCAGCGCAGGCGGTGGCGCGGCGCACGGCGTCGGCCGCGGCGCGGAACGGTGCCGTGCCCAACCGCCGGCTGGTGTCGATGAACGGCTCGCCGGGCTGGCGCTCGCGGCGGTAGGTGTCGATCAGCGCCTCGATCACGTCCGGCACCTCTTCGGCGGCGAAGGAGGGGCCGATCGCCCTGCCCGGCGTGGCCGGGCCGCTGAGGGCGCTGCCGTCGGAGCCGGCGACGGTGACCTGGTACCACTCGGCACCGTCCTTGTCGACGCCGAGAACGCCGATGTGACCGCTGTGATGGTGGCCGCAGCTGTTGATGCAGCCGCTGAGGTGCAGGTCGATGTCGCCGATGTCGTAAAGCCGATCCAGGTCCTCGAAGCGCTCGGTGATCGCTGCAGCGATGGGGATCGAACGCGCATTGGCCAGCGCGCAGAAGTCGCCGCCAGGGCAGGCGATCATGTCGGTCAGCAGGCCGATGTTCGGCGTGGCGAAGCCGGCCTCGCGCGCCGCCAGCCACAGCGCGTGCAGCTCGCTTTCATGCACCCAAGGCAGCAGCAGGTTCTGGTCGTGGGTGACGCGCAGTTCGCCTTGGCTGAAGCGCGTGGCCAGCTCGGCGGCGCGGTCCATCTGGTCGCTGCTGGCATCGCCCGGCGCCGAACCAGCTCGCTTCAGCGACAGCGTCACTGCGCGATAGGTCGGCAGCTTGTGCGCGTGCACGTTGCGCTGCAGCCATCGCGTGTAGGCAACGGGCAGCTCGGCCGGCGGCTGTGGAGCGGTCGCCGTTTGGCGCAGGTCGATGCCCGGCGGCAACTGGAAATGGGCCGAGACGCGGTCAAGCTCGCTTTGCGGAATGATGTGCGCAGCGCCGTCGCGGTCGTGTTGCACGATGTGGCGGAACTCGGCGTTCACCGCATCGACGAACTTGCGGCCCTCGGCCTTGACGAGGATCTTGATGCGCGCCTTGTACAGGTTGTCGCGTCGACCGAGGCGGTTGTATACGCGCACGATGGCCTCGATATAGACCAGGATCTGCTGCCACGGCACGAACTCGCCGATGACGCTACCGATGATCGGCGTGCGCCCCATGCCGCCGCCGACCAGCACCTTGAAGCCGACCTCGCCGTCGGTGCTCTTCAGCAACTGCAGGCCGATGTCGTGCCAGCCGATGGCGGCGCGATCCTCGCGCGCGCCAGTGACGGCGATCTTGAACTTGCGTGGCAGGAAGGCGAACTCCGGGTGCAGCGTGCTCCATTGGCGCAGGATCTCGCAGTAGGGCCGCGGATCCACCACCTCATCGGGCGCGATGCCGGCCAGCGCGTCGCTGGTGATGTTGCGGATGCAGTTACCGCTGGTCTGGATGCCGTGCATGTCGACCTCGGCCAGCAGGTCCATCACCTCGGCGGCGCGCGCCAGAGGGATCCAGTTGTACTGCAGGTTCTGGCGCGTGGTGAAGTGGCCGAAATCGCGGTCGAACTCGCGCGCGATGCGGGCCAACTGGTGCAGCTGCCGGCTGCTCAGTTCGCCGTAGGGCACGGCCACGCGCAGCATCGGCGCGTGGCGCTGCACGTACCAGCCGTTCTGCAGGCGCAAGGCGCGGAAGTCCTCGTCGGGCAGTTCGCCATCCAGGTGGCGGCGCAGCTGGTTGCGGAACTGCGCCGCACGGGCACGCACCATGTGGCGGTCGAAGTCGGTGTATTGGTACATGCTCAGTGGATCACTTTCAGTCCGGCGGTGACGAGTGACACGCACAGCAGCGCGCGCACGAGTTGTTCGGGCAGGCGCCGCGTCAATTGCGCCCCGAGCCAGATGCCGGGCAGCGAGCCGAGCAGCAGCCACAGCAGCAGCATCCAGTCGACATGCCCCATCCAAGCGTGGCCGAGACCCGCGACCAGCGACAGTGGCACGGCGTGAGCGATGTCGGTGCCCACCAGGCGCTGCGCCGGCAACCGCGGATGCAGCAGAAGGATCATCGTGGCACCCAATGCGCCGGCGCCGATCGAGGTCAGCGACACCAGCACGCCCAGCGCGGCGCCGCACCCCAGCGTCCAGCGGGCCCGGCGCGCATCGGTCAGCCAGGGCTCCAGACGCAGCGCGACGCGATGCCATATCGGTCTGTAGGCGACGGTCACGGCTGTCAGCAGCAAGGCAATGCCGAGTGCGAAGGTCAGCGCGCCCAGCGCCCCCCTGGCCGCTTCGGTGAAGTGCATCGCGGCCAAAGTGGCGATGGCCGCCGGAATGCTGCCCGCCAGCAGCAGGGTCGTGATGTGATAGTCCACATGGCCGTGTCGCTGGTGCGCCACGGCGCCGCCGGACTTGGTGATCGCTGCGAACCAGAGATCGGTGCCGATGGCCAACGCGGGGTGGAGCCGGAACATGCCGATCAGCAGCGGCGTCATCAGTGACCCGCCGCCCACGCCGGTCAACCCCACGATCACGCCGACACCGAAGCCGCTCAATACCGCCAGACCATCCATGCGCCGCCATGCCTCCAGCACGGACAAAGGGCCCGTGAACGGGGCGGACTGTAGGTGGGCTGCTTATATTTCTGAACTACAGTTTTGTTGTTTTCATATGCTCACGATGGATTTGGATTCGATCGCCAGACTCAGGCGCAGACCGTCCGGCGTCTGCCGGTTGCCCCGGGCCCCGGACTTCAGGCGCAGGCGAGCTTGGCTGGTGGGCGCCGGGTTGCTGTGCCTCGCAGCTTGCCAGACGCCGCCGCCCCAACCTCCCGTGCCAGTGCCTCCGGCCGCGCCATCCAGGCCACCCGCCAAAGCACCGGTCATTGGCCTGGCACTGGGCGGCGGTGCGGCGCGCGGGTTCGCGCACATCGGTGTCATCCAGGTGCTGGAGGAGGCTGGCATCCGGCCGGACCTGGTCATCGGCACCTCGGCCGGCAGCCTGGTGGCAGCGCTGTATGCGTCGGGCAAGAGTGGCGCAGAACTGGCAACGTTGGCACAGTCGATGGATGAGGGCGCCATCGCCGACTGGTCCTTCCCGGGGCGCGGGCTGATCCGTGGCGACGCGCTGGCGCGCTATGTGCGCGAGCACACCGGCGGCAAGCGCATCGAGCAAATGAAGCTGCCGCTGGGCATCGTCGCCACCGACCTGGACAACGGCCAGGGCATCGTCTTCCGTGTCGGCGACACCGGCGTGGCAGTGCGTGCATCCAGCGCGGTGCCCGCGGTGTTCCAGCCGGTGCGCATCGGCGCGCGCGAATACGTTGACGGCGGCCTCGTGGCACCGGTGCCGGTACGCTATGCCCGGCAGATGGGCGCGCAACTGGTGATTGCGGTGGACATCAGCGAGCCGCCCGACGGCGCGGCCACCGGCGACCCGGTGCGCATGCTGCTGCAGACCTTCTCCATCATGGGCCGCAGCATCAACCAGTTCGAGTTGGCCAAGGCCGACGTCGTGTTGCGCCCAAAACTGGCGGGTGTGTCCGGTGCCGACTTCTCGGCTCGTTCGCGCTCCATCAAGGCCGGCCGCGACGCAGCACTGGCCATGCTGGGCGAGCTGCGGTTGCGCATCCTGAGCGAGACGCGTTGAAAGCGTCGCTGCAAAGAAAAGGCCCGGTGACAACCGGGCCGAAGATACCTTGAAAGGGGTTTTAACAAGGTACCGAGGAGACAACCATCCACAAATGTCGCAGCCTAAACAGCCACGACAGAACCTGTGATGCGCGGTCGCCCCGGAAAGTTCAATCGCCGGGGGCACGAGGCCCCCGCGGAATCAGGTGCGCTTCGCCTTCGAGGCGGCTTGCGAGGCCTTCACCGCCGTGTTGGTTACGGCCGTGAAGTTGGCTTCGGCCACGTCGGCGGCCTGCTTGGCGGCCTTGCTGACGCTTTCATAGGCGTTATTCGCGGCGGCCATGGCCGATTTGACCAGCGCCACAGCGTTTTCACTGCCAGCCGGCGCGTTCTTCAGGGCGGCGTCGACGGTCGAGGCGAAGTTCTTCTGCGCGTCGGCCATCTGGGATTCGGCGACCTTGGCCACTTCGGCTTGTGTGGCGGCGGCGATGTCGTACAGATGACGGCTGTAGGAAGCGGCCTTCTCGGCAGCCGGCTGCAGCATCGTGGCTTGCAACGCCAGCAGTTCCTGGGCGTCCTTCACCGACAGGACAGCTCGGGTGTTGTCGGCGACTTCGCTCAGTGCGGCCTTGGCCACTTGCAGATTCAGTTCGACGAGCTTCTCAACGCCTTCGAAAGCCTTGTTGGTCAGGCCGAAAAGGGTCTCGACATTGGCCTTGTGGGCGGCAACAACTTGTTCAGCGGTCATCATGGTGGGATTCTCCAGGTTGGGGTTGAAAAGCTTGCAGTTTTTCAACAATCTTTGCTGCACTGCAACATGAGTCGAAGTATAGAGACCCTGATGAAGATTGCAAGAACTTTTTGCTGCAATGCAACATTCCTAAGGCGGAACACCTAACGTCGGCCCAGGACCACACCGTGCAAGCCTTCCACTCCGACCATTTCACGCTGCAACTGCCGCCGGGGCACAGCTTCCCGATGAGCAAGTACCGCCTGCTGCGCGAGGTGGTCGAACGCGACATGCCCGGCATCCGCGTGCACGAGGCGCAGCCGGCCAGCGACGGCGAATTGGCGCTGGTGCACGCGCCGGTGTACGTCAGCGCGGTGGCCGAAGGACTGCTGTCCAGCGCGCAGCAGCGCGAGATCGGCTTTCCTTGGTGCGCGCGCATGGCCGAACGGGCGCGCCGCTCGGTCGGCGCGACCATTGCCGCGGCGCGCGCTGCGCTGGCCGAGGGCCTAGCCGCCAACTTGGCCGGCGGCACCCACCATGCGTTCCCGGACCGCGGCTCGGGCTATTGCGTCTTTAACGACGTGGCGGTGGCCGCACGGCTGATGCAGGCCGAATGGCACCGCCGCCAACGCCGGCTGCTGCGCGTGCTGGTCATCGACCTGGACGTGCACCAGGGCAACGGTACCGCCGCGATCTTCCGCGACGACCCGACGGTGTTCACGCTTTCGCTTCACGGTGCGAAGAACTTCCCTGCGCGCAAGGAGGCTGGCGACCTTGACGTGGAACTGCCGGACGGTTGCTGCGATGCCGACTATCTGTCCG
>Ga0105103_10000771_pt1 | contig 18083 bp, 17 predicted proteins | sample PPLLaktember2015_2_FD_79107 | JGI IMG/M metagenome (GOLD analysis project Ga0105103, IMG submission 79107) | Freshwater sediment microbial communities from Prairie Pothole Lake near Jamestown, North Dakota, USA - PPLs Lake P7 Core (6) Depth... | ecosystem: Environmental > Aquatic > Freshwater >...
CCGTACACGATGTTTTGTCTGTCGAGGCTTTACTTGCAAGTGCATTTCCCCAGTGATGTCTTAATGGGTGTACTATTAGTTTTTGTATGCATTCTATGCTTGGGTCGTCTGCTCTTCTGGCGAGAATGCGTCAGTAGCGACAACCTAAACCTGACAGGTGCGTAATCGATGAGGCATAAATTCCTGGGCACAGGCGAAGTGGGCTACCACCCGCTGCGCAAAATCCGCACAGTCTTTTCGGGATTGCGCTATGCCGTGCTCTACGACTGGTCTGTCACATATAAGCTGGTGCTTTCTGGCGTCGTGCTAATTTTGGCGTTTGCCGCACGTGCTTGGGTGGACTTCTTGTTAATTCTTGTGGTTACCGGATTTGTGTTAGTGGCTGAAATCCTTAATAGTGCGATAGAAGCGCTTTGCGATTTTGTGGAAACGCGCCACAACGAGAAAATCAAGATTATCAAGGATATAGCTGCAGCCGGGGTGGGAATTGCCATTTTTATCTGGCTGATCGTTCTGGGAGTAGAACTCAACCGCTTGATGGAAATGGTGTACAAGTAAATCTCTGGCATTAAGGACGCAGCATCATTTATAACCGCGAAGATTAATGACTACCTATTGCACAGCCCCGTCACTTCCACACGACCGAGCAACGACTCCGATTCCGTGGGGCGTCTTTAAGAAAAGCGGGCAGCTTAGGTCAAAAACTGTCCACTAAAGCGGGTCAAGCCCACTTGCATTTCTACGCTGTAACCTTTCAGTATTACAAGTCCTCGAACTTGTCGACTCTGGGTTCGTTGGATACTTCACAGTGCTTATAGCCTGATTTGTACTTGAGAGTGACGCTGAAAAAACCGTTACCCAGGTCGTTGAAACCTTCAACATGCCCTTTCTCATTTTTCATGAACATGTTGCAGGCGTTGATAGCTATTTCCGACGGTCCGGCAACTGGGGCAGCCGCAGCAGCCGGCGCCGGCACTGCGGGTTTTCCGGCAGATTTCCCGTCACCACGCGTCATGCCCGTATACTCGCCATTTTTTGCGTAAGTACAGGTGAAAGGGTCTTTGTCATCATAGGTTCCGCTGATGGTGTAGCTTCCATCCTTATTGTTCTTCAGTTTTCCGGTCTTGATATAGGCTGGTCTGGTGCCAAAATCGCTGGCAGCCATGCCTCGACAGTAAGCCGCCATATTGCCCGGCGTGACTTGTTCAGCAAGCACAGGGGCAGAAAGAGCAGCAAGCGTGATGAGGAGAATTTGGCGGTTCATACATAGCACCTTTAAGTTTCGGAAATTCAGGAGACTTCCATCGACAATTCAGTCAACTGCAGGCAAGCCAAAGCTTAGTTCTTGCATGTTCAATAGTCCAGCTGTTGATTTGCCTAGAATTTTGACCCACTGATGGGGCAGTTTTTTTTCGATGTTTTGACCAGACTAAAGCTTCTTTTCAAGAACTGTTGAACCACGTAATCTTGAGAGCAGTGTCCCTGGAAAGAAATGGCGCGCCTCAAGTTGTCTGAATCTTCGTCACCCCAGCCCACGCCGCCCGGGCACGACCCGGCATGCCGAAAGGCAAGGCGCCGATCCAAGGTGGACCGGATTGCGTCGGCCCACCTGGCTGCCATGGGTGACACGGTGACCGAAACCGTGGGCCAGGGTGCCCGGCAACAGCTGGTCTGGCTGGGTTTGCTGGCCATGCCACTGCTGTTTCCGATTGCCTTGCCCGGCATGGCTTCAGCCGTGGGCACTTTGTGCCTGTTGGTGGCGTTCTGGTTGTGCATGGGTCAAGCGGTCCGGTTGCCGGGATGGCTCGGCAACCGCGAGCTGAGTGCTCGCGCCAAAGCCACGCTGGCCAGCATGTCCCACCGCGCGGTTCGCATCATTGCGCGCATGGGGCGGCCCCGCATGCTGCCCCTGAGCAACAAGCCCGCCCGCCTGCTCAACGGGTTGATGCTGGCCAGCGCCGGGCTGGCCATGGTGGCTCCTGTCCCGGTGATCACATTTGACAATGTGCTGCCCGCGCTGGCCATCGTTCTGATGACCTGGGGCCTGCGCCTGCGCGACGGGCTGATGCTGCTGGCGGGCTACGGGGTCACCGCCACCGCTTTGGCCTCGGTGATGCTGCTCTGGTGGGGTGGTTCCGTGGTGGTCGCCGACCTGCTTGCCTGGGCTACGGGCTGAATCAAGGCGTCCCGCGCAGACAGCCCATGGCATACGACTGGGCCGCCGTCACTTGTGCTCTCGGGTCATCCGTTCGGCAAAGGAGATGCCCATGGCTGACAGCACGAAGGTGAAGTGGATGACGGCCACCAGGGTCACCGTCTGGACGCTCTCCATGCTCAGGTCGCTGCTCAGATAGGTTTTGAGCGCATGGACACCTGAAATGGAAATGATGGCAAAGGCCAGTTTGAGTTTGAGGTTGTAGGTGTTGACGTGATCCAGCCAGTCCGGCTTTTTTATGTCGGTGTTGTCAAAGTGCCCGGTGGTGACGAACAGCGAAACACCTGCCAGCGCCACCACCCACACCAGCTGGGCCACCATCGTCATGTCGACCAGCTCGAGGACCTTGATGATGAGCGCGATTTTTTCCAGATCACCAAACAGCAGGGTTTGCATGAGTTTGTAGCTTTCCAGCAGAAACTTGCCCAGGATGCCGATGATTATGCCCACCAGCCCCACATAAAAGAAAAGCATGGTGAACCGCATGCCGTAAAGCAAGGCACCTACCTTGGCGAGAATTTTGTCCATTTTTGTCTGCTTCCTCGGTCAGAAAAATAAATACGCCGTCTTATGCGTCGAATGCTTCCGATGTTGATCTTGACCCAAATGGCGAGGGGTGGAAGTATAGAACGTGGCATTTCCCCATCATTCGCTAGTGTGCTTGAGTCTGCGATTGGGACGTCGGCGGAAATGTGGGTGCGAATGCAAGCTGAATATGATCTGTGGGAGGCGAGATCGAAGGCAGCGTAGGGTAGTGCCAACTTAATGGGCCGAAATTGCTAAGATCGGTCCATGAATACCTATAAGCGCCACCGATTCCCGCCAGATATCATTTGGTATGCTGTCTGGCTCTACTATCGTTTCAATCTCAGTCACCGCGATATTGAAGATCTGCTAGCTGAGCGGGGTATCACCGTCAGCAGAGAGGCCATCAGGCTGTCCGGCCCTTACAGTGAACCGCCGGGTGCTCGATGGATCTAGTTCAAAGCGACGTTGATCGCCCAAATACCGGACAGTACAACGCCAAACGAGCCGATGGTAGCTACCGAAGCAGCAATAACGCCTCCCATGGGATCCTCGAGCCATCGACCGAAACGCTGACCCACCGAAGGGACTGCCTGTGCCGAGTCTTGCTGTGCCTGTTTTTTGGTGTCCATAAGAGATGCTCTCTGCGCTGAATGAAGGGAAAAGGCTTGAGGGCGGATGGTATAGAGTCACTGACTTACTGAACAAGCCGGTTTCTATTGAGGGATTGATCGTTTAAACCTTATGGACAGCCCGCCGTGCGAATGGAGTGAATCCCTGGGAATCAACACGCAGGCGGGCGGCCACGCCGGTGCGCACACCGGCACCGGTGTTGTCACTGGGCGCCGGGCCGCTACAATTCATCAAGCACGTCGTACAGGCTCTGGTAGCGCCTGAACATCGGCCTTTCGCGCGCTTTACGTGCATCCACTGTATAACTGTGTTGGCCAAACTTGCCCTGCGGCTTTTGTTGCAGATATTTACGCATACGCCCTGCGGCGACCTCGGGCAGGGTTATACCAAAGTGCGCATAGATGCTTGCAATGCAGGGCATCGGATCAAGCAGCAGATCCTGATAGCGGGAATCGACAATGTTGGCCGCCGGGACAATCCCCCGTTCACGTTGTGCTATCACATGTTCCAGTCGCTGTGCGGTGGCATCACCCATAATGATAGTTTCGAACGCCTGTGCATTGAAGGGCTGGTCGCTGCGCATGTAATACAGCGTGCCCATCAGGCTGGTAGTGGATGCCATGCACTTGATAGGGTCGCGGTGGGTTTGCACGATGCGCGCATCCGGGTAGACCTGCAGTAGCGTATCCAGATGCACCTGGTGCTCGGGCGCTTTTAACAACCAGCGTGCGCGCGGGTTTTTCCACTGCAGGATTTGCAGCACTGTCTTGTGGTACTCATACACGGGCCGAAAGTCGGCGTTGAGGCACCATGCACTGTAACTGTTGGTCTGGTGAAGTGAGGCGATGTGATCGCTGGTGAACGTGCCCGCCATCAGCAGGCCGCACTCCGCCGGAATATCGCCGCGCATCTCATGCATGGCGGCAAATTCGGGCGCAACCCGGTTCCACTGGGTAAACAATTTATCAGCCTGTTCGATGCGTGGATCGCTGCTGTAGGTCGCCGCCTTGGGGGGCGGACACGGCTGCAGCGCCTCCCACATCAGCGGTACGCCCACATCGGGGTCCTGCGCCAACAGCTCAAACAGGATTGACGTACCGGAACGGGGCAAACCGACGATAAACATCGGGGCAGTAATCTCCTCGTCGAGAATCTGCGGGTGCTCCCTCAGCGTCGCCGTGACCTGCAGGCGCGTACTCAGCCACAGGATGATATCGCTTCTGGCCATCAGGCGGCCCATCAGCGTCAGCTGCGCTTCCTCTTCCAGCGCTTTGATCAGGACTCGAAATGGTTGTCGCCACCGCTCATCACCAAAATCATCAAGCCCTGTAGTCCGGCACGCATGCAGTAAAAGAGAGGCTTCATCCAGCGGCACGACGGCCGCCAGATTAAAGTAGCTCCCCTCCTGGTTCATCGCGCGCAGCCACTCGGGGTGTGGCGGTGGCGTCCATAGCGGACTGTCGGATTTGCTCATCGTTGCTACCGCCTCACTTTCTTTGTCGACTGTAATGACACTGGTTTGCGTGACACGCGCTCAATAGCTAAAGCGTTTGATGACACCAAGCCGCCGTACCGTCAATTGTGCCCGGCGCTGCTCTCGGTCCAGCTTGCGAACCGTGCCAGGCAAATGCAGAAACAGATCCGCCCGCTTTAGCTGCACGCATTCGGGGTTAGGATACTGGGCAGCGCCAATCCAGCGCACGGTGATGTATCCCTCCATGTGCCCGGAAGGGTCCAGCCAATTAGGCACGCCAGGATCATCATGCGCTACTACGAGTATAAGCTCGCCGTTGCTTTCCAGCTGGGCATGATGGCAATTGGTGCTACACAAGCGATAGCGGTAGTCCATGGTTTCCCACCAGTAATTGCCAAACTCCACCGACCAGTAATTGGCCTGTGGCGGTGTCACCCGCACCACCAGTACTTCATCGGCGGGCACCTGCCAGTAACAGATCAGCGGCTCACCGCCCGGCGTTGCGTCTATCGCATTATCTTCCAGCTGGCGATAGGACAAGAAGCGGTTGGGCTGCACTTTCCATTTGTCGAGCATGTCTGCCCAGTACCAGGTCGAGTCGCGAATCCAGGCGGCAGACGCGGCGAGGCCACGCGTAATGTCGTCAACTGTTAGCTGGGGGTTGTGGTGCAATGCACCGATGCGATCAATGCGCGCGACCATCGGCGCTTCGTTTTCCCAGTCGGCAAAGAACTGCCTCACCGTCACTCGCCAACTTCCTGGCGTGGTCCTTATCCAGTTGCCCGGGTGTTCTTTCGGGCTGAGGACAATCTCGAACGTACCATCCGCAGCGACCTCGATATCGCCGTCGATGAGGTTCCCGACCACCGCGCCACCCCAGGGCGTGGCGCCGTCCTCCAATACGGTAACGGCGAAGTAGCGCGCTGTACCGCGTGTGCCGCTGATACGGTAGGTGTGCTTGCCGTTGATCGGCGCACCCACGTACAAGGCGTCGGTATTGTCACCACCTTGCTTGCGCAATGGATCGAAGTAATGCAGCAGCTCGGGAAAATCCGGGTCATTGTTCTCGAGTTGGAACTGCAGCGCGAGGGAGACGTTCCTGGCCAACAGGCGCAGACCTTTGGCGCGATCGATGTCGTGTAGCGGCGTACTGTCGCGGAACACCAGGTCACCGGCGCTTTTTAACTGGTCGCAAAAATTGTCCCAGCCGGCTTTCAATATGGCATCGTGCGGGTTGTCTCCAAACATGGTATCGCTCGCTGTATCGTTGCTCTTTATTGTGACCATCGTCCCACAATCCGTCACCAGCGGGTAGAATCACCTGACAATGCACTGAGGATTCCCCATGGATGTAAAACTGTCGGAAGCGCCGCAAGGACCCCTGAAGGGTATTCGCGTCATCGATACCACCTCTATGATTGCCGGCCCTATGTGCAGCCAACAGCTGTCAATGATAGCCAACCGCGATAACAAACAGCTCCGCTTTCGCCCCAACGAGCGTATGTTCTGGGTTTGGCTTTATCGTTTATGGCTGTCGATGGTTTGATGATAATAGCTGAACGAGCGATACGCCTGGGACTAAGAAAAAGCGTCCAGAAACCAAATAGCACGCGGTAGCGGACTGACAGATTGGGTGCGCGGTGTCTGGATCTGCTGTGAACAAGCAGCTGCTGCTTGAGGAGCAGGTTTTCAGCAATGATTGCTCGGCTGCCACCGGGGCCAAGGAGTCCGGCAATGGCTGTTAGTAGTTCAATTGTCAGGGTTATCGCGTCTTTCACGGCGCGGAAGGGTAAATCTCCATCGCAGACGCTGCAATAGCTAACCCTTTGATATTATTGATCAATTAAGAATTCGCCATGCGCAGGTGTTGTGGTCCCCCGAGGCGACTCATTCACTGAGAAACATCAAGTTTACCGGGCGTGCTGAGTTGACTGTTCCATCGTTTCAAAGAGCAGATTTGAAATTCGTCACGTTAGGTCTGGCAGCAAGATAAAACATTCCCTGCTATCACTGCTCCCTACGTGGCAGAGGACGCGACGGTATTAACCCACCGCACAATATCCTGAGCGCTCATTGCACCGGACTGACTCGCCAGTTCCTTGCCATGCAAAAATAGTTTTATCGTAGGAATACTGCGAATATTGAAACGTGCACCGATAGCTTGCTCAGCTTCAGTATTGATCTTTGCAAAACGTATACGCGGCTCAAGTTGTTTGGCCGCTTTTTCAAATTGCGGTGCCATCGTGCGACATGGAGCACACCAGGGTGCCCAGAAATCCACCACCACCGGAATATCATTGCGATCCAGATGTTTGGCATACGTTGCTGCTGTGAGATCAATAGGGCGACCCGTAAATACTGCTTGATGACATTGGCCACATTTTGGCCCCTGCGTCATTTTATCTGAAGGCACACGTATAGTGGTTTGGCAGTGTGGGCAGACGACATGTAATGAGACGCTCATGAGAATATCCGTAAAGGTGCGTCAAGTTTGGATGCCATGCCACATGGTTGAAGCGTAGAGATCAGAGCTGCGGCGTCACATAGTATACTAATAGTTTTTCACAGACCCGAGAGAATATCCAGCGTAGCCTGATCTGGCTCCCCTTCGAAGTAGTTTTCGATAGCTTCTTGAAATACGGAATCGCTTCCCGCAACAGACATGAACAGTGTCATCGATGATCTAAACTTCATCGCATCAACATCGCCAAATATCGCCAGTGCTGATTTACCCCTGAGAGATATGACAATCTGCGTACATTCGAGGAGGCGCTTGCCTAGGATTGGGTGGTCCAGATATGCCTGCGCCTCGCTTGGGTCCTGTATTGCATAGAACTTTGCTGTAGCGCTTTGTCCGAGGCCCGCGATTTGAGGGAAGACATACCACATCCAGTGGGCCACTTTTTCACCGCTCTTCAGCTCATGAATAATTTCTTCAAAGGATTCATTTTGTGCATTTATGAAGCGACCTAGTCTATCTGTGCTGTCACTCATGCTGCCACCATACTCAAATCTTTGTTAAGCACGTATAGGCTCCCAAGGGTGTTAGTGCGCTTCGTCGCCAGAAACAACAGAAAATGCTAGAACCTGCGGTGCCGAGGACGAGCGATCCTTTTTCAAAAATATCGAACGCCTCTAGCGAACTTCTGTTGGGAAAGTAAAGGAGGAAGCTATTCACGGATAGAGTTTTTGGTAGGGACAACCCCCTTCCATAATAGACAAAGCCCCGAGAACTGATGAGCGCGAAAAGAAATGGCAGATGCTCATCGCAGAGAATAGCTGAGCCCCGCGATGACGGCAATGCGTCGGCAGCGGCGAATTGACTCATAAATACTGTAACCGAAGCCAGGGCCGCTTATTATGGTGGACGCCTCAGTCCGGGGATGCCAATCTCGGTGTGCCCAATACCCAGACAAGACCGATCACCCACCCTTGCTGCTTGACGTCATAAACGAACGCGTCCTGTTGATAGTCAACGTCAAAAACGCGGTAGCCTGCAGACGCCACGACGGTGTCAAAAATTTGGTAGCCGATGTGTCCAGACAAATCATAGAAGCTGTCAGAGCCACCACTTGCGCCTCCCGCGCCAAACAGTCCTGAGAGGTAAAACGGCGAATCTCCAAGGCGAAATTTTGTATCCACCCCTAAAACCGGATCTATCCATGATTCAGAATTATGAATGCTTACCTGTTCGGGCGAGCCTGAACTCAGTGTCAGGTGAGTCTCAACTTGCCAGTAACGCAACCCGCCGACGATGTTGATGTTGGCATTTTTCGAGCTATAGACCTCGTAGGTATAGCTCGCTGTGACCATCGAATTCTTCAGCGCCGCCTTGTACGGTAATCCGTACTCTGCATCCGTATCGCTGTCTTGCAGCACGTCCGAGTAGAAGACGTCGAACAATACACCTTGTCGCTGTTTCTTCGCTTCGAACAGCAACATGAAACTGGCCTCTCTATGACTCATTGCATCTATCGCGGAAACATCTATTTCCCGCGCCGAGACACCGGGTGCCGGGGTTAAGTGACCTTCTGCACCGGCGAACCATACATAGGGCGCGAGCAAAAATTGCCAATCATCAGCTGCTGCAGCCGTAATCGGCACTGCAGATGCCAGAACGCCACAGGCGAACGCCAACTTCATCAGATATCCTTGAGTGATCATAGTGTAACTTTGGTACTCGGTTGGACTCAGGTCAAGTGACTGATATCAATGGGTTTGTTGGGGCGATCAGGCAGAATCCCAACGTTTGCCTATTGTAATCTCGACTGAACTTCGCATTAATTCCTGCATAAGAGAAATTCGATCGCTTATGCAGAGTGCCCCGCGGTAATACGTATAGTAAAGGGTTCTACCCCACTTCAACGGAGGGTTCTAAAACGGCTGAATACTCAAGATGGTACTGCCAAATTAACTCGCCATAATTGCCAGAATCGGCGGATGAATACCTAAAAACGCCATAGATTCCCGCTTGAAATCATCAGCTATTCCGTTTGGCTGTACTTTAGCATCAACTTGAGTCATCGAGATATCGAAGATCTTCTGGCTGAGCGGGGCATAACCGTCAGTCAAGAAGCTATCCAACTTTGGTGTATCAAGTTCGAAGCCATTTATACCCGACGCTTGAAACGAATCCACCGATGCTATGGCGACACCTACTTCATCGATGAAGTCTTCGTCAGGATCAATGGCAAGCAGCACTACCTGTGGTGGGCAGTTGACCAGGACGGAGAAGTGGTCGATTTATTTCTTCAGATGAAACGGGATGGGGCTGCTGCTAAGCGCTTCTTCAGGCGTCTGTTAAGATCTCATGGCAGCGAACCCAGGAAGATCGTTACCGACAAATTGCGCAGTTATGGAGTTGCACATCGGGAACTGATTCCTGAGACGATCCACAGTACAGAGCAGTATGAAAATAACCGGGCGGAGCAATCACACGAGGCGACCAGGGTCCGGGAGCAAGGAATGCGCAAGTTCAAATCTATACGGCAGGCACAGCGATTCATCACGGCTCATGCCGCTGTTAGTAATCTATTCAATCTTGGCAGGCATCTGGTCAGGGCCGAACAATATAGGAACCTAAGGACTGGTGCGTTCGGTGAATGGAGTAGGGCAGTTGCCTGAGATCAGGTCGCAGATTTCTGCAGTTGGGAGACATTAACTTGCCAATACCGACGGCACCGCTTTCGAACCAGCGAGCGTATATTGTGGGTTTGGCTCTATCGGTTATGGCCAGATTGCCTTCGGACGTTGGCAATCTTCAAGCCAGACACTCTGACGCCTAAGTTGTTGAACCGCTGCCGCGTAATAGGGGCACTGACTATAGGCGTCCCGTATTCCTTGCCATACTTGCGCAAGTCCCTCGCACACGGCGCAGATACCATGAGTAAATTGACCACACGCATAGTCCGCTATGGCGGTGCGATGTTTGACCACAACGAAGTCAATGCGGTCAACGCCGTATTGTCAGACCCCATGGGGTTAGTGCCCGGCAAACAGGTGTGTGCGTTCGAAAGACGGGTGGCCGACTTCATGGGTAAGCGCCACGGCGTGATGGTGAACTCGGGCTCCTCCGCCCTGCTGATCGCCATGCGCCTCGCGAGCCTGCCCCAGGGTTCGGAGGTGATCACGCCAGCACTCACGTTCTCCACCGATGTGGCCAGTATCTACCAGGCCGGATACACTCCAGTGTTCGTGGACGTTGGGCTCGCCGACTACCAAATCCTGGTGGAGCGCATTGAGGATGTCGTCACGGCGCAGACCAGGGCAATCCTGATTCCGGACCTGATCGGCGGCATCTGTGACTGGGATGCTGTGCGGGCAATTGCCGACCGGCACCAATTATTATTGATCCACGACAGCGCGGATACCCTGGGCGGCACCCTGCGCGGTCGCAAGACAGCTACCCGGGCTGACATCTCCATTACCAGCTTTTCGATCTTTCATATCATTACCGCCCTGGGCAACGGCGGAATGGTGTTCTTCGATGACGACCAATACCTGGACCGCGCGTTGGCGCTGCGAGCCTGGGGTCGTTCTTCTGAGAAGTATATGTTCGGTACGAAGATTGCGGAGAGCGATGGGCGTTTCCTGGAAACCCTGGACGGCCTCGACTACGACTCCCTGTTCATTTTTGAGGACCTCGCCTATGGCTTTATCCCTAATGAAGCCGGTGCCGCCTTCGGGATAGCGCAAATGAATAAGATTGATACGCTCTGGCAGCTCCGCAATCGCAACTTCCAGTCGTATTACACCTTTTTCGAGCGACATCCGGAGCTGTTTATTACCCCGACCACATTGCCCGAAACAGAGACCACCTGGATCTGCTATCCAATACAACTGCGCCCGGAGACCGGCTGGAGCCGCAAGGCACTGCAGATTCACCTGGAAGACAGCGGGGTTTTCTCCCGGGTCATTTTCTCCGGCAATATCACCCGACATCCCATGCTGCGCGGCAGGCAGTACCGTGTTCACCCCGCCGGACTGGGCAACTGTGACCAGATAATGGAGTTCGGCATCATGCTGCCCTGCCATCCCACCATGAGCGAGGAGGACTGCCGCTACGTGCAGCAGGTGCTGACAGAGTTCATCGACGCGGATGGCGCACCCCGGCCCGTTCGTGGGGAGACGGCATGAACGGGAAGGCCTGCGCTGGCCGGGTGGCTCTTGTCACCGGCGCCAGCAAGGGCGGTTGTGGCACCGCTATCGCCCTGCGGCTGGCCGCCGAGGGTGCCCGCGTAGCCATTACCGCTCGTAGCCCCGACGGCCTCGATCGCACCCGCAGCGCAATTGAAGCGCAGGGCGGCGAGGTGTTTGCGCTGGCCTGCGATCTCGCGGACCCACAGCAGCGGGAGTCGCTGGTAGCGGCCGTAGAGACGCGGCTCGGCGGCATCGACATCCTGGTGAATAACGCGGCGGCTGGTGGCTACAAACCCTTTGAGGAGTGGACCTTGGTGGAGCTGGAGGCCATGCAGCAGGTTAACGTTTGGGCGCCCTGGCGACTGGCCCAGCAGGCCCTGCCGGGGATGCGCGAACGCGGTCGCGGCTGGATACTCAACCTGACCAGCTCGGTGGCGGAACTGCCCGCCGGCCCGCCCTTTTCCAGAACGCCGCCAGCCCAGGCTGGCAGTGCTTACGGCGCGAGTAAGGCGGCCCTGAATCGCATGACGGTCGCCCTGGCCGCGGAAACCGAAGGTACGGGCATCGCAGTGAATGCCCTTACCCCGCAAGCCGCAGTGCTGACCCCTGAACTGGCCAAACTGCGCGACGCCGGACATATGGATGCGGATTTTTTCGAGCCGATGGAGACCCTGGTGGAGGCGGCCATGGCATTGTGCACCACACAAAATGCAGACTTGCATGGCCGGATCGCCTACAGCCTCGAGTTGCTGCTGGAACTCGGCCGGCTCACCCGCGATCTCGCGGGCGCAAATCTTGTCCCGAATTGGCAGCCTGTCGACCTGCCCGCGCAACTGCGGCGCCAGCTGGGTGCACATCAACGCGCCGGGGGAGCGCAGGGCCAGGAGGCCGCCAGGCTCGTCGTGGCACTCACCCGGGAGTTGAACAAATGACGGCTGGGTTTGAGCAGCGTTACGGACCCTGGGCCGTTATTGCGGGAGGAGCGCAAGGTATCGGCGCGGCCTATGCTCGCTACCTGGCCAGGCATGGCCTAAAGCTGATTATCGTTGATCGGTCGGCAGAGGCTCTGCAACTGATCAGCGACAATTTGGAACAGGCCCACGGTACTGAATGCCTAATCCTGCAGCTCGATCTCGCGGATGCGGACCGCCTGGCGCAACTGCAGCCGTTCATCGACGGCAGGGAGGTCGGGATGCTCATCTACAATGCAGCCCTGGCGGATGTGGGACCTTTTTATAAGACGGATTCGGACCTGGCACTGGAGCGCCAGCGCATCGCGGTTAACGTTACCGGCCCGCTGGAATTCGTGTACGCACTGGGCAAACCCATGCTGGCTCGGGGCCGCGGTGGCATCATCCTGATGTCCTCTGGCGCGGGACTGCAGGGTTCACCCTATTACGCCCACTATGCCGCCACAAAGGCCTACGCCATTACGCTGGCGGAATCCCTGTGGCATGAGTTTCAACCCTATGGGGTAGATGTGCTGGCCTGTATCGCAGGCATGACATTGTCTACCGCTGCCGCGGGCTACGCCCACCTGGATACGTCCGACTTCCAAACGCCGGAGGAAGTTGTGACGGAGGCCATGACAGCGCTTGGGAGTAGCTGTAGCGTGATCACCGGGGACCAGAATCGCCAAAATCGCGCCTTGCTCGCGACGCTGCCCCGGGAGCAGCAGGCGGAGATTATTGGCCGCCACGCAATTGATAACTTCATGGGCGGCGCCGCGCCGCCGCAGCGACTGGGTGAACCAGTCCCTGGCGAATTCGAAAATTAAGCCGCTACCGGCGGTATCGCCAACTTAACTAGCGAAAATTGCTAGAATCGGCCAACGAATACCTACAAACGGTATTGCCAAGTTGACTAGCCGAAATTGGGTACTGACAAGTGAACTAAAGGTCCTGGGCTGGCGCTACACACGTGGGGCTCGATCGACCAGAGATGTGTAATCTGTCTCCACTTCGAGAGTTCTTTGCAGGACTATTCTGCGTGCGATTCCCACTTTCACAGTAGAAATAAGTTAACTTGTCAGTAGGAGAAAATGGCCATGCCATAAAGCACACACGAGTTTCATGTTTTCCGCTAACGAAAACTTCTCAAACCACAGAAGGCTTTGCCAGCCTCTTCCTGTAAACGCTATCGAATAGATCAGGGCACAAGTACCGCTCGCCCTGAAATGGCATTGTCGTGCAGGCGGCGATAGACGTCGTCGATGTCATTGAGTGAGCACTTTTCTATGTGCGGCTTTATACGTCCGCTTTCCGCCAACGCTACCACTTCAGCGAGCTCTTTGGTGGAGCCGCCCAGAGTGTAGGTAAGAGAACAGCCGTATGGAATCAATCCATTTTGGAAGGGTAGTACCCCGCCGCCCATGCCCACTACAACAATCTCTCCCCGGCGCCGAACAATCTGTGAGGCGAGCAGCATGGTGCTGTCTATGCCAACAAAATCCAGCACTGCCATAGCGCCAAGCCCGCCGGTCGCGTCGCGAATGGCCCCGGCGGCGGAATCGTCAGACATCAGGCAGACATCGGCGCCGCGATCCCGGGCCATACCCAGCGCTTTTTTGTCGCGGCCTAGGGCGATAATTCTCGCGCCAGACAGCTCGCGCAGGAACTCGATTGCCAGATGGCCGAGGCCACCCACGCCGATGACCACCACCGAAGTGTCCGGGGTGAGTTTGGGAAGACAGCGCTTTACAGCGTGATAAGAGGTTAGTCCGGCATCGGTCAGTGGGGCTGCCTGCCACGGCTCAATTTTAGTGAGTGGCAGCAGGCAATGTGCCGGTGCAACCATATACTCGGCAAAGCCGCCGTCTCTGCCGAGGCCTCCTGCAGTCCGGGTTTCTACCTCGCAGTAATTCGTCGCGCCAATGCGACAGGACGCGCACACGCCGCAGCTCCAGGTAGGGGAGACAACCACCGCAGCACCCTTCTCCATGCCAGGGGGTATATCGCCACTGTCGATCCAACCGGCATTCTCATGGCCCAGGGTAAAAGGCGGCGGCATACGTGCGGCTAGAGGAAACGTCGCAGGAGTCCAATCATGCATGAGATGCAGATCAGAGTGACAGGCGCCGGCACCACCGATTTTTATCAACACCTCCCCAGGGCCGGGCACCGGGATGGGTACATCTTGCAGTTCAGCTTTGCTCCCCCACTGGGAAAAAACGTATGCTCGCACGATAGAGCTCCTTAGTTGAGATAGCGGTTTATTTGTAAATGAATTCAGGGCCGTTCAAGTTGAGTCTAGGCAATTCATCTCTCTCGCTCCAGTAGTCCTGGGTATGCGCCCACTCAGGTTTGCTGCCTCTTCTGGGCATCAAATGCATGGAGCGCTGTAAGTATCCGGGATTGAAGTTGTCACCATCCATCCATGGCAGGATCTCCATATCCTCATCACCGGGTGGGAAGGCAACCTCCACCGATTTGGCGTGCCGATTCTTCATATGGGTAAGCAGTCGGCATACCAGATCGCCGACAATATCTACTCGCAGTGTCCAACTGGCGCGGAAATACCCAAAAACCCATACCAGGTTGGGAACGCCTGTAAACATCATACCCCTGTAGGTAACTGTTTTTGCAAAATCCACCGGCTCACCGTCAACCGAAAACTGGATTCCTCCAAGCACGCTGAGGTTAAAGCCGGTTGCGGTGATAATCACATCGGCCTTCAATTCATTGCCCGATTTTAGGCGAATGCCAGTCTCGGTAAAGCGATCGATCTCATCTGTCACCATGGTGACCTTGCCGGCATTGATCCCCTGGAACAAGTCGCCATTGGGTACGAATGCCACGCGCTGTTGCCAGGGCCGGTACCGCGGTGTGAAGTGGGTCTCCATGTCGTAGTCTGGGCCGAGAAATTTGCGAACACCTGCCAGCAATTCCTCTTTTACCAGTTCCGGCTGTTCCATCGCAAGATGAGTAAATTCGGCCATTTTAGCCAGCACCTGGCGACGAACTATTTCGTGGATCCAGGTCTCATCGACTTCCAGATCACGCAGTACATCTGCCAGGTCGTTTGCGTTGTAATCGGGTAGAAAATAGGTGGGGGAGCGTTGCAACAGCGTCAGGTGCTTACAATCGTCGGCAATGGCCGGCGCAACCGTTGCGGCCGTCGCCCCGGAGCCTATCAGAATGGTTTCTTTGCCGGTCAAATCTATATCGTCAGGCCATGTCTGCGGATGGACAATCTGCCCCTTGAATGTATCCAGGCCCTCCCAGTCTGGTGTGTAGCCTTTCGCGTGATCATAATACCCCTGACACATCCACAGGAAACTGGTGGTAAAGCGGGCCGGCGCGTCCGAGCCCTCCCGGGTACACTCCAGCGTCCACAGCTTGTCCTTGCCGGACCAACTGGCCGAGATGATGTGGTGGTCATAACGGATGTGCCTGTCCAGGTCATTTTCAAAGATAACCTCACCCAGGTAATGAAGAATCTCTTCCGCCGAGGCGATTGGCGCCTTGGTCCAGGGCTTGAATCGATAACCAAAGGTATAGAGGTCACTGTCGGAACGGACCCCGGGATAGGTATGAGTGAGCCAGGTGCCACCGAAGCTTTCCATCTCTTCCAGCACCAGGAAGCGCTTTCCAGGGCATTGTTGCCGCAGGTGGTAGGCCGAACCAATGCCGGAGATGCCGGCACCAACGATAATTACATCAAAATGCTCAGGTTTTCTTGATGCGCTCATAGGTAGGGCCTGCTCAATGGCGAAAGTGGAGCACATCAGGCCGGCAGCGGCTTTCTAGCTTTCCTTCGAGATGTGTCTCATGCGTACTCACGCCCAAGTCTAGACCAGTCGTTGCCGGTTGTATCCTTTTCCGCTGCGTATGGCAGCGCAGCAACGTTGAATGCCCAGGTCCCCCGATTGTATCGGCAACTTAACGGGCCGAAAGTGGTAGAGTCGGCGCAGCAGTACCTACAAGCGGCACTGATTCCCTGTCACTACCAAAAACACTGTACTCATTGATTTTGTTGACTTTTCAGTCGGCGCCCGAGTAGCGTTTCCGCTATGAAAACAATACTCGTTCCTCTGTTCGTCACCCTGGCCGACCTCCTGGGGAGCCGGGCCTCGCTCCGTCTCGAGATGCTTGCCTTGCGCCAACAGCTGGCAATGGTGGCCAACCACGATAGCTTGGCATTGGTGTGTCCGAATCCACGGTCCCCAAATACATGATCCGCCGTCGGAAGCCGCCTTCGCAGACTTGACGCAGTTTCCTTGGTAATCATGTATCGGAGCTGGTATCGGTAGACTTCTTCACCGGAGCGCCGGCCGCCGTTCCCACGGCGACCTTCCGAATCCTGTATGTATTTGTCGTTCTGCGTCATGAACGCAGAGAGATCGTTCACTTCAACGCGACGTACCATCCGACTGCGGAATGGACTGCTCAGCAAATCATGGAAGCTTTCCCCTTCGACTCGGCTCCACGCTACCTCTTGCGCGATCGCGATAGTATCTATGGTAGGCGGTTTCGAACTCGTGTTAAGAGCCTGGGTATTGAAGAGGTTATCATGGCGCCTCGCTCTCCCTGGCAAAATCCTTATGTAGAGCGGACCATTGGCTCAATCCGGCGAGAGTGCCTGAATCACGTCATCATTTTCAATGAACGGCATTTGCGAAAAGTATTGAAGTCCTACGCCAGGTATTATCACGAGGCGAGAACGCACTTGTCTCTCGATAAACAGAGTCCGGTGCCGCGATCAATTGAATCGCCAGAGCGGGGGAAGGTCGTCGCCATTCCCCATGTCGGCGGTCTCCATCATGAGTACCGACGCGCTGCTTGATGGGCCAGATGTACACCTTTCTGGCATTTGGTGGAGAGCCTGCGTTTACTGCGGGCTGCCCCGGTGAACGATAGAATCTGCTTAAACCTTCCTCCTTATCGGCCAGCTTTATCCAAGCTGAGACAGTTCAGGCCATATTGCTAACCCGGCTCTGTGCTCTGCGTAGAAACTGGGTGACGGATTCAGTTTTTGGTAGGGACAGGCCAGGGAGTATCTGCCTTCAGGTGAATCGCCACTCGCCTGAGCGACCGGCACTGAATAAGTCAGTTCCCGAACCACCTGTCCAGTTGCAGAATTACCTCGGCCAGAATGTCGCCTTCCAGGTTCGCGATGGCCGCGGCGTACACACTGTCCTCGGTATACACCGTTGCATCCAGTTCAACCCGTGGGCTGTCGTCGGTGTAATTCACATCCAGGCTTACCGCCTTAAAGCCGTCGGGTTCGTTACTCCATGGTTCCCATACGGGCAGGCTGTTGCCGTTGGGATCGCCAGTGTGTGCAAAGTTGCTCCAGTAGCTGACCATCACCTCTCTCATGGTGGCCCTGCTTGCCGCGTTCCCATTGTTGAAGAATATGGCGGTAAAGGCGGGGAAGACGAAGATATCCTCGTTGCCCATCATGAAGCTGATTTCAGAACTGTGGAACGCGCCCACGGTGTCGCCAAAATCTCCCGGCAGCGGGCTGTTACCATTCTCGTCGGTCGATCCCCAGTTGAACCGGTAGACATAAATATCGGGCATATCCGCAGTATTGCGCAGCCGCGTCGCAAGATCATCGGCGCCGGTCACGCGCCAGGCGTCACTGAGATACCGC
>Ga0105103_10000773_pt1 | contig 18077 bp, 13 predicted proteins | sample PPLLaktember2015_2_FD_79107 | JGI IMG/M metagenome (GOLD analysis project Ga0105103, IMG submission 79107) | Freshwater sediment microbial communities from Prairie Pothole Lake near Jamestown, North Dakota, USA - PPLs Lake P7 Core (6) Depth... | ecosystem: Environmental > Aquatic > Freshwater >...
GCGGCGCAGGAGCTCGCGATCGAGCGCGGCTTCGTTCAGGCCCTTCAGCTCCTGCGGCAGCAGCGTCAGGTAGTTGACAGTGCCGTAGGACATGATCGGGATGAACGACGTTCCGTGCACCGGGTGATTGCCCCAGAACATGACGAAGCCCGCGTTGGTGTTCAGTGGCACGAACTGTCCGAAAGCCCGGTAGTTCCGGGCCGTCCACGGCAGGATCGCCACAGCGACGATGGCCACGGCGAGGGTGGCGCGTCCCACGACAGCGAGCGGCGGCAGCACCGACGTTCCATTGCCCGCCCGGCGCCGCAGCACCTGCCAGGCGACCCACCCGAGCACCAGCGGAACCATCAAGAGGAAGGCCTGCCTGAGGAGCGTGGCCGCGGCGGCGGCGAGCCCGAGCAGCAGCCAGGGCCTCACCGCCGCCGCGCGCGCCGGGGGCGACGTGGGAGACGCTATCTGCGTGGCGAGGTCGAGCACCCACAGGACGGCGACGATGTAGAGCGACTCGGTGACGAGGGCACCCGAGTAGTAGACGAAATAGCCGTAGAACGCAGTGACAGCCGCCGACGCCAGACCTACGGTCGGCCCGAAGAGCCGGTTGCCGATGCGCCACGCGAGCCAGGGGTGGAGGACGCCGACGATGGGAGCCTGGACGAGGCGCGCCACCAGTGGCGCCGGACCGGCCACTGCGTAAATGGCCGCGAGGAAGAGCACGTACAGGAAGCTCCAGTGCGCCGTCGGCTGGTTGGCGCGCGTGGCCGGCCACCAGTTCGTGCCGAAGCTGAACCCGTGGCCCTCTGTGACGCGCACCGCAAGCGTGTGGTACGACACCTCGTCGGTCACACCAGGACGTTCCTCGATCGAGGACCCGTGGTACATGGCCGCTCCGATCCGCAGGACGGCAGACACGACGAGGAGGAGTACCAGCAGCCTGGTGTAAGACAACATGATGGGGGGCGAGCGGCCACATGGCCGCTCGACGAGGGTTCAGCCGGCGACCCGCTCGAGGCGGCCGCCGCGACGCACGGCCAGCACGTCTTCGTAGATGGTTTCCAGGCGCGCCGCGATCCGGTCCCACTGATGGTGAGCCTCCACGTACGCGCGCCCGGCACGGCCGATCTCGAACCGTTGCTGCGGGTCGTCGAGAAGGCCCAGAACGGCATCGGCAAACGGCTCGGCCCCGTCGGCGACGACCGCGTCGCGTCCGGGCCTGGCGGTGAGCGCTCCGACGGCGCGTGATGTCGCCACCACCGGCGTCCCGCACGCCATCGCTTCGAGCACTTTGTTCTGGCACCCGACGCCGTAGACGAGCGGCGCGACGGCCAGCGCCGCGCGACGCAGGTACGGCCGCACGTCTGGCACCGTCCCCGTGATCTCGACCCTGGACGCCCACTTCGCCGCGAGGCGCCGAAGATCGCTCGAGGGGTCCTTCCCCGCGAGCACGAGGCGAACCCCGGGGCGGGCTGCCCAGACTCGCGGCATGATGGCCGTCAGGAGATGGCGAACCGCCGTCTCGTTCGCGTGGTAGCTCAACTTCCCGCTGAATACCAGGGTGTCGGGGTTTCGCTCGTCCTGCGCCGGCCTGAAGTAGTCGAGGTCCACTCCATTCGAGAGCACCGCGATCGTGTCCCCGCCGGCTCCGCGCGTGGCATGCGGGGCAGCGGACGACAGCGCCTGCAATGCCGCTTTGTCATTGGCCGATGTCACCAGGACGCGATCGAATCGGGACACCGCCCGCCCCTCATAGGAGCGCGTGCGAGACAGCTCCACGCGGTTGATCCAGCGGCCCACGCGGTCCCGCCGGTGGCGGATGGCCTGCTCGAACAGGTCGCTGATGCAATCCACGCTGTCCCATACCACCGGCAGCGTGTCGCTCAGCCGGGAGCGAGGGTCAACGTTGTACTGCGCGCCGCGGAGGTGCTCGATGTGCACCACATCGATATCGTGCAGGAGCCGGTTGATCTCCGCCATCAGGTCCGACGACCAGGAATAGCGGGCCTGGAGCGGCTCGCCGGTGAAGAGCGCACGGCCGCAATTGACGAGCGACCGCCAGGGCGCGAGAAAGACGGCCTTGACGGCGCTGCAGTGGTGCGCGAGCTCCTGAAGCTCCTGGCGTTCGTGTTCATTGGTCCAGATGGTCGCGACCGTGACGTGGTGTCCGCGTGCGTGGAGCTGCCGGATCAGGTTGAACGGCCTGACCCTGATGAGGCTGGGCACGTACGGAACGATGTAGAGGATCCTCATTGAGCCACGCGCTCGGCGCGAGGGACAGCGGGCCGGGAATAGACGTCGTCCCACGCCGTGTAGATCTTCCGCCAGTCGTAGCAGCGCTCCACCGTCGCTCGTCCGCTGTCGGCGAGACGCCCCGCCACGCGACGATCGCGGGCCAGCCTGATCACCGCGTCCGCGAACGCCTCCTCGGTGTCGGCGAGCATCAGGTTGTCGTCGTGCACGGCCCGCAGGCCCTCGGCGCCCACCGTCGTCGACACCACCGGCACACCCCAGCACCACGCATCGAGGATCTTCACCCGCATGCCGGCGCCGGACTTCAAGGGCACCACGAAGACTGCCGTGTCGGCGAGATACGGTCGCGGATCGTTCACGTAACCGGTGACCTCGACGCGACGCTGCTCGTGCGCGCGCGGCAGCGCGTTCGCGCCGTCGCGACCGAGCACGGTCAGGACGGCGGAAGGCAGGGCCTGGGCCACGCGTGGCCAGATGCGCTCGAGAAACCAGGCGGCGCCTTCGCGGTTCGGCGGCCAGTGCAGGCCACCCAGGAAGGTGACGCGAAAGGGCCGGCTCCGGATGATCCGGGGACGCGCGGCCGGGTCCGCCGCGATGGGAATCACCGCGTCGCGCGGACCCCGATCGTCGCCCGGCGGGAGGACCGCGCGGCGATCCTCATCGGTCACCCAGACCACCCGATCGAAACGCCGGCACGCCTCACGCTCGTAGGCTTCGAGCCTGGCCGACTCGCCGTGCAGCAGCGCCCGGACTGCAGGGTTTCGGTGGTGCTCGGCCATTCGACGCGGCACCTGGAAGACGGCGTTGTGCTGGTCGAGCACGCTCAGCCCGATCGGCAGGTCGTCCTGCATGCCGTAGGGCGCCATCCACAACTGATCGGCGTGAATGGCGTCGAACGATCGCGCACCGGCAAGCCGTCTGATGGCGCCCCGCATGGCCGGCAGGTCGTCGCGCAGCACCAGGAACGGCGTGCGCGTCCACAGACTGCGCACCCCGTCGCGCACGTCACGAAGGCGTGACCGCACGATCGGAACGGTCTCCATGGATCCGCACAGGCGGCGGAGCGCCTCGATGTGTTCCGCGGTGTCACCGGGCCGCACGAACGAGACCAGGTGCACGTCGTGGCCGGCCTCTACGAGGTAGCGCAGGACGTAGTAGGCCCGCACCTTGGGACCGGCGTCCAGTGGCAGCGGCAGCAGCTGCGTGACGAAGAGGATGCGCATTGCCGAATCAGAGCGCGGGTAGCTGGGCGAGCAGGGTGGAATAGTTCGTCAGCAGCACGCGCCACTTCGCCCGCTGCGCCGGCCGCACCGCCATCGCCACCGAGGCCAGCCCCATGCGCGGCAGCGCCGCCGCCACGAGTACCGCCTTGTAGCCGATGGCGCCACGCCGGCCGAAGTGCTTTCGGAAGTACTGCACCTTGCTGCGATAGAGCTCCACGAACATCCGCAGTGCCACCTGCGTCGTGCTGGCGCCCCCGTGGTGCACGATGACGGACTGGGGAATCCAGTAGAGGCGCCAACCGCGGTCCTGAAGCCGGCGGCACAGGTCGATCTCCTCCGTGTAGATGAAGAACTGCTCGTCCAGGAGACCGGCATCTTCGAGCGCGTCGCGCCGGACGAGCAGGCAGGCGCCGAGCATGCTCTCGACCCGTTGCGGCGTCGTCGCCTCGAACAGGCTCGTCGGATACGTGCCGCGGGGCCGGATGCCATCGAGGTGGAACAGCCGCCACAGCTCCCGTCCGAGCGTCGGCAGGGGGTAGCACGATACCTGGTGTTCACCCTTCGCGCCGAGGACCCGCGGCCCGACGGCTCCCGTTTCGGCATGGGCCTCGAGGAACGAGACGAGCGTGCGCAGAAAGCCGGCCCTCCCTTCGGTGTCTGGATTCAGCAGCAGGACGTAGCGCCCTCGCATCCGGCGGATGCCCTGATTGTTCGCGGCGGCAAAGCCCACGTTCGACGCATTGCGGACGAGATCGACCTCCGGGAACGCCTCGCGCACCATTTCGGCGCTGCCGTCCTGAGACGCGTTGTCGACGACGACGATTCCCACCGCACCTGGGAGGTCGCAGGCGGCCTCTCGCACTGATTGCAGGCAGGCACGCAGTAGTTCGCGCGTGTTCCAGCTCACGATCACGACCGAGACGAGCAGGCGATCCGCGTCGATGGGCGTGGCGGTCAACGGCTGATTCAATGGTTCGGCCTTGTCAGCGCGACGGCGCCAGCGCCCAGGGGCGGCTGGCGACCGGGTCCACCGAGTGCCTGACGTGGACCGGAGCCGAACGCGTCAGCATGCGACGCAGGGCGAGCGCGCCGCCCAGAAACACCCAGAAGAGCAAGCTGGAGCGAAAACCCAACACGCCCCCGTTGTAGTAGAAGGGGATGATCCAGTCGCCCAGCATGCCAGAGGCGAGGGAGCCGATGGCGCCGCCGAACGTGCCCAGGGCATACGCGGTGGCAAAGCCGGAGGGCGCCCGTAACGACAGCCGGAAGGTCATCCACACCGCCTCCAGCCCGAACCAGCAGAAGGCCAGCAGGCCAATCAGGCCCGTCTGGACCAGCAGGTCCTGGTAGTTGTTGTGCGAGATGAAGGGCACGTACCAGCCGAGGATGGGGAAGTTCTCGGAGTAGTAGTAGTAGTTGGCCAGCCCTGTTCCGAAGAGCGGGCTGCGTTCCACGATCTGCCAGAGCACGCGCCACGCCTCCTGCCGGGTGTAGAGGCTGTACTGCTCTTCGACGAGCAGCGCGGCGATGATGTCGCCCGCGAGAGCCAATGCGAGTGGCACTGCGACCAGCCCGAGCCCGAACACGAGTCGCGGCCACCGTACGATCACGATGGCGCCAACTGCCACCAGCGACGGCGCCCACCCCGACGCCCACGATTGCACCTGGAAGAGCCCGTGATAGAGGGCGACACCCGCGACCGCCAGCAGGGCCAGCCTGAACGGCATTCGGAGCTGCCGGTTTGCCAGCGCTTGCGCCACCGTGATGGCCACGAACCAGGTCCAGAACACGCTGCCCACGGAACCAGGACGCGACGTGTAGCGTCCGATCAGCGCCAGCCCCGGCACCGTCTGAACCAGGACCGTGAAGGTCCCTGCGATGATGAACACCCATGTGAGCCATTGCAGCTGGCTCAACCGGCGGATGTGCTGGCCCGCGACCAGGAACAGGCAGACCGAGAGCGAGAACAACCCGAGCTCGACGATCTGCGCCGGCAGCGGCGCGCCAGGCGAGGGGAACCACGGGACCTGCCCCATCGCAAACGACACGATCGTCAACCCCAGGAACGTCACCGCCGCGACCACGACACGCGATCGATCGAACGCGGCGGCGTCACGCGCGAGCCACGAGCGCAGGATCCAGAGGCCGCAGATGGCCGCCGACAGTGGCAACGACGAACCCATCATCACGCCGGCAGGCCCGCGAAACTCCACTGGAAACGCGACGGCGGTACCCAGCAGCACCGGCAGGGCGACCGAGGGCCGATCGAGCTGCAATACCAGCCCCACGGCTGCCCCGGCCAACAGCACGAGCATCGCGACGAAGGCGAGATAGGCACCGGGCGGGAGCACGAAGCCCGCCGCGATGCCGACCGCGATCGCTCCCACACCGATCCAGTGGGCCCTCGTGATCGATGGCAGCCCGGACGCCGACACGTCCAGCCAGGGTCTCGTCATACGGAGGGCGTGCTGGCGGAGGTGCCGACCAGCGGCTTCGCCTCCGCACGGTGCGGGCGTTTAGACCCGCCCCACATCCAGCTGAAGTGCTCGAGGCCGACGCGCACGGTGCGCTTGAACGTCTGCGGATCCGACGTCAGCATCTTCAGATACGTCAGCGCCGGGCCCGGCCGCAGCGCCCACTCGCGGAAGGCGCGACGCTGCCAGTACACCAGGTCGTCGGCGGACAGGTTCTCGTACTGCAGGACCGTGTCCTTGTCCATGTCCACCTGCTCCCACTGCGTGCCGGGCTTGAACCAGCCGTTCTTCACGACCTCGAAGAAGAAGGGCGTGCCGGGATACGGCGCGGCGATGTGGAAGATGGCGAGCTCGAGAGGCAGCGTCTTCGAGAAGTCGATGGTCTCGCGGATCGTCTCGAGCGTCTCTCCGGGGAGGCCGATGATGAAGTAGCCCCAGTTCTTGATGCCAGCCTTGCGGGCCCAGGCCAGCGCCTCGTGAGCCTTCCTGGGATTGGCCCCCTTGGCGGCTTTCTTGAGAATGGCCTCGTTGCCGCTCTCGATGCCCCAGCTGATCATCCAGCACCCGGCCTTGCCCATCAGCGCCAGCATCTCTTCGTCGACGTAGTCGACGCGGCTGTTGCAGGTCCAGCGGATCTTGAGGTTCTGCTCGATCAACAGCCGGCAGATGCCCATGACCTGCTCGCGGTTGACCGTGAACAGGTCGGCATACATGTGGATGTTGCGGATGCCCTTGTCGTGGAGGACCTTGATTTCCTGGACGACGCGCTCGGGTGACAACAGCCGCACGGACCACTGATACGACACGTGCTTGATGCAGTACTTGCAGCCCGCCGGACAACCGCGGCTCGTCACGATGAAGCAGAACGGCCCCTTCATGAGAGGCATCCGGTAGGCGTCGAGCGGCAACAGGTCGTAATTGGGAACCGGCAGCGAATCGAGTTGCGGAACGAAGGGCCGATCCGGGTTCTGCTGGTATGCACCATGGGCCCGGTAGACGAGCCCCTTGATCGTCGTCAGGTCCGGTTCCGGGCCGCGCCCGGGGGCGGGCGGCTGCCAGGCCGGATCGGTTTCCTGGAGGAGGCGGTTGAGCCACTCCGGCCGATCCGCCTCGCGCCCTTCCAGCGCGTCGATCAGCTCGCGCAGCGTGAGCTCGGGCTCACCGCGCAGGATGAAGTCGAGCGCCGGGAAGTCGCGCATCGTGTCGAACGGCATCGGCGTCACGTGCGTCCCGAACGCGATGGTGCGGGCCCCGAGGCTCCGCGCCAGCATCACGCCGTACATGTCGTTGGTGAGGGTTGGCGCGGTCGCCTGCGTCAGGTAGTACTTCGGCGCCTTCTCGCGGACGAGGGCCTCGAACGCGCTCCAGCTCATACGCTCGGCGATCGCGTCGATGACGGCGACCGAGTACTGGGGCTGCAGCATCGCGGCCAGCTGCGCGAGCGAGCACTGCGGCCACACCATCTCCTCGCGGCTCCGTCGTCCCACCCGGTGTTGCGTCCGAATCCAGATACCGCCATCCGGCGACGGGGGGTTCACGAGCAGGACGTCCACGGCACCCTCCGGACGCGGGCGCCCCAGCCCGCGAACGGCGGCCCCGGCATCGGCAAACGGGGCAAAACGCACCGGACGCACGGGGCGCGCGCCAAGGTTGTGCCGCAACGTCAACGGGATGACCGACGGATCCGGCTTGCACTCACTCACGATTACCTCGCTCTCACCTTACCGCGGGCCCGGGCCGCCCATGGCAGGCTGCGCCACGCGCAGCCGCCCCGCCGCCCGGTGGGCACGCGTCAACTCTTCGCCAATGCGCTCGTCGCGGGCATCGATCGCGTCGAGCACCTGGATCAGCATCCAGAACAGCATCAGCTGCACACCGACGAGCACGAAGACCGCGCTCCCGAGCATCCACAGCCACAGCCGCGTGATCTCCCAGCCGCGCAGGCCGAGGAGCAGGCTGATCACGCCGAGCACTGCGCCGACGGTGGTGAAGATCAGCCCGATCCACCCGAAGTACCGCTCGGGCAGCGGGCCCAGCAGCCGCGTCACGAGCTGCGCCTGCTTGATCGGGCGGCGGTGGAACATCGCCACGAGCCGATTGAATGACGCACCGAGCGAAAAGAGGCTGACGCCGCTCACGGCCAGGATCAGGCCGGCGTAGAGCGCGAAGACCCCCCACGGACCGAGGTCGGTGATCCCCTGCAGCCGGGCCGCCACGAGCAGCATCCCGATCAGGCCGGCCACGCCAAACGCCCCGAGCCCGACCAGCTCCATGAGGCGCGCGGGGTTGTACTCGAGGGCCGTCCACAGGATCGTCTGGAGGAACCGAGTGCCGTCGCGGACCACGCTCAGCTTCGAGCGGCCCGACCGCTCACGATAGGTGATCGGCAACTCGACGACCTTGAGCCCCTCGTGCAGCGATCGCGTGCTCATCACCGGGGTGAAGTTCAGCCCGTCCGGCAGCGGATACAGTTGGCGCAGGCACTCCCGCCGCAACACGCGCATGCCGCTGGCCGGGTCCTGCACGCGAGAGTTCCCGATCACGGTCAGCAGCGACGACCAGATGAGATTCCCCAGCCGCCGGACCGGAGGCATATGGCTCTCCGCGCCCGATCGGCGGGACCCGATGGCGATGTCGGCCTCGTCGCGGATGATGGACTGGCACAGCTGGGCGAAGTACTCCGGCGGGTAAGTGCTGTCGGCATCGAGGAACGCCAGCAGGTCGCCAGTGGCCCGGCCGAAGCCCGTCTTGATCGCGGCTCCGTAGCCGAGATTGACGGGGTGGCAGACGAGCTGCACATCTTCCATCTGCTCCACAATCTGCGGCGTCCCGTCAACCGAGCCATCGTCCACGACGATGACCTCCAGGCGGGAGACACCCACCGCGCGAAGGGCGTCGCGGGTTCCCAGCACCCGCTGGACGATGTCCGAAATGCCGTCTTCCTCGTTCAACGCCGGGATGACCACGGAGAGCGAGAGACCGTCGCCTGATGTGCCCTGAGCCATGAGTGTCGACTCCAGTTAGTAGTAGACGGGAGAATCGGTGGGCCGACGATCCGGGTCGCCAACCTCGCGGATCGGGCGTGCCGGCGAGCCCGCGACGACGGTCCGCGCGGGAACATCGCGCGTCACCACCGCCCCCGCCGCCACGACGGCGCCCTGGCCAATCGTCACGCCGTCGGTCACGACAGCGCCCGATCCAATCCACACGTCGTCGTGCACCGTGATGCCGCGCGCCGTGATCCCCTGGTCCACGAATGGCCGCCCGGGATCGTCGAAGAGATGGTTCACGGCGACGAACTGCACCATCGGTGAGGTGTAGACCCGCGAGCCGATACGCACGCCGCCCTGGCCCCTGATGACGTTGTATTCGCCGATCAGGCTGTCGTCGCCAATCCAGATGCCCGAGTGGGGGATGTTCCGGAAGTTGTAGACGTGCAGCACCGACCCATGCATCACGAGCGAGTTCCGCCCGATGTGGATGCCGCCCGGGCATGCATGCAGGTACACGCCCTGATCCAGATACGCGCCGTGCTGCAACGTGACATGACTGGCGAACCGGATCCGCACGCCCTTCTCGATGGCGGCGGCCCCGTGCATGTTCAGAATCAGGCGATACGCGACGGATCGGACACCGATGCCGACCAGCGTGGGAATCCAGCCCAGGCTCTCGAGCACGGTCTGTTCGAGCAGATAGCGTCCGGGGCTCGACGCCTGCCGACGCAGGTAGAGTTGGACCTGGGAGATGGCTCCTGCCACGACATCAGTCTCGGCGCCGCTCAGCTCACGCGGACTTGGCGCGCTCGCCGTAGTACCGATAGTGCGCACGCTCGGCGCGGTCCGGCAGCCACGCGTTCAGGACCATCCCCAGCACGGGCACGTGGGCAGTGTGCAGCAGATGGCGGGCACGGCGGACGAGGTTGCGGGCCGTGCCGCCGGCCCGGACGACGAGCACGACACCGTCAGCCTTGGTGCCGATGATCCGTGCGTCGGCCACCGCCAGCAGCGGAGGCGTGTCCACGATGACGACCTGGTAGTCCGCGGTCGCCGCCTGCAGGAACGTCGCGAGGCGATCCGAGTGGAGCAACGCCGCCGGATTCGGCGGAACCGGACCGCCGGGAGCGATGCTCAGATTGGGGATCGACGTCTCGTGGATCCGCGCGGACGGAGCCACCAGTCCGGCCAGATACAGGCTCAGGCCGTCGCTGCCGTCCACGCCGAAGATACGGGAGAGGTCGGGCTTGCGCAGATCCGCCTCGACCAGGAGCGTCCGTAGCCCCGCCTCGGCGAACGCATTGCCCAGGTGCGCCGCGACCGTGGTCTTGCCCTCACCCGGCGTGGCGGAGGTCACGGCGATCACGCGCGGCCGCTGGTCGGAGCGCGACAGCAGGATCGACGCGCAGATGCTCCGCATCGACTCCTCGAGCTCGAACGGCAGCGTCGGTCGGGCCTTGACGGGGACCGGTGTGCCCCCGGCCATTGAGAGGCTGAGCGACGCGCCAGCGCTCTTCCCCGCTTCGCTTGCGGCGCCGTCGCCATGGTGGCTGACCAGCAGCGCGGCGGCTCGCGCCCCACGCATCAGCGGCACCCCACCCAGGATCGGCAGCGAGGTGTGGCGTTCGGCGTCTTCGAGCGTCGTGATGGACGTATCCCACGTGTCCAGCAGAAGAATCAGGCAGATGCCAAGGGACAGGCCCAGCAGCAACGCGATGCCGAGGTTCCACGCCACCTTGGGGCTGTCGACAATCCGGTTGGGCCTGCCTTGCTCGACCAACTGGATGTTGCCGAACTGGAATCCGGCCAGGACACCCGTCTGCCGCAGCCTCTCGAGCACGCCCTCGTACAGGTTCCGGTTGGTGTCCACTTCGCGCTTGAAGATGTTGTACTTGACCGACGCGTCGTGAAACTTGTTGACGAGCCCCTTCTGTTCGTTGAGCGCGTCGGCCGCCATCCGCCGCCGCGCCTCGGCGCTCTCCAGGCTCAGGCGCGCCTGCAGCTGGTCACGGGAAAGGACCGCGGCCTTTTCGGTATTCAGCTGCTGCTGCACCAGTGCCAGCTCGTTCCGCTTCTCCACCACGCTGGGCCAATTCTCCCCGAGCCGCGTGCGCATCGACGTCAACTCCTGCTCCAACCCGAAGGCCCGGCTCTGGAGCTGGCTGATCTCCTGCGTCATCAGCCGCGGGGGGAACTCCTGCACGGAGCCCCGCTGGGCGCTATCGAAGCTCGCCTTGGCCGCCGCAACGAGACCTTCGGAGTCGGCGAGGTGCTGCGTGAGAATCCCGAGCCGATCCTGGAGCGGATCGTTCTGCCCCTGTTCGAGGCTCATGATGTCGTTGAGCTTCGCGTACCGCATCAGCTCGTCCTCGGAGAGCTGGAGCCGCCCTTCCAGGGCCTTCAGCTCTTCTTTGAGGCTCTGCTCCACCGTGACGCGCGTGGCCTGGCGCATTTCGAAGTTCTGCTTCGCGAACTCCTCGGCAAACAGGTTCACCACCGTCGCCGCCGCGTCCGGGCTCTCGGCCTGATAGCTCAACTCGAACAGCTGGCTCTTCTCGATCTTCCTGATCTCCAGCCGGTCACCAAGGTGCGCGACCTCCCCTGCGGCCGCATCACCTTTGAGGTCGGTCTCAAGGCGGTTTCGCACGCGGGCCCTGAGGCTGTCGCCGCGGAGGATCTGCTCCTGGGTGCCCATGTAGTTCTCGATATTTCCGGCACCACCCGACGTGTCGGCGACGTCGCGGTACGGCAGCACCTGCACCGGGTCTGGATTCACCTCGACCAGCGCCACCGACCTGTAGAGCGGCGTCGCCAGATAGGTCGCGATGGCGGTGGGGACGAGGACGATGCCGAGGACGAGCGCGACCAGTCGCCAGCGCTTCTGGAACCTGCCGACGAGGCGATGCAGGTCGAAGATGTCGTCGCCCGCCTGGCCGTGTACGTCGTGGTGCCAGGAGTGGGCGCCAACCCGTTCGTGCTCGTTGTGCCGAGTCAGCTCGTTTGTCACGGAAGGTTGCCCTGAAAGACGCTGCAGAATTCCCACTGTCAGAACCTCGAGACCGCGGGGCCCAACGGCGCCGCGTCCCGAACATGGTGCCGCGGTGAGGGAGGCGACACGGGCGTCACCCAGGCGCTGTCGATCTCGACGGAGATCGCCCGCTGGAGCAGGCTGATCGACAGAATCAGCTGGTGGCGTTTACGGACTTCGACGATCAAGCCTTCGACATCCTTGAAGGGGCCGCTCTCGATCCGGACACGCTGGCCACTCGCGAGGAAGACATGAGGCCGGACCTCGAGGCCAGAGTTGACGGCCTGCTGGATGGTCCGGATTTCCTGCTCTTCGATCGGGATGGGCACGCCCCCTATCCCAACCACCCGCGTGACTCCCGCGGTCTTCAGGATGCCCGCCCGCACGTTGGCGGCGAACCGGCAGAACAGATAACCCGGGAAGAGGGGCTGGTCAACCTCTTTGATGCGATCGGACCAGCGGCGCCGGACCCGATAGAGCGGGAGGAAGTGGTCGTAGCCCTTCTGATCGAGCATCGCCGCAATGCGTTTCTCGTGCGTCGTCTTGACCTGCAGGGCGTACCAGGCGGCAACCGGGGGAGCGGCATCGTAACTCAATCGAGCATCCTCGTGCTTCAGGCTATTTTCGGGCAGGCTCTCGCCATGGAAGTCACAGAAACGCCTCCTCGTGGGTCGCAATCCGGAGCGCACACTCGACGCCGCCAGGCGGCACCGGATCCCTTTATCGGGCAGAGCGCACGGCGCATCACAGCAAAGGGCCTGCCGGGTTGGTGCGACCCCGTGTTTCGGGGATTCTGGGGCAAATTGGCCTGATTTCCGACGGTTGGGGACATTTGAAGGAGGCCGGAAAGTACCGTGCCGTCTGCGATACCGCGAGAAAGTTCTGCCTGAGGCGGGATTAGTTCGCGCCTTTGAAGCCGGGAGCTGGGCGAAACTGTCCGGCACATCAATTGCTGACGTAACCACCACATGCACATCCTCGTCACCGGCGCCGCGGGCTACATCGGCAGCGTGGTCACCGAGCGTCTGCTCGAGCAAGGCCATGCAGTCGTGGCGCTCGACAACCTGCGACATGGGCACCGGGATGCCGTGCATCCGGCCGCGCGCTTCGTGGAGGGCGACCTGCTCGATCGCCCGTGGCTGACCGCGGAGGTCCAGCGCGCGGGTGTCGATGCCGTGGTGCACCTGGCCGCGGAGGCGCTCATCGACGAGTCGGTCCGCGATCCCGGGACTTTCTTCCGCGCCAACGTGACCGGCGGCCTCAACCTGCTGGACGCGATGGCCGCCGCGGGCGTGCGTCGGCTCATCTTCTCGTCCACGGCGGCCGTCTACGGCGAGCCGACCGAGGTCCCCATCCGCGAGGACGCGCCGCTGCGGCCGGTCAATGCCTATGGGGAGTCGAAGCTGGCCTTCGAGCGCATCCTGCCGTGGTATCACCGCGCGCACGGCATCCGCCACATCTCGCTCCGCTACTTCAACGCCTGTGGCGCGACCCCGCGTACCGGCGAACGGCACGAGCCGGAGACGCATCTGGTTCCGATCCTGCTGGATGTCGCGCTCGGCCGGCGCGACGCCATCAACCTGTTCGGCACCGACTACGACACGCCCGACGGCACGTGCATCCGCGACTACGTGCACGTGCTCGACATCGCCGAGGCACACCTGCGCTGCCTCGAACGGATCGACACGATCGAGCCGACTGCGTTCAACCTCGGCAACGGTCACGGCTACTCCAACCGCGAGGTGATCGCCGCGGTCGAGCGCGTAACGGGCCGCCCCGTGCGCGTGGTTGCCGCGGCACGCCGCCCAGGGGATCCGGCGCGACTGGTGGCGAGCGCCGACCGCATCGCGCGCGAGCTGGGTTGGCGCCCCGGCATTCCCGAACTCGAACCGATGATTGCCAGCGCGTGGGCCTGGCACCTGGCCATGGCCGAGAGCCACGCCCAGGCCACGGAGCGCGGCCGATGATCATCACGCGCACACCGCTCCGCGTGAGTCTGGTCGGTGGGGGCAGCGACCTCCCCGCCTTCTATCTGGAGGAGCCGGGCGCTGTCGTCACCACGGCGATCCGCAAGTACATCTACATCACGGTCAATCGCAAGTTCGACTCCAGCATCCGCGCCAGCTACTCGGTCACCGAGATGGTGGACTCGGTGGAAGAAGTCAAACACGAACTGATCCGGGAGAGCCTGCGCAAGCTCAGGTTGGACGGAGGCATCGAAATCACCTCCATCTCGGACATCCCCTCGCAGGGAACCGGTCTGGGCTCGTCCAGCAGCTACACGGTAGGTCTCCTGAAGGCACTCTACGCACACTGCAACCAGCACGTGGGCGCCGAACGCCTGGCCCGCGAGGCGTGCGAGATCGAGATCGACAGCCTCCAGAAGCCCATCGGCAAGCAGGATCAGTACATCGCCGCCTACGGCGGTCTCCGCTACTTCCGGTTTCATCCCGACGGATCGGTGTTCGTCGAACCGGTCATGTGCTCCAGCGCGACGCGCCAGGCGCTCGAGACGCAGGCGCTGCTGTTCTACACGGGCATCACGCGGTCGGCGAATCCGATCCTGGCCGAGCAGCAGCAGAATCTGACCAACGGCCGCCGGCGCCGCGCACTCCGGCGGCTGGTGCAGCTCGCCGACGAGCTGCGGCGGGCGCTGGCGGGAAACGACCTCGAGGCCTTTGGCGAGATTCTCCACGAAAGCTGGATCGTCAAGAAAGCCATGGCCAACGGCGTCAGCAGCGGGCAGATCGACGACTGGTACGAGCGCGCGCGCGCCCACGGCGCGATCGGCGGCAAGATTACCGGCGCCGGCGGAGGAGGGTTTCTGCTCCTCTACGCTCCGGCCGAACGACACGCCGCCATCGTCAGCGCCCTGCCGGAGCTGCGCCGCGTGTCGTTTGGATTCGAGTCGCAGGGCAGCTCGATCATCTATGTCGAGGAGAGCGAGGGTGCGTAAGCGCCTCCTGCCGGCCTTCCCCTCGTTCCCTCACGAATGTCCGGTGGCGCCATGAAGGCGTTCCTGCTTGCCGCGGGCGAGGGGCGGCGCCTTCGCCCGCTGACCGACCACGTCCCCAAGTGCCTGGTGCCGATTGCGGGAACCCCCCTGCTCGGCATCTGGCTGCAGCTGCTCGAATCGCAGGGGTTCACCGAGGTCCTGGTGAACACGCATCATCTCGCCGGCGAGGTGGAGACCTTCCTCCAGTCGTGGCCGACGTCGATGCGGGTGGTGACCGCTCACGAGGCGCGGCTGCTCGGCAGCGCCGGTACGGTACTGGCGAACCGCCATTTCGTGACCGGCGAACCGCACTTCCTTGTCATCTACGCCGACAACCTGTCAACCCTCGACATGCGCAAGATGGTCCGCTTCCACGAGCAGCGTGGCGCGGCATTGACCATGGGGGTCGTGCCCACCGATCGCCCGCAGGAAAAAGGCACGGTCGTCCTCGACGAGCAGGGACGAGTCCTCGCGTTCGAAGAGAAGGTCGCGCGCCCGCGGTCGAATCTCTCCAACGCCGGCGTCTACGTCGCCACCACGGAGGTGCTCGACAATCTGGCCGCCGTGCCCCCGGCGGACGTGCTGGACTTCGGATATCACGTGTTGCCGCGCATGGTGCCGCGCATGGCCGCGTACCCGGTTCGCGAGTTCATGATGGATGTCGGCACCCCGGAGGCCTACGCACACGCACAGGTCGCGTGGCCGGCCGCGCAGCTCGCCCTCCGATCCGAGAGCTGAGCGACGCGGCCGCGGTCGGTTCCGCTATCGGAGCGCACCGCGCAACATCAGCAATCCGACCACCAGCAGCACGGCACCCAGGGCCGTCCGAAGGACCGCATGCGGTACCCGTCCAGACAGCGCTGCGCCAGCAACGGCAGCCGGCACCGAGCCGACGAGCAGATCGCGCAAGAGCGAACCATCCACATTGCTGATCGTCAGGTGGCCGACCCCCGCGCACAGGGCCAGCGGGATCGCGTGCGCGATATCGGTGGCCACGAGCCGGAGCGGCGTCAGCCGCCGCGGATACAGGTGATACAGAAAGACCGCGCCGAGCGCACCGGCACCGACCGAGGTCATGGTGACCAGGACGCCGAGCAGGGCCCCGGTGGCGACCGTCAGTCCTCCCTCCCAGTTGCCGTCGGTGGAAGCAGGCGGTTCGGCGCTGGACAGGTTCGCGTCATGGTGCGGCCGCAGGCGCGACTGGAGGAGAAGGCTCGCCGCCGACAGGCAGACGGCAACGCCGATGGCGCCGCGCACCATTGCGACGACACCAGAATCGGCGGGACTGCTGGCCATCCAGACCACGGTGAGCAGCGATGCCGGCAGGCTGCCGGCCCACAGCCGCCGGACAATCGGCCAGTCGATCACCCGTGATCGCAGGTGCAGGCCGGAGACGGCGAGCTTGGTGATGGCCGCGAACCACAGGTCGGTGCCGACCGCAGTCATGGGCGCCGTGCCGAACAGGAGGAGCAGGATCGGCGTCATCAGCGCGCCGCCGCCGACACCCGTCATCCCCACCACGAATCCGGTGAGGGCTCCGGCGGCCACGCGCATCGGATCCATTGTCAGAACAGTCGCGAGAAGACGTCGGCCGCGTTCTCGCTCGCCGTTCGATCGGTCGTTCTCAAGTGGACTTCCGGCTGTTCCGGCGGTTCGTACGGGCTCGCGATGCCCGTGAAATTCGGGAGCTGGCCGCTGCGGGCCTTGGCGTACAGGCCTTTCACGTCACGCCGTTCGCATTCTTCCATCGGCGTGTCCACGAACACCTCGAGGAACTCGCCCTCGGCGAACAGGCTGCGGGCGAACTGGCGCTCGGCTCGGAATGGCGAGATGAAGGACACCAGCACGATGAGGCCGGCGTCCACCATCAGACGGGCGACCTCGGCGACCCGTCGAATGTTCTCGGCGCGATCGGCGTCGGTGAAACCGAGGTCCCGGTTCAACCCGTGGCGGATGTTGTCGCCGTCGAGCAGATAGGTGTGGCGCCCTTCCGCAATGAGCAGTTTCTCGAGCTGATCCGCGATCGTGGACTTTCCGGAGCCCGAGAGCCCCGTGAACCACACGCAGCACGGGCGCTGTCCCATCAGCTCGGCGCGCCGCTCGCGGGAGACCTCGAGCGCCTGCCAGTGCACGTTCGAGGCCCGGCGCAGCGCGAAATCGAGCATGCCCGCGCCGACGGTGTCGAAACTCATCGGATCGACGAAGATGAAGCTGCCCAGCGTGCGATTGACCGCGTACGGCTCGAACGGAATCGGTTGGTTCGTTGAGATGTTGACCACGCCGATGTCGTTGAGCGCCAGCGTGCGTGCCGCCAGCCGGGCGTCGCTCGCGATGTCCACGCGGTGCTTGATCGACGTGACCCGCACGCTGACTTCCTTCGACTGGGTCTTCAGCAGATAGGTGCGGCCCGGAATCATCTCGGCGGCAGCCATCCAGAGCAGGTGCGCCTCGAACTGGTCCGAAACCTCTGCAGGCGAGGCGGCGGCGGCGATCACGTCGCCACGACTGACATCCACCTCCTCGGCGAGCGTCAAGGTAATCGAATCGCCGGCTTCGGCGCGCGGCCGGTTGCCGTCCATCGTGACGATGGAGGCGACGCGGGTTTCCACACCCGACGGCAGGACGCGCACGCGATCTCCCGGATGCACGGCGCCGGCGCAGACGCGCCCGGCGAAGCCGCGGAAGTCCTGGCCCGGCCGGTTGACCCACTGCACCGGCATCCGGAATGCCTCCATCGACGGCGGCCCGCCGGTCTCGACCGTCTCCAGATAGTGCATCACCGTCGGGCCCTCGTACCAAGGCGTGCTCGCTCCTGGTTCGATGAGGTTGTCGCCCTCGAGTGACGAGACCGGGATCGGCCGCACGCTGGTGACGCCGCACGCGGCGGCAAACGGGCTGTAGTCGTCGACGATCTCGTCGAAGACCCGCTGCTCGTAGCCGACGAGGTCCATCTTGTTGACCGCGAGCAGCACGTGCCGGATGCCCATCATCGCGGCGATGCGCGTGTGCCTTCGGGTCTGCGGCAGCACCCCTTTGCGCGCATCCACGAGGATCACCGCCAGGTCCGCCGTCGACGCGCCGGTGGCCATGTTGCGCGTGTACTGCTCGTGGCCGGGCGTA
>Ga0105103_10000774_pt1 | contig 18052 bp, 20 predicted proteins | sample PPLLaktember2015_2_FD_79107 | JGI IMG/M metagenome (GOLD analysis project Ga0105103, IMG submission 79107) | Freshwater sediment microbial communities from Prairie Pothole Lake near Jamestown, North Dakota, USA - PPLs Lake P7 Core (6) Depth... | ecosystem: Environmental > Aquatic > Freshwater >...
AACAACATTTGCACCTTCCTGGGCAAAGGCTAAACTGATGGCCCTTCCAACCCCTCTTCCACCACCGGTAACAACAGCATTTTTTCCTTCTAATTTGCCCATAACGCCCCTCTCCTTTTCATATTGTGAAATTTTTCGTAAGACTAATATTATAGTTTAAAAGGAATTTATGTCAAGATAAAAAGATATTATTACAGCACTTTAGGAGTTGAAATGAACGTTTTGGTTGTGCACTTGTGAAAGCAGCAATCAACATATCATTTTAGGGCCAGGCGCTTTTTATGAGTAGTGTGGGGCCGAGCGCTTTTTGCACCTAACGTTATTGCTGCGGTCGGCAGCGTCCAATGTGCCGCCAGAATTGCTACTGCAGCTCAAGGAATTGGTGGCGGAAGGGACGTTGGGGAGGGGACAATACTATATCTCCCATTAAGCGAACAAGCTGGTAAATTATCAAGATGTTCGTACTACAGCTTGAAATGGGCTGAGGTTTGTTCCATCTTTTCCGACAGTTCTGCTAATTTTGTTGACGCCAGGGCCACCTGTCCGACGCTGCCGGACGTCTCGCTTGAGGCTGAAGCAATCTGCTCTATGTCTCTGCTGATTTCCTCAGATGTTGTCGACATTTCTTCGGTGGCAGAAGCTATCTGCTGGACCATGACCTGAAGCCCATCGGTACTGTCTACAATAGCCTGGAGCGCGGAACCAGCGTGCGTTACAAGATCAACACCAAGCGTGGCATTGCTTGTAACATCATCCATTGCGTGGAAGGCCTTCGAGACTTCATCCTGAACAGCACGTATCATATCATCGATCTCTGAGGTGGAATGAGCGGTTCTTTCAGCGAGCTTTTTCACTTCATCGGCAACGACCGCGAACCCTCTTCCCTGTTCCCCGGCGCGTGCTGCCTCTATTGCAGCATTAAGAGTGAGAAGATTGGTCTGATCTGCTATGTCATTAATAACCCTAACAATGTCGCCGATCTGTTTCGATCGTTCACCGAGGGATTTCACGAAGCTGGCAGATTCGTCAACTATGTGGGCAATATCTTTTACCTTTGCCACTGACTTTGTGACTATCTCGTCCCCTTCTTTTGCCATTGCAACAGTGTTAGATGCTGATTGTGCGATATTGTTTACGTTTTTGGCTATATCCAGAATAGTCTGTGACATTTCTTCTGAGGCTGTAGCCACCTGGGAAGACCTGTGGGCCTGTTCATCTGAACCCTTAGACATTTGCTGGGCACCGGCACTCAATTCTTCCGCTGCCACCGAGATATTGCCGGCTGCTGATTTCATATCTCTCACAATGGCTTGCCATTTACTAACAAGGCTCACCAGGGCTTTTTTTACATCATTGAATTCATCCTTGGTCTCACGGGTCAGACGGGAATCCATAGTCAGATCTCCTTCCGCAAGCCTTGAGGTTAGATAAGTAATGGTCTTGATTGGAGCGGTGATACTCCTTCGTACGAATAAGGATGAGGTAATACCAAAAAACATAGACACAATTCCGAGCATGAGAAGGTACAACCTCGTTTCTCTGTTAATATTCAAGATTTCCTTGATCTCTGCGGTCATTTTCTGATGCTGGGCCGGTCCCGTACCTTCCGTTATTCTAATTGCTTCGTTGGTCTTCATATCGACCTTTATCGTGCTATTATATCCCACGAGACAAAGGAGTACGATAAATGCCATGCAGATACCAAAACTAATGTTCAATCGATTCTTAATGCTTATATTCCTGAGTCTCATCCCAGCACCCTCCTTGGAGCACAGTGAGTTGGCCGACCTTATACCTTCATCTCTATTTTAGGTTCCATCTACAGAATTATCGTACAAATACGATTTTCCTTAAGCATATCCATATGGTACGGGCAGTTTAGGGGATAAGCGGACACTATACTGGATACTGGCGGACAGTTACCGGGCGCCTTCCATACTAATAAGATCGAGGGATCTCTTCTGCGAAATAGTGACTAAAGGGATTTTCATTTCATACAAGCCCCTTACCAGCCCCAACTATTGATTTTTTCCATCGTCCGGAGAAAAATAATAGGCGAGTCTTATCGATGAGGGGTATTGTCGCAAATGTGTTTGACTTATACAAAATCTTGACTTTGAAAAAGAATACGCTATATTCATTATAGGTTAAAATAATATCTGTGAGGAGGGGCCAATGAGGCAAGGGATGGAATGGTGTTGTTTCGCACTAATTGTGCTTTGTGCCGGATGGGTTTTTGCTCAGGAGCACACCGACAAGGTCAAGGGCCCGTTCAAAAACGGCCCTGAAGTTACTGCTACATGTGTTGGTTGTCATGAGAAACAAACCAAGGACTTCATGAAAACTGTACACTGGACCTGGTCTAAGAAACAGGAAGTGCCTGGAAAAGGGACTCAAGACCTTGGCAAGAAGAACGCCATAAACAATTTCTGAATAGCCTTATCCAGCAACGAGTCTCGTTGCACAAGCTGCCATGCAGGCTACGGATGGAAGGATGCATCTTTTGATTTTAGCAAAACGGATAACGTTGACTGCCTAATCTGCCATGATACTACTGGTACATATAAGAAAATTCCCACCGGTGCAGGGGCCCCTGACGCAAAGGTGGATTTAGAAAAAGTTGCCCAGGCTGTTGGCAAAACCAGCCGGCGCACCTGTGGAGCTTGCCACTTCTTCGGAGGCGGCGGAGACCACATTAAGCACGGCGACTTAGACAGTTCTCTCATTATGCCTGCTCGGACCATGGACATCCACATGGGAACCGACGGCAAGAACATGACCTGCACAGGTTGCCACAAGACCAAAGATCATGTTATTCCCGGACAGGCACTTTCGGTCTCGCCTACCGGCAGCGTGACCTTTGATTGCTCAGACTGCCACACAGCAACTCCCCATAAAAACACGGTTTACAACAAACATGGCGAGAAAGTGGCTTGTCAGACTTGCCATATCCCTACTTTTGCCCGAACCCTTCCCACTAAAGTCTGGTGGGACTGGTCAACAGCAGGCAAGGATGTGAAGGAACAGCCCAAAGACCAGTGGGGTCAGGTGCTCTACGACAAGATGAAAGGCGATTTTAAATGGGCCAAGGACGTTGTGCCCACATACATGTGGTTCAATGGATCCGTAGAACGGCACCTGCTTGGTGAAAAGTTTGACCCGTCCAAGATACCCGTCCATATTAACTACCCCATGGGAAAGAAGGGCGAGAAGAACGCAAAAATATGGCCGTTCAAGGTTATGAAAGGTAAACAGATGTATGACCCAGGCAACAACATTTTCATCGTTCCACAACTTTTCGGTGGATACTGGAAACATTATAATTGGAATCAGGCGATGGCCGATGGCATGAAGGCGGCTGGACTTTCCTTCAGCGGTAAGTATGATTGGATTGAAACCGACATGTATTGGAAGGTCACTCACATGGTTGTACCAAAGGAGAAGTCACTCAAGTGCACAGACTGCCACGGAGCAAAAGGTATTATGGATTGGAAGACTCTGGGTTATGAGGGAGATCCGATGGTAAAGAATAAAAAGGGTTCAGGGACCTGAAAAAGATAAGAAACCAGGTTCCTTAGCATTTTTATAACGCCCGGTGAATAATTCCACCGGGCGTTATTTTTTATTCCAAGAAGCTTGCAAGCCATGTTGCGAATTGGGATTGTCTTTTCCCGGTAGCTGTGATACAGAATATGAGGAACTTTCTTCAATGACCTACCGGGAGCGGATGGTATGATGAATCAATTGCTTGTTCGCCTTTTCTCACCCCACTCCGTTGCAGTTATCGGTGCATCCAACGGCTTTGATAAACTCGGATACCATGTAATGAAAAGCCTTGTCGGCAATTACCAGGGGAAGATTTTCCCAATAAACCCAAAGGGCGAAAAGATCTGGGGCCTTGGCTCATATCCTTCCCTGGAAGCAATCCCTGAAGATGTCGACTTAGCAGTCATTGTTGTGCCAGCCCATGTGGTTCCGGAAACACTTCACGCATGCGGGAGTAAGGGCGTAAAGGGGATAGTGTTGATTACTGCAGGCTTTCGAGAAATTGAAGACCCCGGAGGTAGTATTCGTGAGGAAGAGATAAGAGAGATTGCAGCTCAATACAATTTGCCAATCATAGGACCCAATACCTTTGGTTTTGTCAATTTGAATTCAGAAGTGAATGCATCCTTTACGTCTGAATTCTCAAGGATTGAAAAAGGAGGGGTTGCCTTCATAAGCCAGAGCGGGGGCATGTGTCATCTCTGCGGTTTTCTTGCCATTGAACAGAGGGTTGCCATGTCAATACTAATGAGCCTGGGCAACCGTTGTAACCTTGACTTCCCCGAGATATTACTTCACCTCGTTAAAGATGATAATTCCACAACGGTGATCGCCCTGTACATAGAGGGCCTCGATGAGCCAAGGAAACTTCTTGATGTTGCAAAGTCGCTGCGCGGAAAAAAGCCTATTATTGCATACAAGGCAGGGAAAAGCGAAAAAGGCGATAGTGCAAGCCGTTTCCACACCGGTTCCCTTGCCGGAAACCATGCGATATGGAAAGGCGCTCTTCGTCAGGCAGGAATTCTGGAGGTTGTCTCGGCAGAAGAATTGCTTGATACGGCAAAAACGCTCGATGCGTGCAGTTTGCCGGGAGGAACTCGCATAGCTGTACTTTCCGGTCAGGCTGGCCCGGGAATGATTGCTTCCGATGCCCTTGAGCCCGCGGGACTGAAGCTTTCGAACTTTTCCGATGCGACGCAGCAGAGAATTAATGACCTCTTGCCTCCAATCGCTATTCGCACAAATCCGGTGGATATGGGGCCTGCATGGTACAACCCGAAGAATATCATAGAAATTTTGAAAACAGCGCTTGAAGACGAGAACACAGACGGAGTTATTTTCCTTGCCATGTATGCGTCAGCCAATCTGAAGCTGGCAGAAGGCATGGTAGAATACATGAAAGCTGTAGAACCTTTTCAGAAGCCTGTCATTGCCTGTTTTCCTGCTCCCCCGGGGATATGGGATGAGCCAATAAAAGCGCTTGATCGGAAGAAAGGGGTAGCGATTCTCCCTACCCCTGAGCGTGCTGTACAGGCAATGGCTAACCTATGGAAGGTCAGCTTATTCATGAATGGAAAGGGATAAAATGGTGGAATCATTACTCCTGGGGGTCGAGGCCCTTACCTTTCTTGAAGAGGAAGGATTCCCCGTGCTGAAGAGCCTCTTGGCACGGAACGAAGATGATGCCGCATATACGGCATCAGATCTTGGCTTTCCTGTAACGCTGAAGATCTCATCACCAGACGTGATCCACAAAACTGAGACCGGGGGCATACGCGTGTCGCTTAAAGATGAAACAGAGGTGAGGCAGGCATTCAAAGAACTTGTTGGAAACTTCACATCGTCCTACCCGGAGAAAAGGCTCGACGGGGTTATCGTACAGAGTCAGGGAAGCGGCCTCGAGGTGATTGTGGGGATGCTGATGGATCCACAATTTGGACCTGTCCTGATGTTCGGATTAGGGGGCGTCTTTGTGGAGGCAATGAATGATGTGGTCTTCAGATTGATCCCCATAGAGGCTTCTGATGCGAAGGATATGATGGAAGAACTTAAATGTTACAAGGCGCTCAAAAACCCTCGCAGCGGGCCGGTTGATCTCACGGCAGTCGAGAACTTTCTTTTTCAGTTTTCAACGTTTATCACAAAACATCCTGAGGTTCGGGAAATGGATGTAAACCCATTATTCATCTCTTCTCCTGGTTCCGGCGTAAAGATATGTGATGCCAGGATCAAGAGACATAAGAAAACCGAATGAAGTTAAGAAAGTTTTCTCTGTTCCTGCCTTCATACCAGTCCGAAGGTAAGTTTGTAATTTTTCTAACATATAGGCTTGGTGTTCAGGTGAAGAGCGTATTGTTAAACCGTCCTCTTCACCTTTTGAAAGATGATCCGGATTGTTAATGAGTTTTTAGATAATCGAGACAGAACTTCAAGGCCTCTTCACCGGGTAAACTTTTTGCCTTCGCATTCGTCACATACTCATCAAGCAAAGGTCTAACTGCGATCACCCTCTCCTTCTGCGATGTCAGTTACCATGATAGTAATCTTTTTTAGGGGCTTCACGACTTTATTGGAAACCAACACATAGGCGACCGGGATTATCAGACATAATATGAGAAGGCTGATGAGCGCCCCTCCAAGGATGAAGGCATTGATTTTCTTACTGATTGTGGCCTTTTCAATAGCAATATGGAGAAATCCGTGATTTTCCGATTCCATTTTTATGGAATACGCCTTGTCAATAAAGCCTGAGGCCACTTTAAACCTCGTGTTTATCATCTGTTTGTTGGTATGGTAATGCAATAGCATTCCGCGACAAATCTGGCGTTGCTGAATACCGTTGATAGACCCGGCTTGCTGATGGTTATCTCTTTTGGCTTAATTGCAGCTAAATATTTATGTTCACCGTGAACATACAGAAATCTCTATAACCCAGCTTCTCTGCCTTGACAGGTTTACCGGAGGAGACAGAGATTATTTCCTGAAAAATCCGATTGCCGGCTTCTCTGACCTTTTCGCTTCCTTGAAATATGGAGCTAACATCCATATCCATGTTGTCCCGCATGGTACGGTAAGTGTCTCTATTGGCAGTAATCTTGATGACAGGTGCAATTGGGGACCCAATGGGGGTACCTCTCCCCGTGGTAAAGACGACAATCTGTGAACCACCCGCGACCATGCCCGTGAGTTGTTCAATATCGTGGGCCGGTGTATCCATGTAGACCAACCCTTTTTTGGTGGGACTCGATGCGTAGGATATAACTTCTTCCAAGGAGCTTGTCCCGCCCTTGTATATACATCCAAGGGATTTCTCTTCAAGGGTTGTGAGACCACCCGCTATGTTGCCGGGAGATGGGTTACCCTCCCGGATGTTCTGTCCTGCTGCAACCGATTGACGTTCCCACCATGCCACTGTTTTGAGAATTTGCCCGGCTATCTCGGGAGTTCGTGCCCTTCTTGCGACAAGGTGCTCTGCCCCAATAAGCTCAGGGGTTTCGGAAAGTATCACTGTTCCGTTCTCTGCAACCAGTAAATCGCTTGCCACTCCGACTGCCGGATTTGAAGCAAGGCCAGAGGTATAATCAGAACCACCACACTCTGTGCCGAGAATCAGTTCGCTTACAGGGATGGGCTCCCGTACGAGCTTGGCAGCATGGGCACACATTTCTTTTACGATTCTTCTGCCCAATGAGACTGCTTTTTTTGTTCCCATATCCTGAATCACAACACTTTCAACACGTTTTCCAGTACTGGCGATGGCCTTCCCTAGCTCATCCGCAGAAAGTTGCTCACACCCGTTTCCCACTATGAGAACTGAAAAAATATTTGGATTCATTCCAAAGCCCACAAGCGTTCTTTTCACGAGGCCCCGGTCTTCACCTATCTGGCCGCATCCTAAGATGTTAGGGAGAAAAACTGCACCCCTGATACCCCGAGCAATAGTCTGTGCTGCCCCCTGAGAGCATCCAACGCTCGGAACAACAAGGACGTAATTTCGCGTTCCTGCTTTCCCGTCACCCCTGGCATAGCCCTCAAAACTCCTCATATTTCTCCTCTTTTGGTCGGCTAATAACATTATGTACATGCACATGCTCACCGCTGCAAATTTTTGCGGTGCACTGTCCGATCGGTTCACCATATTTTATTACCGGATCACCTTCTTCCATATCCTGAAGGGCAAACTTGTGCCCCATAGGGATGTCTGAGAGAAGTTTTATGGTTTCTGTCCGATCATGAATCTCGACCGAGATTCGTGTGTCCTTGCCGAGCGATGTGAGGGCTGTCGCCACATTGTCCTTTTTATTGATAGCTATTGCTCTATATCCCATAGAGGACCCTCTGCTTATGAGCATACAACAAAACCGTCATTCCCAAGCTGTTATGGGCACGATAAGTCCGCCTGATGGAAATATTGCAACCGTTGCCTCTTGATAGGCCTTCTCCAGGACTTTCAGGCCTTCTTCTATGGAGTTGGCATGTTCTAGGCCCATTGTGCGGGCATCATCTTTCGTAACTATTGACGATACCAGGATGGTTCGTATAGGGCGTCGCAGGATCATGCAGGACATGGCCATATTGAACTCTAAAGGCTTGTCCGGTAGAAAAGGCAGGCCTTGGGACATAGCGTTTGTCACAAACCGGGTGGCCTGATTCCCTGATTGTTCCCGAACGACATTGAAGGAGTCCCGAAATTCCTCGGGTACCCGTGTTACAAGCGGCGCTACAAGAAGAATAGCCCCGGTGTCCTTTGTGACCACGTCAGGGGCACTTAATCCTTTGGCAAACTGGTGTCCATGAGTATGAGGGTAAGTAGAAGTAATTGTAATATCTACTTTTTCTTGAAACCTGTGGCCAAGCCTTTCAAAGCACAGCTCAACTGCCCGAAAAAAAGCAGCCTCCAGGCTTCCCGCTATGATCTGCACTGGCTCTCCTTGCTGGTTGTACACGCAGTTAATGGAAAGTGAAAGTCCTACGGCGCTCGCTACTTGTAATACTTTCTCATGGAAAGGATTCCCCTTTATTAACCCTGCACGTGCCTGTGGATGAATAGTGTATCTCATGTGGTGATCCCGGATGAAGCCAAAATTTGCTACACCGGGCATGACAATCTTTGGTCCTCCTCCATAGCCTGCCATAGGGTGGGGCAGAATGGAGCTGATACCTATCTTCAGGTCTGCCTGGGCAACGTGGGGGTTGATCTTCACGATTTGACCATCATTGAGGGAAACAGGCACAAGATCATCCTGCCAGGCATTGTGTTGAACAATGTTATAGTCGGACAGCACATCGCTGCCTAGTCGTTCCTCCAACTCACCTTGCTTTACGGGTATGTGGGTTCCGAGGGCAACGACAAAGGTAATCTTCTCCTTCGTAACTCCTGCCTTAGCAAGTAGAGGAAGCAATACCTTAAGGATTTTTTTTACAGGTGTTGGGCGGGTTGCATCATCTATGATAATTGCAGCCCGGTGAGTTCCTCTGGCAAGCTCACGCAGGGGGGGGCTACCGATCGGTCGCGAGAGGGCTCCTTCTGTCATCTCCTCAATGGTGGGTATTGAAACCCCCTCTTTTGTTTCCACGAAATGCAGGGGCTTCCATCCACTGGGAAGAGAGAAGAATTCTTTTTTATCCGGTCCAAGACAAAGATAATAATAAGATTCCATGGTCTGCTCCTATAGAAAAAATATCTGGTTTCTTCAAACATACTATCACAAAAGCGCACTTAACTCTCTGATTGACTGATAATCCACAGTTATTTTTATCAAATTTATTGATGTTCGGTATCCAACCAGTGAGCGGTGCCGAAAAATAGAGGCCTCCTGAAGATATGAATGGCTTACAAGAAGCAGTCGAGTATCTTCTGATTATAAAATACTGGGTAAGGTAAGGATTGCAATAGAACGAACTATCTGTAGAATCAGTTCTGTTAAAGGATATCTGAGGAAATATCAGACTCTGTAGCCACGCGGTTTCTTCCTGCGTTTTTTGCACAATAGAGCGCTTGATCGGACCGGGAGATGAATGTCTCTGGCGATTCACCCACGCGATAACACGCTATCCCTATGGAGACGCTTATTTTGCCTAAGCTTTTAAAAGTGGCTATCTCTTTCAGCTTTGCCTGGGCAAAGTAGCTTCTTATATTTTCAGCCACAGTCTGTGCCCCTATCAGGGGTGTCCTGGGAAGAATTACAGCAAATTCTTCACCGCCAAAACGTGCCAGAAAATCCCTGCCTTTTACCAGTTCCCTGATCTTCTTAACTACAAATTTCAAAACATAGTCACCGATAAGGTGGCCGTATTCATCATTGAATCTTTTAAAGTGGTCGATATCAATCAACAGCAAGGAAAGACTCTCCGTGTCAGATGTGGCCTCGGTGATCCACTCGGTCAATGCCTGATCGAAAGCCTTTCTATTGGGTATACCTGTCAGGAAATCTACCAATGCCTCGGTCTTGACCAGTTCAAAATCTCTCTTAAGGGTCTCCAAAACATCGGTCGTTTCTACCAACTTGGTCTGTACTGTTTTTCCATAGCTACCCAGTGTTTTTGTCTCATCGATTATGGTCTTGACAATATTCTTGACCTCTCCTGGAGACGGATTGTCTGACAATATTTTAGCCGAGCCCGAAATGAACGACTCATACTTCTCTGTTTGCCCTGTTAACTCAGTTACTTCTTTAAGGATGGTCGCTAAAACCTGTTGTAAATCGTCCCGAAGATCCTTCAGGTGATTCTCATCTTTTTCAGCACAGAAATGTTCGTAGAGTGATTCATTGGTTTCTTCCGAAAATGTCTCTCCTTTGTCAAGCATGGTGTCCATGGTTTTTCGCAGCTCACTGTCTATACCGGAAACATACTTGTACCAAACCGAATAATTTTTTGGTGTTACGGGTATATTATGCTCTGACATAAGCGGAAGAGCAAGTCTAAAGTATTCATATGCAGTCTTAATTATGCTGCGATTATCCATATCTGTGTTCGTCTTCTCTTTTTATCGGTTTTTTTTCCAATCACACAAGATATTCGGATAAATGTCAACAATATTAACTGGCATGCTATAATGAATCGTCATTGAGTTGCTGCTTGTAATGAAGTAACCTTCATGTCAAGAATACGCACTGTCTTTAGGTTACTATGTTGTTAGTCTTCAAGACAATATCTTTCAAAATTCTTCCCATGAGGGCTTATTCTTTTTAATCCCAAGAAAAAATCTCAATGATGTTGTTGAAAACTATAAAGGGTAAAACGATATTTATGTTTCTATTATGAAGAATTAAGTTTCAGATCTTTGCTGCTTTTCTGCCTGAAATATTCCACCCACTGCTTTCCAGGCAGTTTCTTCAAGGGTACCTGGCGAGATGGGCTTCCAGACCTTACGAATATCTCCTCCAGCTTGAATCAGTTGACCGCATTTACTCCTGTAATATGTGCCATGTTTAACGAAAACACCATTTGAAAGGCCCAAACCCCATCGTTCCACAAGACACTCTAAGCCCTCATACCCCGCCCTTCTCACGTATCCCTGGGCCGTATGAAAGCGAGGGCTTTCCTCAGGGGGATAGATATCTACTTCAATCTCCGCCCTATCCTTGTTTACAACGATCGTTTTTTTGTCAAGGTAGAATAGCGCCTCATCCCGATCTTTGCCTAACAATACACGCTCATCGTGGACGACTGGTTGTTGTGGATTCACCTGTTCAGGTCCTGTTTGGGATGGTTTGTGTGCCTCATGTTGGTCAATTTTTTTCATGCCCATCAGTACCTGGTATGCCTCTTCTATTTTATCACGCCCTTCCATTGCTTTTTGTTTGTAAAAATCCGGAACGCGGCCAGGGTCCCAATATTCCATCAAAGTCTTGTATACGTTTATTATCTCTTCAGGGGATGCCCCAGATTTTAATCCAAGGATATCAAAGTAGTGCACATGATCTTGCATAGTTTGGAAACCTTACCAATTGTGTTATCACATGCACATTGCAATTTCAGCGAGGAATATCACATTTATTGGTAACGTTTAATCCCAACAAAACCGGTCCTTGCTTTTCATGCCGGTACTTACAATCTACCGTCCAAAATCAGCTCAATGCGATGAGCACAGTCACAATTACCCTGGGGAAGAGGTTGCTTGGTGATTGAAAATCCCTTGACAATCCGTTCCGATAGCAGGAAAATGAAGCAAAAAAATTATGCGAAGGAGGCTATATGGGATTCTTGAGAGTAAAGTATTTGTTGGTGTTCATTTTCATGGCAAGTATTGTATTGGGTGGCTTGGCGGCGTTCGCTGCCCCACCGGATAACTTTACGGCAACTATGGTCTCACAAGGCATGGAAATGCCCATGGCGAAGATGGGGCACAAAAGCCGCGTTGAGAATCCCGGCATGAAAGGCATTGTGACCATCGCCCTTGCTGATGCAAAAAAAACGATCATGATGAACACCACTACAAAAGTGTATAGCGAACAAATCACTCAGGAGCGGGATCAGATGCCTTCTATGTATGACCCTGATGTGGTTTTCGAAAAAAAGAAGGTAGGAAATGAAACAATCGATGGTCACCCATGCGTCAAGTATGATTCTGTCTATTACAGGAAGAGCAAACCTGACGAAAAACATAAAGCCATAATCTGGGAAGCGCAGGATTTAAAGGAATTCCCCATCCAAATGGAGATTACCGTACCGGCCAACCCCAAATACCCCGGATCAGGGGGAAAGATGGTCATGAAATACAAAGATGTTAAGTTAGGCGCTGCAACTGCCTCCATGTTCGAAGTACCATCGGGATACAAGAAGGTCAACAGCCCTCAGGAAGTTATGGGCTTTGGAGGCATGGGTAATATTGAAGAGATGATGAAAAAGATGCCAAAAGGTCAGCGCCCACCACGGTAATAAAACCCAAGACTGAGGGCTTGGGAACTAACCTATTTTCATCACAAGCTCTCTTTCCAACTATTCTCATGCCAGACAAGACACTGAAGGTCGGGCCCTTGAGTCACCGCTCTCCCGAATCCTTTTTAAAAAATCCAAAACAGTGTGGATATATTCTTCGGGACGTTGTTCGTAAGTGTTATGGCCGCACCTCGGGAAAACAACCAGTTCGCCTTTCGGCAGATGACGATAGAAGGCTATGGACTGTTCAACATCAAAAATAGAACTTCGGTCAGGATAGAGTACCAAGGTGGGGCAGGGAACCATGTGCAGAATTGGACGTAGGTCAAAGTACTCAAAGCCGTATGCACCGCCTTGTTTAGCGAATTGGTCATACTTAGCCTCTGCCTGTTCACCATGCCACCCAATCATTTTTGCCTGAAGCTCGGGTTCGAGCTGGGCGAATGTATTTACGAGCCTTATGGCATTAAGTTCAGTCATGGGCACCTCGCTATAACACTGGGTACTGGCAACTGTTAAGGTTTTGACCTCCTGAGGGTATTTGATAGCATAATCAATCCCGATTACCCCCCCTTCGCATTGCCCCACTAGGTGACAGGCCCCAATACCGAGGCTTTCTTTAATCAGATGTAACTCCTCAACGCTTTCTGGCCTGTATCGGTCGCTCTCATAAAACTCGAAAAAGTTATCACCCCCTCTTGATTGACCAAATCCCCGCCGATCATACATAACTGCCTTGAAGCCTTCTGCCACAAAGGACGGGTAGATTTTGTTCCAGATCTTTAGACATCCAAATCCATGGTGGAGAAAAATGATTGTTTCCCCTTCCCCATGCACTTCGAAGTAGATATCGAAATCATTAACTTTTTTAAAAGGCATCAGGAGCTCCTTCAGTGGCATTCCAGTACATAGGAAAAACCAAGATTGAATTTGAAAGCTTTAATCACATGTTTATTAATTTTTTACATTCTCCCATAATCTTTCATCTCTTTCAAGGTGCCATGAGAAACTGCTGCTACACTGACACTGACACTGACACAGCAATATAATCCGGGACGTTTTTAGCATTTATTTATAGGATTTGTAATGGAGGCTCCAACGGCTTTGCTGGTGGAGGGGGCGACACAAGCCCCGGAATAAAGCAGGATTAAGGAGTAGAGGGGTAAGGATCAAGCAGCCCGTTCTCGGGAGAGAATGGAAGGCCAGGTATCTATGAAGCAGGCAACGATTTTGTTCGCGGAGGGGCAATCCCGCTAGGGCGAGAGTAGCTACAAGCCCAATATAAAGAAGCAGGATGCAAGGAAGCAGTCATTTAGCTCGCACAGTGAGCGAGAAGGGGAGGCTCCAACGGCTTTGCTGGTGGAGGGGCGACGCAAGCCCCAGGAATTGAAAAAAACTTGACGATCGTATAATTTCAGCTATACTTGAAACAAATTTTATTACCCATAATACAATTAAGGGGGAAGGAGGGGCAGATGAAACACATAGCAATAGTTATTTTGCTGGCAGCATTGTTAATCAGTGAAGCTTCACCAGGTTTTGCAGAATCAAAGAAAGGTCTGGCAAAGGAGAAGCCTTTTGGTAAAATTGAGACTGTTGCTTTCTTTAACGGGCCTATGCCAACGGGAGTAACGGTATCTCAATCCGGCCGCATGTTTGTGAACTTTCCACAATGGGGAGATAAGGTAACTGCCACGGTGGCGGAAGTAAAAAAGGGAAAGACCGTTCCCTATCCAAGCGAAAAAATCAACCAGTGTGAGAAGGGCAAGCAGCAGGATTGTTTTTTTGCAGTGCAGAGCGTTGTAGTTGATCCAAAAGACAGATTATGGGTGCTTGATACGGGGAGCATAGGTTTCGGTCCCACTACATATGGAGGACCCAAGCTGGTTGGCATTGATCTCTCGACAAACAAAATTATTAAAAAGATTATTTTCCCTGAGGACATTGCACTTAAAAACACTTACCTCAACGATATCCGGTTCGACTTGAGAAAAGGCACTGAGGGGTTTGCCTTTATCACAGATTCCGGTGCAAACGGTATTATAGTTGTCGATTTGGCAACGGAAAAAAGCTGGCGAAGACTCCACAACCACCCCTCAATGAAACCAGAAAAAGGCTTTCTTGCTGTTGTAGAAGGTCGACCGCTTATGCTCTATATCCCAAATACAAAGCCATTTCCTCTGGCCGTGGGTGCTGACGGCATTGCTATTAGCAGTGACGGCGCCTTACTCTATTATTGTCCACTCTCCTCTCGCCGCCTTTATAGCGTGAACATTGCCGCCCTGATTGACCCTGCTCTACCAGATGAAAAGGTGGCTGAAACGATCAAAGACCTTGGCGAAAAAGGAGGGGCTTCCGATGGTCTGGAGTCGGACGCTAAGGGTCGCGTCTACCTTACTGACTATGAACATAATGCCATTCGCCGGATGTTGCCTGACGGGGTCATTGAAACCATTGCCCATGACCCGAGAATGCTCTGGCCAGATACACTCTCCCTTGCCAAAGACGGGTATCTCTATTTCACGGCAAATCAGATACACAGACAGGCGGTTCATACAGGGACGAAGGATTTGCGTGAAAAGCCCTATGTGGTTTTTCGTATTAAGGTCGATGCTGATCCGGTTTCCTTGAAGTAAGAGAACTAGATCAATTGCGGAGGGATAACGAAGGTTTCACGAATCCTCCTCGCTATCCCTCCGCTTTTTCAGGTAATTCCAAAGATCATTTACATTCTTTAGGACAATTGCTGGCTTGGCCCTTAAAAGCATTTCCCTATCTTCATGCCCGGTGGTAACTCCAACGGCGATTGCTCCGGCCCTTTTCGCCGCAATGATGTCGGATTCTGTATCCCCAACAATGATGCAGTTCTCTATCGGCATACCCATTCTTTTTGCGCATTCTATAATAGCATCGGGTGCAGGTTTTCGATGCTCAACCTCTTGTGACGTTACTATTGCGCTTATAAATCCATCAAGACCAAGCCTTTTGAATCGCAGCCATTCATCTTCAGGGGATGATGTTCTCCCCGTGGCAATACCGATTTTTATTCCTTTGACTTTCAGTTTTCTAAATAATTCATCTGTTCCAGAAAACAACCTCACCCCTTCAATCTCGGTCTGCTTGAAAAGATGTAAGATTTTTTCCCGGTATGTTGCATAGGTGGCATTATCAATAGGTGAGAGAAACACGTTTTGAAGAATCTCCCGCAGGCTTAAACCCTTTGCCAAATAATCACGTAAAACTTCTCGGGAAACCGGGATCGCAAAGTCCGCTATCCCCTCGTTGAATACCATGTAGTATGACTCGAAGCTATCAACCAAGGTTCCATCGATATCGAAAATTACAGCCTTTATTAGATGTTGACCCATAAAGGATACTAATATAGTTTTATGAACTTCCTCGGTTCGAGATTTGTGGCCATGGTCCATATGGTAGCCACAGGGTTGGCCACACGAAAGATTTTGATTGCCTCCCAGCCGTGGGCATCCACAAGAGTTTTTAGAAAAGGTCGCGCCTTTACCACCTCCTCCTTGAGGGCCTGATCTTCCATGAAGTCAGCCGTACCGCTGATGCGTACCACCTTCCCGCTGCCATTATAGCAGAGCTCGACCTTTGGATTCTTCACAAGTTCTCCGTACATACCTTTTATTGAGCTTAACTGGATAAGAATTCCCCTCTCGTCAGCTTTATACATTCCCATGGCGCGCACATGGGGTGCATCTCCATCGCATGTGGCAAGGTAGCAGGTCGCGTTTGCGTTTATGAAACTGATTATCTCTTCTTTCGTCATAATTCCTCCTTTGTCAGGTTCACACTGGGTGTTGTGATTCTCCTCTATTATACCAGCAAAGCCAGGTAAGAGCGATACTTTATGACGTCAAGACGAAAAAATTGCCAGCACTTACAAGCGTATATCGTGAATGCCGTCTTTTATAAGGAAAATCCTGGCATTTTTGCGTAAATCCATTGAATATGTTTAAAATAAAAGCATATCTTGCTTTGTGGAAACAGATCAAATCATGGGAGGGAATATGAAGAAGAGTTTGGTTATTATGTTTTCAATCGCCATTAGTATTTCCCTCGGAATTATCCCCTTTCAGGCCTGTGGCGAAGTAACATCCTGCCAAACACACGAACAGGGCACGATTACATCATGCATGGAGTTCGCCAGCAGTAAATCAATTCCTGCACCTATGGAAAAGATTTGCACCTTGGGAGGCTCAAAAGGTAACAAGTGGGTCAAGAATCCCTGTCCAAGGGTCGGCGTCATTGGATACTGCGAAGTTCCTCGAAATGACACAATCACCCAGGTTGTATACTGTTATAAGAGGCAAGGCATGCCAAATAAACAGAAACTTGGGTTCTGTAAACAGGCCTGCAAAGGTAGGTTTGCCCAGTACTGACAAGAAATCCTATAAAGAGAAATTATCTAAAACCATTGCGAAGAAAAATCAAGGACAGGATACCTCCCAACCGATATACATCCCGCCCTTGTGCTGCATTAAGGTCTTCTTAAATCTTTAACTCAAGGTTGATCATATCTCCCCGTTTAAATCCCATCTTGTCAAAGAACTGGAGGAGGTCCCAGTCCTTCCAGTTCACAAAGACATAGATTGTATCCACCCCAACCTTCTTGAACATATTGAACATTTCTTTGAAAAGGATCCTCGCAACTCCCCTTTTCTGGTATTCTTTGATCACACCTAAGGTATCTATCCATGCTACATTCTCGGGGATTCCATACTCCCAACCGCTTGCTCTACCAAGAATGAAGCCGATGACCTTTCCGCCAACTTCAGCCACAAGCGAGGGGACACCGGATGTCTCCAGGCTTTCGAGTCTTGCTTCCCAGTATCCCCTTCTTTTCGTTCCTAGCAGGCCGTAGTCAATGTCTGTAACCGCATCCAAATCTTTCATGGTCAACACCCTCAGTTTAACAGGTTCCATCAAGCCCATAACCTCTTACCTCTTTAATATTTTTGTGTTCTTACATGTGAGTATAGCAAAGAAACGGGGGTTGTCAAGAAAAGGAGTTCTTGTGTAAAGAAGTATTACTATTGAAAAACCATTCCATTTCAAAAGGTTATTGGTATTTTATGGTATTGATTGCCTCAATCTTTTATTTGCCACCCTTTTCCGCAAGAGACTTTCCAAAGAGCGCTGCTCCAACTGCATCGGCGATCTGGGTATCGAAGGGGACTGCTTTCTCGTCATAAGCTTCATTACACACTGTTGCTCAACTGATTCTATTCCAAGCTTTTTTGTCAACCGTTTCACAACACCCTGGTTTTTCGCGATACCACCGGTAATACCAGGTTCTTTTTCAACGTTGATCTTCTCGAGCAGAGCAAGAACCCTGTATGCCATAGCGGAGCAGTATGCTGCCACCACTTTCTCTTTTGGCCGCCCTGCACGGAGTAAGCCTGCTGCTTCTGACTTTGCAAAAACAACGCAGGTTGAGTTAACTGGGGGGGGTGGCTCTTCCCTATTTCCAAAAGGAACGTTTACTCGGCCATAGCCAGTCCCCCACCGTAAAATGAATATCTTTTAAAGCCAGCCCCGTGCCTTCAGTCGCCTTATTGAAAACATTGGTTGCACTGTCGGGGCTGCTGGAACCCGTTCT
>Ga0105103_10000776_pt1 | contig 18035 bp, 17 predicted proteins | sample PPLLaktember2015_2_FD_79107 | JGI IMG/M metagenome (GOLD analysis project Ga0105103, IMG submission 79107) | Freshwater sediment microbial communities from Prairie Pothole Lake near Jamestown, North Dakota, USA - PPLs Lake P7 Core (6) Depth... | ecosystem: Environmental > Aquatic > Freshwater >...
AGCAGCGCAAGACGGTGATCTTCGTCACCCACGACATCGACGAGGCGGCGTTCATGGGCAGCCGCGTGCTGGTGATGAGTGCACGGCCCGGTCGCATCAAGCTCGACCGCGAGGTGCCGATCGCGCACCCGCGCCACTATTCGATCAAGACCACGCCGCTGTTCAGCGAGCTGAAGGCCGAGCTGACCGAACAGGTACGCGTCGAGGTACGTGCGGCGCAGGCGGCCATGGCCTGATCCGGCGGTGGGTGCACGGTGCGCCATTGACCTTGCGCAAACCACCGCCGTGCACTGGGACCTAGGATGGGTTGCAAGGGTTTCTTGGAGGGTTCATCATGAGCAGCACTCCCACCGAATCAGCCGGCCATTCGCCGATCGACGACTTCTCGCAGTGCCATGCGGGCATCCTGGGTCACCTGCAGGCGCTGGGCACATTGCCCGCACTGCTGGAGCCGGCGGCCCGGGCGCGGCAGATCGCCGCCGACACCGTGAGCTTCTTCCGCGACGCGGTATACGAGCATCACGCCGAGGAAGAGAAGGAGTTGTTCCCTGCGGTGTTGGCCAGCGCCACCAAGGGGGCCGAGCGCGACAAGGTGCAGGCCATCATTGCCGAACTGGCGGCCGAACACCGCAAGGTCGAGGCCGCGTGGGCCAAGCTGGAGCCCAAGCTCAAGGCACTTGCCAAGGGGCACGAGGCCGAAGTGGACGGCGCAGAGATCACGGCGCTGGTCGAGACCTACCAGGCCCACGCGCGCTACGAGGAAGAGGTCTTCCTGCCGTTGTCGCAGGCCATCCTGGGGCGCAACAGCAACCACCTGGCGGCACTGGGCGTGTCATTGCACATGCGTCATGCCATGCCGCAGGTGATGCAGCGATTCGCCGGCCGTATCTGAAATGAAGGCCCTCAGCGGGCTGGACGGTGCCTTCCTTCACTTGGAGACGCCGGAGACGCCGATGCACGTGGCGTCGCTGCACCTGTTCGACCTGCCGCGCGGCTACCGGGGCGACTTCCACGCCGAAATCAAGCGCCTGATGCGCGGGCGGCTGCGCCTGGCGCCGGTGTTCACGCGCAAGCTGGCGCCGATGCCGCTGCAGTTTGCCAACCCGGTGTGGGTCAAGGAAGACAAGATCGACCTCGACTATCACGTGCGGCGGGTCACGCTGGCGAAGCCGGGCACGCGGGCGCAATTCGAAGACTGCGCCGGCCGTCTGCATGCGGAACTGCTGGACCGCAGCCGACCGCTGTGGCAACTGGTGATCATCGACGGCCTGCAAAGCGGCCAGGCCGCCTACTACTTCAAGGTGCATCATGCGGTGGTCGACGGTCAATCGGGCGTGATGCTGGCGCAGGCGCTGTTCGACGTGACGCCCAAGCCGCGACGCATCGCGGCGGGCAAGGCCGCCTTGGCTGAACACCCCGGCATGGCCGAACTGGCGGCCGCTGCGCTGAAACACGACGTCGGCCAGTACATCAAGCTGGTGCGGCATCTGCCCGAGGTGGTGAAGACACTGGTCGGCTTGTTTGGCGGCACGCCCGGTCGCGGCAAGGGCGCGCTGGCGCAGAACGCCGCATTCGGCCCGAAGACCGAGTTGAACCAGCCGATCACCGGCCAGCGCGGTTTTGCCGGCGCATCCATTCCCCTGGACACATTGAAGACGCTGGCTGCGGCACAAGACGCCAAGCTCAACGACGTGGTCATGGCCTTGTGCAGCGGCATGCTGCGGCGCTATCTGGCGCGACACGGCGGCGTGCCGAAGAAGCCGTTGATCGCGGCCATGCCGATCTCGCTGCGTGAAGCCGGCAACACCGAGTACACCACCCAGGCGACGATGGCCGTGGTCAACCTGAACACGCACATCGCCGACCCGGTGAAGCGGCTGGTGGCCATCCGCGACGCCGCGGGCGCCGTGAAAGCCGTGGCCAAGCGTGCCAAGGGCCTGATGCCCACCGACTTCCCGACCATCGGCGTGCCCTGGGTGATGCATGGCCTGGCCACGCTGTACGGCCGATCGGGTCTGAGCAAGGCCATGCCCCCGCTGGCCAACGTGGTCATCTCCAACGTGCCGGGCCCGCAGATGCCGCTGTATGCCGCCGGCGCGCGCATGGTCAGCTACTGGCCGATGTCGATCGTCGAGCACGGCTTGGGGCTGAACATCACCGTGCTGAGCTACGCCGGGTCGATGGACTTCGGCTTCACCACGGCGCTCAACGTGGTGGGCGATGCGAGGGAACTGTCGGCGGCGCTGGCGGAGTCGCTGGCTGAATTGCAGGCCCGCTGCGCGCCTGTGCCGCGCGCAAGGTCTCGCGCGGCGCGCACGGTGGCCTGAGCGCAATCCCTGCTGTGCCCGCACTGCCGGTGTGCCTCAGGCCGGCTACATTGGTGTTGCCAGGCCCTGCCAGCCACGTGCCCGAAGGAGACCCAAGCCATGCAAAGACGCCGCCGCCTGCTCGTTGCCGCCAGCGCCCTGCTGGGCACGCTGACCGTCGCCCAGGCGCAGACGGCCTGGCCGGGCAAGCCGGTGCGCGTGCTGCTGCCGTTCCCGCCCGGCGGGCCCAGCGACATGGTCATCCGGCTGGCGGCCGAGAAGATGCAGATCGCGCTGAAGCAGCCGATCGTCATCGACAACAAGCCGGGCGCCGGCGGCAACCTGGGCAGCGCCGAGGTGGCCCGCGCCGCACCCGACGGCAGCACCTGGCTGTGGGGGACCGATACGCTGGTCACCGTCAATCCGCACGTCTACAAGCAGCTGGGCTTCAAGGTCGAGGACCTGCAGCCGGTGACCCTCGGCACCACCTTCAGCCAGACGCTGGTGTGCAACCCGGCACTGGGCGTGAAGACGCTGAACGAACTGATCGCCAAGGCCAGGGCCGAGAAGCTGAGCTATGCCTCGGGTGGCGCTGGCGTGCCCGGGCACCTGTCGATGGAACTGCTGCAGTCGATGGCCGGTTTCGAGATGGTGCACGTGCCCTACAAGGGCCCGGCGCCGGCCACGCAGGACGTCGTCGGCAACCAGGTGCCCTGCGGTCTGCTGGCCGGGCCGACCGTGCTGCCGCATGTGCGCAGCGGCAAACTGGTGGCGTTGGCGGTGTCGGGCCAGGCCCGCTCACCGACTTTGCCCGACGTGCCCACGATCGCCGAGGCTGGCGTGCCAGGCTATGCGGCCGACTTTTCGCTGGTGATGTTCGCACCGCGCGGCACGCCGCAGCCGATCATCGAGCAGTTCCGCCAGGCTTTCGTCGATGCGCTGAAGGCGCCCGACGTGACCGAGAAGTTGCGCGCCAGCGATCAGGTGGTCGTCGGCAGTACCTCGGCGCAGGCGGCGGCTGTGCTGGCAGCCGACTCGAAGAAGTGGGGAGACGTGGCGCGGCACATCAAGCTGGGCTTGGATTGATCGGCTGAAGTCGACCGCGGACGCTGGCTGCCTGGGGTCGCGGATGAGCACTGCCCGCGACGCGGGCAAGTGATTTGAATGTCTTGGCATAGCGGGCCGCAGCGGAGCCGCCGGCCGATTTCTTGACCCTCTGCGTACCGTCTACAGTGGCGCGAGGCCCTATGAAATCGGGCTGACCGCCTCTAGCTGACACTCACGCGTCGAGACACACCTCCCGATTGGGGAGGTGCTCCACACGTCCATGCACGAACGCAGATTACTTCGGCGACTCTTTGGTCTGCATCAGGGCTTCGGCGCGCATGGGCCGATGGTTGCCGCATCGCAGTAGTAGACGCGGATGCGATTCGTCTCGAAGTCGTCGACGTCCTTCGCAGGCGTATTACAAGTGCCCGCGGTAATGCGCAACGTTACCGGCCCCGATGTTCCGACCGTTGCCACATCGAAATCGAACGTCGATGACGACCATTCGCCAGTAGCGCTGGAGTCGCCGCCGGGCTGACTTTGCTTGACAACCCCGCCACTATCAACCATCGCTATGGTGTTCTTGCAAGTGGGCGCGATCGTTGTCTGCCAACCCTTGGCGTCCAGCACAACCGTAGCCCGGGTCCAGCCCGGATTGGCCTGCAGCTTGGTAGCCCAATCGGCGATCGGGAAGTCCGCAGACAGCCCAACCGCGTCCGTCTGGAACTGCGAGTTGATGGTCCCATCGAAGATGCCGTCACCGATATGCGTCACCACATCGCCATTGCCAGGAAGGCTGGTGTTGGTGGCCAGTGGGCGCAGGGCCACGGCTCCGTTGCATGTCGTACCACCCGTTGTAACCGGGCACGTAAATTGGCCCGGCTCGTAGCCTGCTTTGATCACTGAAGCGGCTACCTGCGTCAGCCCGGTTACGTCCGCTGCCTTGATGTCCAGCGGAACGCACTTTCCATCTGCTCCAGTCGTGGTGCTGGGGCTGGGATTGATGCCTTCGATATTGAAGGTGACCACGGCGCCTTCCACGAGAGCAGCTGCCGTATCGATAACCGTGCAGGTAACTCGGAAGGTGTCCAAGGGAACTATCACTCCACCGCCTGCACCGTCGTCATCGTCACCACCGCCGCTGCCGCAGGCCGCAATCAAGGTTGAAAGAGCCACGGCGCCGAGAAGCCGGGTGAACGCAATAACGGGGTACTTCATGGTCTTCCTCTTGAACGTGCAAGCCAAAGCCTGCCAATGCGAAATCAACCTGGGGTAGTCGGCTTGGCCTACAAGCTCAACAACTTTGGCACGGATCGAACCACGATCCACGGACCCAACCAAAACCGCGAGCGAACGACGACATCAACTGCGTTTGTCCGCAATGCTCGAGTCAAGTTCCCTGATTCTACTTGTGGCGCAATGGCTCGCGGTCCGGCAGCGACGCCATGCGCCACCGACATGGGGGGTGCGAAGCATCAATTCGCGGTCGAATACGTAAGTGTTTGCATCCGGGCCCTGCGTGTCGGCAACTAGGGCAGTCACCAGCAAGCCGCGCAAGATGGGCCTGACGCTATTGCTGACGTGGGATGCAGTCGCGGCCCTCGGCGCCGCAGAAGTACACGCGCATCCGGTTGATCTCGAAATCATCCAAGTCCGCGCCCCGGCAAGTACCGGCGGAAATCACCACTTTGGCAGTCAACATGCCGACCTGACTGACCTGGAACACAAAGGGCTCGGGCTCCCTGAGGCCGCCACTCCAATAGCCCTGGTCCGACGAGTTGCCACCGGCAATTGCCACCGAGCCCGCATCTCCAACCAAGGCAATGGTGTTGCCCGGGCAGATCGATGTCTGCCAGCCCTTGTGATCGAGCACCACGGTGGCCCGGGTTATCCCTTCCTTCTTGACCTGGACGTCCCAATCGGTAATCGGGAACTCAAGCGCCGCGCCATCAGGTACTTTCTTCTGTAGTTGCGAATTCGGCTGCCCCTGGAAGTTTGAATCGCCAATGTGCCAAACCGTGTCGCTCCCGAGCGGAATGCTCACGTTGCCGGCCAGCACGATCAGTCTGACCTCGGCCTTGCAACTGACCTCCGTCTTCGAGAAGCCATAACAGATCAGGGTCTGGGGCTCATACCCTGCCTTGACCACAGTCCCCGCAGGCAGGTCGACCCCGCTCACCTCGGCCAGTGGCATGTCCAGTTTGCAGGTGCCATCTGAACCGGTTTGCGTTTCGTACTTCTTGTTGACCCCGGATGCGTCCGTGGTCTGGAAACTGACAGTGGCTCCCGCAACGGCACCCTGGTCCGAGGTGACCGTACAGTTGATGCGAGCCAAGCCAGCGGGGGGCGGGTCGTCCGAAGAATCGCCGCCGCCGCACGCGGCAACCACCGACGCGATTGCTAAGACTCCCAGAAGGCGAGTGAGTGCAAATGCAGGGCATTTCATGTTTGCTGCTTCCTATACAGGCAAGGCATGCATGGCGACCAGGAAATGCTCATGCAAACCCCAAGTCCCCACTCACCTGGCCAAGCCCAGGACCCTGGGTTGAGGCGACGAATCCAGAACAGTTCCCGTGCATGGCAAAGGCCCATCGTACTGATACCTGTGACCTGCACGGTGCATTGCCGATGCTACCCGTGGCTCCACGGGCCTGGGTCCGACGGCAGCGCGATCTTTCCACTCATGTCGGGGGAGAAGGGCCAAGTGGCCAAGGAATGCGCCGACCGCGCCTTGGCCTGCGCGAGAAGAGTTTGGCGATCGATTTGTCGCACTGATTGGACGCAGATCGCCCGGCATCGATCACCCGGGGGCTGAACGGCCCCTATGCGCGCCATCAAGTGAGTGGACACTTCCGTAAAAGGCAACTGACCAAGGGGCACAGCCTGGCACTCGCGTGTGGCGTGATGGATTCTTCAGGGTGAAAACGGCGGCGCGGCGCGGCGCAGCGCCGCTGACGCCCGCAGCGCGCCGACCGCAATGCCGTTCCAGTTTCGCAGGCGCACGTCGCTGAGGCCTCGCATCAAGTCGGCCTCGGCTCCGTCCAGCGTCACATGCGCTTCGATCAGCGCCGCCATCACCACCTCGGCCGCGCGCGCGTTGTTGCCGTCGTCGATCTTCACGGCCACGCCCAGGCCACGGCCGGGCAGTGCGGCGCAGTACACACCTTCGGCGCCGACCTTGCAGAACACGCGTTCGCCCAGGCGCTGCATGACACGCGTGTCGAAGCGGTCGGTGCCGCCGACCATGAACGGGGCCTTCGCCACTGCCTCGCGCAGGCGTCGCGCGGCCCGTGCGTGGCCTTCGCTCAACCCGACGCCGGTGCCGACGCGCGCGAAGGCCCGCGCCAGGTGCTGTAGCGGGATGCCGAAGGTCGGGATCGAACAGCCGTCGATGCCCTGCGGCGCGGTCGACAGGTCCCAGCCGGTGGTCGTCTGCAGCGCCTGCGTCACCTCGCGCATCACCGGGTGCTCGGCCTTGACATAGCCCCTGGCATAGTCGTACAGCGGCCGGCCGCCCGCCATGCGGCAGGCCAGGCAGAGGAAGCCGGCATGCTTGCCCGAGCAGTTGTTGTGCAGGGGGCTGGGCGTCTCGCCGCGCGAGGCCATCTCGCGCTGGAAGGCCTCGCGGTAGGGCCAGTGCACGCCGCATTCCAGAGCCCGCAGGTCCACCCCGGCCTTGGCCAGCATGCCGGCCGCGGTCGCCACATGGGCCGGCTCGCCGTTGTGCGAGGCGCAGGCCAGCGCCAGTTCCTCGTCCGTCAGCTGCAGCGCTTCGGCCGCGCCGCTGGCCACCAGCGGCAGGGCCTGCAGCACCTTGACGGCCGAGCGCGGAAAGATCGGCCGCTGCGTGTCGCCGAGGGCCAGCACCACGCCGCCGTCGGCATCGACCACCGCCAACGCGCCACGGTGTTCGGACTCGACCGCGTTGCCGCGGCGGACCTCGACCAGTACTGGATTCATCTCCCGTGCTCCTGCTGACCCACCAGAGGCGACTGTAATCGGCGCGCCCCGACAATCGCCGCGATGAACCCCACCCCCACGACCGGCATGCGCTGCCTCGGCGTCGACTTCAGCAGCCGGCCCAGTCGGCGCAAGCCGGTGCTGCTGGCGGAGGGGCGGCGCCATGGCGCCGTGCTGCGTCTGGACCGCTTGGTCGCGCTGCCCACGCTGGACGGCTTGGCCCAAGCACTGCACGAGCCGGGACCCTGGGTCGGCGGTTTCGATTTCCCTTTCGGCCTGCCGCGCGAACTGGTCGAGGCGCTGCGCTGGCCACGGCAATGGCTGCCACTGATGCGCCACTACCAGGTGCTGCAGCGTGCCGAGATCCGCGCGACCTTCAAGGCCTTCTGCGATGCACGACCGGCAGGCGCCAAATTCGCGCACCGCGCCTGCGACCGGCCGGCCGGATCCAGCCCGTCGATGAAGTGGGTCAACCCCCCCGTGGCCTACATGCTGCAGGCCGGCGTGCCGCTGCTCATCGATGCCGGCGTGCACCTGCCGGGCCTGCATGCCGGCGACCCCGGGCGCGTCGCGCTTGAAGCCTACCCGGGACTGCTGGCGCGCGAGCTGATCGGCTCGCGCTCCTACAAGGCCGACGATGCGGCGCGGCAGACTGCGCCCCGCCTGATCGCACGCAAGGACATCGTGGCCGCGCTGGAGCAGGGCCGCACGCGCCTGGGGCTGCGGCTGAAGTTGTCGCCGGCGCAGCACGAGCGCCTGGTCGAGGATGCCAGCGGCGACAGCCTGGATGCAGTGCTTTGCCTGATGCAGGCCGCCTGGGCCAGCGAGCGGCCGGGCTACGGCCTGCCGTCGGCCATCGACCCGCTGGAGGGCTGGATCGTCAGTGCGTGATCATGCTCAATTGCCTTGCAGGCCGCGCCATCGCAGAGCTCGAACGCCTCAGTCAGCCTTGAACCCGGACGCCTTGACCACCGGCGCCCAGCGCTCGCTGTCGCGCTTCATCAGCGCCGCCAGGTCGGCCTGCGTGCCGCCGGTGGGTTCCAGCCCCAGCTTGGCAAAGCGCTCGCGCAGTTCGGGCGCGGCCAACGCGCGGTTGATGGCGGCATTCAGCTGGCGCAGCGTGACCTCGGGCGTTCGCGCCGGCGCGTAGATCGCGAACCAGCTGCTGCCTTCCACGCCCTTCAGCCCCGACTCGGCGAAGGTCGGCACCTCCGGCAGCAGCGCGGCACGCTTCGCGCCGGCGCTGGCCAGGATGCGGATCTTGCCGGCGCGCTGCAGTTCGATCTGGTCGACCAGCGTGTCGATGGCCGAGCTGACCTGGTTGCCCATCAGCGAGGTCATCAGCGGGCCACCGCCGTTGTAGGGCACGTGGATCAGGTCGAGCCCGGCGTCGCGGCCGATCATCACGCCGAAGAAGTGCGGCAGGCTGCCCGGCCCTGGCGTGCCGAAGTTGGCCTGCGCCGGGTTGGCCTTCCACCAGTCCACCAGTTCGGCCACCGTCTTGGCCGGGTGCGCCGCATTCACCGACAGGCCGAACTGGAAGTTGGCCACCGCAGCCACCGGCGCGAAGTCGGCGTGCGGGTCGTAAGTCAGCTTCGAGAACACCAGCGGCGCCAGGATCGGCACGACGATCGGCGCGATCATGATCGTGCTGCCGTCGGCCGGCGCGTTCTTCAGCAGTTCGGCGGCGATGCGCCCGCCGGCGCCGGGCTTGTTGTCGACCACGACGTTCTGCTTCAGCTCGTCCTTCATGCGCTCGGCCAGCAGGCGACCGGCAATGTCGGCCGAGCCGCCCGGTGCAAAGCCGACCAGCAGCCGTACCGGCTTGTCGACCTGCGCCGTCGCGCTGCCGGCCAGCGTGGCCAGGCTCAGCAGCAGGGCGTTCAACAACAGGGTGGTGCGCATGCGGGCTCCAGCAAGGGCTTCGGGGCGACCATTGTTCAACAACGCCCGAAGGCCGAGGCTGCGTGTTTGTGCCAAGACGCCACCGACAATCGCCATGCCCTTGAGCATGGACAAGCCGCCAACGCCCGACGCCGCCTTCGATGCCTGGTTCCAGGCGCGGGGCTGGAGCGTTTTCGACTTCCAGCGCGAGGTCTGGGCGGCCATGCGCGAAGGCCGCAGCGGGCTGCTGCACGCCACCACCGGCAGCGGCAAGACCTATGCGGTGTGGCTGGGTGCGTTGCAACGCGCAGAACTCGTCGAACTGACCGGAACCCGCCCCCTCCTGGAGGGGGCGGGCTGGGGTGGGGGAGCGGTACGAAAGGCGGCGCCAGCCAATGCACTGCATGTGCTTTGGCTGACGCCGATGCGCGCACTGGCCGCCGACACGGCGCGCGCGCTGCAGCAACCGCTGGCCGATCTGGCGCCGCAGTGTCGCGTGGGCCTGCGCACCGGGGACACGCCCGCAGCCGAGCGCGCGCGCCAGGACCGCCGCCTGCCCACGGCACTGGTGACCACGCCCGAATCGCTGACGCTGCTGCTGACACGCGAACGCGCGCGCGAGGACTTCGCGGCGCTGCAGGTGGTGATCGTCGATGAATGGCATGAGCTCATCGGCAACAAGCGCGGCGTGCAGGTGCAGCTGGCGCTGGCGCGGCTGCGCCTGTGGAACCCGCAGCTTCTGGTGTGGGGGCTGTCGGCCACGCTGGGCAACCTGGACGAGGCGCAGCAAGCACTGCTCGGCCCGCGCCACAGTGGCGCTGCGCTGCGGGTACAGGGCCGGCTGGACAAGCCGCTGCAGGTCGACACGCTGCTGCCGCACGAGCCAGGGCGCTTCTCCTGGGGCGGGCATCTGGGCGCACAGATGCTGCAGCCGGTGGTCGACGAGATCGAGCGCTCGTCGACGACGCTGGTCTTCACCAACGTGCGCTCGCAGGCCGAGACCTGGTACCAGCTGCTGCTCAACGCACGGCCCGACTGGGCCGGCAGCCTCGCGCTGCACCACGGTTCGCTCGACAAGAGCGTGCGCGAATGGGTCGAGGCGGGCCTGAAGGCCGGCAGCTTGCGCGCGGTGGTGGCCACCTCGTCGCTGGACCTGGGCGTGGACTTCCTGCCGGTCGAACGCGTGCTGCAGATCGGCAGCGCCAAGGGCGTGGCCCGGCTGCTGCAGCGCGCCGGGCGCAGCGGCCACCAGCCGGGCCGCGTCAGCCGCGTCACGCTGGTGCCGACGAACACACTGGAACTGGTGGAAGCGGTGGCCGCGCGCCGCGCCGCGCTGGCCGGGCGTGTGGAAGCGCGCGAAGCCCCGGACGCGCCGCTGGACGTGCTGGTGCAGCACCTGGTCAGCATGGCCCTGGCTGGTGGTTTCGAGGCCGAGGCGATGTTCCGCGAGCTGCGCGGCACCTGGAGCTACCGCAAGATGTCGCGCGAAGCCTTCCAGTGGGCGCTGGACTTCGTGGTGCGTGGCGGCAGCAGCCTGCAGGCCTACCCCGAGTACCACCGCGTCGTGCTGCAGGACGGCCGCTACCGCGTGACCAGCCGCGGCATCGCGCTGCGCCATCGGCTGCAGGTGGGCACCATCGTCGCCGATGCCTCGATGCAGGTGAAGTGGCTCAGCGGCGGCACGCTCGGCACGGTGGAGGAATCCTTCATCGCGCGACTGAAGAAGGGCGACTGCTTCGTCTTCGGCGGCCGGGTACTGGAGTATGTGCGCACGCAGGACATGGCGGCCTATGTGCGCAAGGCCACCCGCACGCGCGGCATCGTGCCGGCCTGGAGCGGCGGGCGCATGCCGCTGTCCAGCGAGCTGGCCGACGCCACGCTGCGCGTGCTGGACGGCTGCGCGCAGGGCGACTGGCTCGAGCCGGAGCTGCAGTCGGCGCAGCCGATGCTGCAGGCACAGCTGCGGCTGTCGAAGCTGCCGACGCCGAAGACGCTGCTGGTCGAGCGCTTCCGCTCGCGCGAGGGGCACCACCTGTTCATCTACCCTTTCGCCGGGCGGCTGGTGCACCTGGGGCTGGCCTCGCTGCTGGCCTGGCGCTTCAGCCGGGGTGCGCCCAACAGCTTCAGCCTCAGCGTCAACGACTACGGCTTCGAGCTGCTGGCCGCCGACGAGCCGGCGCTGGACAGGCTGCACACGCGCGCGCTGTTCGACGAGGCCGAGCTGCTGGCCGACGTGCTGGCCAGCCTGAACAGCGGCGAGCTGGCGCAGCGGCGCTTTCGCGAGATCGCGCGTGTGGCCGGCCTGGTGTTCAGCGGCTACCCCGGCGCGCCAAAGAGCACGCGCCAGCTGCAGGCCTCGTCGAGCCTGTTCTTCGAGGTCTTCCGCAAGTACGACCCCGGCAACCGCCTGCTTGGCCAGGCCGAGGCCGAGGTGCTGTCGCAGGAACTGCAGATCGCAAGGCTGCGCACGGCGCTGAAGCGCATGCGCAAGCTGCGCCTGGACTTCGTCGAGCTGGCCACGCCCAGCCCCTTCAGCCTGCCGCTGATGGTCGAGCGCTTCCGCGAGCAGCTGACGACCGAGAAGCTGGCCGACCGGCTGGCGCGCATCCTGAAGGACGCCGAGGCGGCGCTGCAGGTCCCGGCAAGTCCGCCAGGGCGCCGGCGCCGATCCGGAGCGGGTTGAGCAGCGCACCAGGCCGAAGTCTGCCGGGCGGCCACGGCCCGTTGAATCCGCTCGCCCGCAGGCCACGTCAATGGCACGGCGCGCAGAGTGCGCACGGGTTGTTCCTGGCCCAACGCGGGCCGATCGAGGGAAAGGTCACGCCCGTGCGAGGGCCTGCTGTCGCAGAATGCCAGCCATGAGGCTTCTCTGGATCGCATTGATGTGCCTGTGTGGCGTGGGCTCGGGCCTGGCCGCAAGCCCCGCAATGAACTCGCTGCAAGGCACGGTGGTGCGTGTCACCGACGGCGACAGCCTGTGGCTGGAGCCCTCGCCGCCGGGCGCGCCAGTGGAACTGCGGCTGCAGGACATCGATGCGCCGGAGATCTGCCAGCCCTGGGGTCCGGAGGCCAAGCGTGCCTTGCAGGACCTGGTGCTGAACAAGGCGGTCAGTGTGCGTGTCAGCGGCCGTGACACCCACGGCCGTACCCTCGGTACGCTTTACCTGGACTCGCTCAACGTCAACAAGACGCTGGTGCAGGACGGTCATGCCTGGAGCAGCCGCTACAAGTACGACCGCGGGCCCTACGTGGCCGACGAGCGCATGGCCAAGGCGCTGTCGCGCGGCTTCAATACCGATGCCGGCGCGGTGATGCCCCGGGACTTCCGCCGCACCCATGGACCGTGCCAGAGCGCGGACACGCTCAACGCGGTGGCACCGGCCGCGCCGGTGCCACCGGCGACAACGACCGCGCCGATCGTCGCGCCCAAGCCGGTGGCGCTGCCTGCGCCCGCCGCCGCCACGGCCTACCGCTGCGACGGCCGCACCCATTGTTCGCAGATGCGCTCGTGCGCGGAAGCCACGTACTTCCTGAAGAACTGCCCCGGCGTCAAGATGGACGGCAACAACGACGGCGTGCCCTGCGAGCGGCAGTGGTGCCGGCCGTAGCCGGGCGCTGCCTCAGGTCGCGGTCGACCTCCAGCGGCCGGTGACCGGCAGCGCCTCGTCGGCGCCGGGCCATGGCGGCAGCGTCACCGCCACCGCGCGCAGCGTCGCGCCGCCCAGGCAGCGAAACTGGAAATCGGTGCCCAGCGGAATGCTCAGGCACAGCCTCGGCTGCAGGCTGACCACAGCCTCGCCGACGGCATCGCGGCGCCACATTTCGTCCTCGCCAGACAGCACGTACCAGAGCTCCTCGACGCTGCGGTGGCGCACCGGCGTCGACACCTGGCCCGGCTCGAGCTCGAACACCGCCATGCTGCCGCTTTGCAGGCGCAACAGCACCTGCACGCGCGCGCCGTCGGGCGCGCCCACGCTGAGGGCCTGGCTCTCGTGCAGCGTGCCGAAGCGGCTGTCCTCAGGCACGGCGCACATAGCCGGGCGCGGGCGGATCACCGGCCTGCGAACCGTAGCGCACGGTGCTGGGGTAATACTCGGCGCCGAGCTGCACCTTGCCGGCGCTGTCGTCACCGGCCACCGCGGCGATGTAGGCCAGCATCATGTCAGTGCCGGCTGACACACCGGCTGCGGTCCACACCGTGCTGTCGCGCACGAAGCGCTCCTCCTGCACCTGCACGTCGCCCAGTTCGCGCAGCGCCTTCAGTACCGACCAGTGCGTGGTGGCTCGACGGCCCGACAGCAGCCCGGCCGCATGAAGCACGAAGGCACCGCTGCATACCGACATCAGCACTTGGCCATGAGCGGCCTGGGTGCGCACGAAGTCCAACAGCACCGGGTTGTTCACCTCTTGCCGCGTGCCCTTGCCGCCGGGCACGAGCAGTGCGTCCAGCGGCGGACAGGCGGCGAAGTCGCAGTGCGGAAGTACCCGCATGCCTTTGGCGCACTCCACCGGCCCGGTGGTTTGCGCCACCAGCAGGCATTCCGGCGGGCCGTCGGCATACTGGCTCCACATGCGCAGCATCTCCCAGGGCCCGACGAAGTCGAGCTCCTCGGCGCCAGGGAACAACAGGATGCCGAAACGTCGTGGGGTCATTGCAGGCGCTTCGCGTGGACGGTGGTCATCATTGTGGCCGGGCAGGCTTCTCGTTCAGGCTGTCCAGGAAGGCGAGCAGGTCCTCGGTCTCCTGGGGGGTGAGTTTCAACGGCACCAGCAGCCGCTCGCCATCGGCATGCAGCCGCTCCTCGTTCAGCTCGGAGTAGTGGCGCAGCACCTCGCGCAGCGTGCCTGCGCTGCCGTCGTGGAAATAGGGCGCCGTCAGCCGCAGGTTGCGCAGCGACGGCACCTTGAACTCGCCGTAATGGCGGTGCTCCAGCGCGACATGTCCGGTGCTCGTGGCGGTGCTTCTCGTCGGGTCGTCGTTGAAGGGGCCGAGCAGGTTGTAGCGGCTGGCCTGCAGCTTGCGGATGCCGCCGTGGCGGCCCGGGTCCACCCGGCCGGGCTCGGCAAAGTGCGGCAGACCCAGGTCGTGGAACTCGCCATTGCTGAAGCTGGGCCCCAGATGGCAGGTGTAGCAGCGGCCGCGGCCGAGAAACAGCGCCAGCCCGCGCTGCGCCGCCTGCGGGTAACGCGCCGCGGCTTCGCGGTCGCCGCGCGCCACCGCGTCGCGGAAGTCGTCGAAGGGCGTGCGAGCGCTGCGCAGCGTGGCCTGCCAGGCGGCCAGCGCCTTGGCCACGTCGACGGCGACGCGCTCGTCATCGGTGCCGGGCTCCTGGCCGAAGGCGGTGCGGTAGCCGCTGCGCAGTGCCGGCGAGTCGCGCACGGTGCGCGCCACGTGGCCCAGGCTCGCGCCCATTTCGCGCGCATCGAGCAACGGCCGCAGGCTCTGCGCCCACAGGTTGTCGTTGGCACCGTCCCAGCCGTACCAGCGCTGCAGGTCCAGGTCGTGCAGCGCCAGCGTGTTGCGGTCGCCGCGCGCCAGGCCGATGCCGCGTGGCAGACCGTCGCTGAAGCCGCGCGCTGCCTGGTGGCAGTTGGCGCAGGCGATGCGGCCGTTGGCCGACAGCGCCGGCTCGTGGAACAGCTGCCGGCCGAAGGCGACGGCCGCCGGCTGACCCCAGACGCGGCTCGACGGGTCGGGCTGCAGCGGCGGCGGCCACGGGCCGAAGGCCAGGACGCGCGGGATGTCGTCGTCGTGCAGCGGCGAAGGCAGCGGGTCGGCCACCGCCAGCAGTGCCACCACAGCGAGCAGGGCAGGCCAGGGCCTCACTGCGCCGTCAGCGCCTGTGACAGCCGCCGCGTGGCGCCGGCCGCGTCGCGCCATTCGAAGACCAGCTCCCAGCGCCCGGGCATGTGGAACATCAGCCCTTCGGCGTGGAACAGGCCCGTCCCCTTCGGCTTGACGCTGGGCCGGTAGTTCATGCCGTGCTTGTGCTCGGGCATCGTCGCATCGACGCGCAGCGTGGCCGGCAGCGCCTGGCCGGCCGGCGCGCACAGCGCGATGTCCAGCGCGAAGTGCCTGCCCACGGGGATGGGCGTCGGTGCGGCGCGCCAGGCGATCTGCCAGCCTTCGCCGGCCAGCGGCTGCGTGCCCGGGCCCAGGGCCTCGCCGCAGGCCAGCGCAGTCGATGCCGAGCAAGCCAGCAAGGCCGCCAGCCAGAGCGCCTTCACGGCGCGCCCGGCTTCCAGTGCGCGAACAGCGCCTCGCCGTTGCGCCAGGCGATGCGCTCGGCCAGTGGTGCCGGCAGGTCGGCCAGCCAGTCGCGCGTCCATTGCGCATGCTCGACCAGGTAGTGCCAGCGCTCGGGAGTGAAGGTATCGGTGCCGACCATGAAGCGGTCGGGGAACTCGGTGAACAGCGCCTTCCATTCCGGCGCCACCTTGCCGCCGCTGCCATGCTCGCTGCGGAAGGCCAGGTCGCTCCACAGGTTCTTGTGCTTGCGCAGCATCGCGGCCACGGCTTCGGGCCGCTCGAAGCCCGAGTGCGCCCAAAGCACGCGCGCCTGCGGGTCCAGCCTGAACAGCCGCTCCACCGCATCGGCATCGCTGTGCGCGTGCAGCACCAGGCCATGCTGCTTCGCCAGCTGCACCATGCGCCGCGGTACAGGCAACTCGGCATCGGCGCCGTAGAGGTGGAACTCGCCGATCGCCGCATAGCGCGCGTTCTTCAGGCGTTCTTCCAGGAAGGCGACGACACTGTCGTCGCGCACCCATGAACTGATTTCGCCGCGCGTGCGATAGGGGCGCAGCGACGGAATGACGATCTCCGGCGCCTCGGCCCGCAGCTTCTGCGTACCGGCGTCCCCGGAGCTGGACACCAGCGCCCGCTTCAGCCCGGCCTTGCGCAGGATCTCGGCCGCCTGGCGCGGCGGCGTCAGCTCCACCGCATCATGGCTGTAGTGCACATGGGCGTCGAAGATCGGCAGCTCGGCGGCGCGCAGCGGCGCGGCAGCGAGCCACAGCGCGCCCAGCAGCAGTGGAATCACGGATCGGTTCATCGGCAGGCTCCGGTCACGGCACGAAGGCCGCAACGATGCCACGGATCCGCGCGGCCTGCTTCAGGGCTGGGTACTGTCCTGCACCCAGGCGGCATAGGCCGCCTCGGCCTGCACCGTGGCGATGGCATGGATGGCCGGCAGCTCGTAGGGATGGCGGTCGCGCAGTGCGGCCTCGAGCGCCGCGTACAGCGCCGGCTGCGTCTTCAGCAGCAGCCGGAACTCGGCATCCTGCTCGACGGCACTGTTCCAGCGGTAGACGCTGTCGATCGCGCTGACCTGCGCGCAGGCGGCCAGCCGCCGCTCGACCATCTCGCGGCCCAGCGTCAGCGCCTGCTCGCGCGTGGCCAGCGTGGTCACGACCAGCAGCGGCAGGCAGGTATGGTCCATGGCACGCAGGGCCCAGCGCTCAGCGCAGTGAGATGACAGGCCAGCCGCGCTGCGCCGCCTCGGCGGCCAGTCGCTCGTCCGGGTTCACAACCACCGCGCGCTTCACGGCGCTGAGCAGCGGCAGATCGTTGATCGAATCGCTGTACAGCGTGGACTCGAGTTCCACGAGCTCCAGTTGCTGCCGCGCCAGCCAGTCGCGCAGGCGCTGCACCTTACCCTCGCGCATGTTCAGTATGCCCAGGCTGCGGCCAGTAAAGCGGCCATCAGGTCCGGTCTCGCAGTCGGTGGCAATCAGCTGCGAGATGCCCAGGTGCACCGCGGTAAGTTCGCTGAGGAAACGGCAGGTGGCGGTGGTCAGCAGCACCAGGTCGCCGGCGTCGCGGTGGCGCGCCACCAGCTCCTGCGCTGCGGCGCCAATGCGCGGCACGACGCGGGTGTCGATGTAGTCGCGGCGCAGCGCCTGCCAGTCGTCGGGGCTGCGACCGGCCAGCGTGCCGATGTAGAAATCGCAGAAGGCCTGCGCGCTCACGGCGCCGGCCGCGTAGTCGCGCGCCATGTCGCGATTCAGTGTTTCGAAGGGCTCGCGCGGCAGCACGCCGCGGTCCATCAGGAAGTCGCACCACAGCTGGTCGCTGTCGCCGTCGAGCAGCGTGTGGTCCAGGTCAAAGAGCGTCAGCCGCATCAAGGGTGGCGCAGGTGCCAGGCCTTCGGTCGCGTGAAGGCCTGGATGCCGTAGGTCGAAAGCGTCAGGCCCACGCCCGAATCGCCATGGCCCGACCAGGGCAGCCGCGGGCTGACGCGGTCGCAGCAGTTCCAATACACCGTGCCGGCGTTCACCTGGGCCAGCAGCTCGCGCGCACGGGCCTCGTCGCGGGTGTAGACGCCGGCGGTCAGGCCGTAGCGGGTGTCGTTCATCAGCGCGACCGCTTCCTCGTCGCCGCGAACCTTCTGGATGCCGATGACCGGGCCGAAGCTTTCCTCGCGCATCAGCTCCATCGTGTGGTTGACGCCGGTCAGCACCGTCGGCTCGAACCAGTTCCCGGGGCCGGGCCGGCTGCGCCCGCCGCAGTGCAGCGTGGCGCCCTTGCCGACGGCATCGTCCACCTGCGCCTGCAGCACGGCGAGCTGCGGCGCGCGCGTCACCGCGCCGATGTAGGTGTCACCCTGCAGCGGGTCGCCCACGCGCATGCCCTTCACCGTGGCGACGAAGCGCTCGACGAACACATCGTGCAGGCTCTCGTGCACGTAGATGCGCTCCACCGAGCAGCAACTCTGGCCGGTGTTGTACATGGCGCCGTCGGCCAGGCCCTCGGCGGCCGTCAACGGGTCGGCATCGGCGCGCACGTAGACCGGGTCCTTGCCGCCCAGCTCCAACTGCAGCTTCAGCAGCTTGGGA
>Ga0105103_10000778_pt1 | contig 18018 bp, 19 predicted proteins | sample PPLLaktember2015_2_FD_79107 | JGI IMG/M metagenome (GOLD analysis project Ga0105103, IMG submission 79107) | Freshwater sediment microbial communities from Prairie Pothole Lake near Jamestown, North Dakota, USA - PPLs Lake P7 Core (6) Depth... | ecosystem: Environmental > Aquatic > Freshwater >...
CGAGACCATGGAACTCATCATCGAAGGTATTCACGAGGCACTCGCTGGTGGTCCCCTTGCAGATGAGCCGGTTCAGAATCTCAAGATGACGCTCGTTGATGTCAAGTTGCACGAGGACGCGATCCACCGGGGTCCTGCACAGGTTATCCCCGCAGTCCGTGGCGCCATCAAGGGTGGTATGCTGATTGCCGGCGATTCGCTGCTCGAACCGATTCAGAAAATTCAGATAACGGTCCCGATGGACCAGATGGGAGCTGCAACCTCCCAGATCCAGGGCCGGCGTGGCCAGGTCTTTGATATGCAGAGCGAGGGTGACACCATTACAGTCGTCGGCAAGGCTCCGGTTGCCGAGCTCTTCGGTTTTGCCGGTGACATCCGGTCGGCGACCGAAGGGCGTGCAATGTGGAACACCGAATTTGCAGGATTCGAACTTGTCCCGAACAGCATGGTCAAGGAAGTTGTGGTGGCAATCCGCAAGCGCAAGGGCTTAAAAGAACAGATGCCCACCCCGAACGATTACCTTGCGGTGTAAAGGTCAATCCCAATACCCGCTCTTTTTTCGATGGTTAATACCAGTATCCAATCGAAACGGTAAACATCCGTTCCGTCCCAGATTATATTAATGGCAGACGAGACTAAATTGAAAATTGTCATTTTTGGTGCGTTCGGGGCGGGAAAGACCACGTTGATAAAGACCATCGACCCTGAGTCGAAACACATCGAGGCGAACTGCGCTGGCGGAACTACCACGGTTGCGCTGGACTTCGGCCGTATCCAGAAGAACGGCTGCCATATCCATGTGTACGGTACACCCGGACAGGAACGGTTTGAATTCGCCCGGGAGATCATCGCGAATGGTATGGACGGGGCGATCCTGCTCGCAGATGCCACATCGCAAATCGATGATTTCACCTGCCACCTCTCGGACTCCCTGCATGCAGCAAAAGTGCCGTTTATCGTATTCCTGAACAAGTGCGACAATTCAGGGGCAAATCCAGGAATTTTTTATGGAAAGTTCGGGTCGTCTGAAATCCGGAACGTGTCTGCAATAGACCGGCAGCAGTGTCTGGATGCGATCCTGCAGTTTGCCGGAACGCTGACGCCACAACCCCATAACGGGCATCACCATAATTCTGGTTGATTTCAAACCATGATTTATTGTCTTTTTGTGTGAAAGCACGCGTGACAGAATCTTAATATCGCACGTCCCGGGAATTAAAAAAAATCGCTCTTTGATTGAAATGTTTTCATCACGATCACAAACCTGATCGGAAAACTGATCAGCAGCAATCGGATCTTGATTTTCTTTTTTCAACCAGACCTTGAATGAAAATTTTTCAGCAAACGTTGAGATATTTTTTTTCATCAGATCCCGGTTGATGATTTTTGAGCGCGATCATGATCCTGGTTGAAAATCGGATACTGATCAATCGAACCCTGCTTGAAAAAATTCTACCGGACCTTGATAAAAATTTTTTCGGCATACTCCGGTTGTAAAAAGCCTGCCAATAAAAGGGAGCGGGATTATTGTGATGCGGATAATTTCACGCCATATCGGCTTTCACAATTTTAACTTCCTTGACCGGACGGTCGCCCGGGCCGGTTTTGGACTTGGCAATCTTGTCGACAACATCCATTCCTTCGACAACCCTGCCGAAGACCGGGTGCTTGCCATCGAGGAAGTTATTGTTGACAAGGTTGATGAAGAACTGTGATCCCCCGGTATTGGGACCTGCGTTCGCCATGGATATGGTCCCGCGATTGTTCTGGTTGCCGGGTGAAAATTCATCCTTTATCGCGTAGCCGGGTCCGCCGCATCCGGTACCGGTTGGGTCTCCCCCCTGGATCATGAATCCGTCGATAATGCGGTGGAAGATTACACCGTCGTAGTAGCCTTTCTGTACAAGCGTCTCAAAATTGCCCGCGGTTATGGGCATGTCCGGGGCAAGAGCAATCCTGATCGTGCCCATGTTCGTCTCGAGCCTTACGGTTTTTCCTGCTGGTGCTGTCATGATAAGCTCGAGGAATATACGAGTTACAGATTCATCTGTCTTGTGAATGTGCGGCAGGTTGTTGTAACCGCAATGCATAAAAAATGGGATCAGACCATCTCTGCGCGGATGATGGTAACATTCTGCAACGGACGGTTGCCCCCGCTCTGGCCGCTTGTCTGCACCTTTGCTATCGCATCGACAACATCCATACCCTCGACCACTTTCCCAAAAACCGGATGTTTTGTGTCAAGGTAATTATTGTTGACAAGGTTGATGAAGAACTGTGATCCCCCGGTATTGGGACCTGCGTTCGCCATGGCAATGGTACCCCTGTCATTCCTGTTGTTAAGCGCAAACTCATCCGGGATTACATACCCGGGCCCGCCGCGTCCGGTGCCGGTCGGGTCGCCACCCTGGATCATGAATCCATCCATGACGCGGTGGAAGATCAAACCGTTATAGAATCCTTTCTTTACGAGCGTCTCGAAGTTACCCGCTGTAACAGGCATGGCAGGGTCGATCGCAATGGTGATGTTGCCAAGATTCGTTTCGAGCCGGGCCCGCTTCCATGCTTCCGTGGATACCATCGTGGCAGGAGTGGGCGAAAGAGCAGGTGCTGCACCAGTGTCGGTTTTTGTAATCGATGTGGTATACGCTTCTGTCCTGCCTGTTTCATTTGCAGGCTGGGTACAGCCGGCAGCGAGGACGAGTGCCAGTATACATATTCCTGCAAGAAATAATTCACGTAACGATGCCATCAATTATGCTGGTTAGCCGGAAAAGAAAATAGACATTGCGGGATGCCCCTTTAGGAAGGGACAATCGTTTCCTGACTGTTTATACCTGGCACAATCCGGATGAGGATTACCGTACTGGTTTTCACGCGATCTCTTCCTGAACAATGAGGGTTTTGTAAATGCGTGTGCTGAGATCAGGGATTGTCTCTGTTATAGTGATGAAAAAACCCGGGCAAGGCGGTGTATCCCTTCGACGATCTGTTCTTCTGAGGCAGCAGAGAAGTTCATACGGATAGTGTCGTCACCCCCGCCATCGATATAGAACGGGTGACCGGGCAGGACCGCTACTTTTTTTGTTATCCCCTCTTCAAAGACCCTGCGGGAAGATGTCCCTGCGGGCAGTGATACCATGAGGAAGATGCCTCCCTCCGGGGACGTGTGCGAAAGATCGGGCAGAAGGTCATCGATAAGATTGCACATCAGCCGGCAGTTGTTTCGGTAGACTGCCGTAATGCTACGCAGGTGAGCATCCAAATCGCAGGTCGTCAGATAGCGGTGGAGTATCTTCTGGCAGAAAAAATTGGTGTGCAGGTCAGCTGCCTGCTTGGCCCTATTAAAATGTTTCAGGATCTCCTCAGGTGCAAACAGCCAGCCAATACGCATACCGGGTGCAATGATTTTCGAGAATGAACCGGAAATAACTGTCTGATCCGGCAGGTATTTTTTTACCGGCAGTCTGGGCTTATTATCGAAAAACAGTTCACCGAATGCATCATCTTCATAGAAAACCGTGCCGGTGGATTGCACAATTTCTGCTACGGATTTCCGGTTTTCCTGCGAGTATGTCCGCCCTGAAGGATTCTGGGAATTCGGGATGCCATAAAAGAACTTCAGGTGTTCTTTGTTCATGACAGCCTCGAATGTCGTAAGATCCAGGCCGTCATGATCGATTGCTACTGGCGAGATAAACGGCTCGTAGAGGGTAAACGCTTCAATTGCCCCAAGATATCCCGGCCGCTCCATACCGATATGGTCGCCGGGATTCAGGAAAATCTTTGCAAAGAGGTCAAGGCACTGCTGTGAGCCGTTTACGATCTGGATCTCATCTGCCGTTGCCCTGATCCCCAGCCGGGTCCGGTACCGTTCTGCTATGTATTCCCTTAGTGGGCGGTACCCGTCAGTCGTGGTATATTGCAGGGCGGCACCGGCGTCCTCCGCAAGAACTGCCTCTGTTGCCCGGGCAATACCCCCGGTATCGATGAGTGAGGTGGAAGGGAGACCCCCGGCAAACGAGATGATGGAGGGATCAGCGGATACCCGGAAGAGCTCATCGAGAAATGATGACGGCATCCCCATAAGTCTTTGAGCGAATTGGAACTGCAGGATCCTCACCTTTCATCATCCGGATAGAACGGATCGGAATATATATCCGCAGGATGAACACCTCCCCTCCCGGCTCAGACTTCTGAATGGAATTACCAGGAACTGCCGTCTGTATTTTTATTCTGCGGATCGTCTGGCAGGAAAAATGGGAAGAATTTTTATGTCCCCGGACCATGCCGGGAGACTTATGCGGAGTCAGCGACTTCGATCCTGATGATCTCAGAATGAACAGCCGCAATGGTCTTATGCAGCTCTGCATTCTGGGCTTCCCGCACCACTTCGATTGCTTCGCGGATCCGGGCAAGGGCTTCGCCCTGCGTGCTTCCGTATCCTGCAGCACCTGGAATCTCCACGCAGCGGGCGGTAAAACCGCCTTTATCGTGCGATTCCGTGATGATGGTGTAGTGCATGATCATAGTACGGGGATGGAGGAATTCACATAGTTTGTGGTCAGGACTGCCCGTTCCCGCTTTCCTGTGCTGGTGCTTCTGCCATTTTCCTGCGCTCGTACTCCTTGATATGTCCTGTCAGGTGCTCCCCGAATTGTTCCTTATACCGGTGAAATTCCAAATCTACGAGGAATATGCGGGCGGCATCGCCTATTGCCTTGTGCGGTTTTATCAGGTAACGGAATTTTTCCGGCAGAGTATACGAGAAATGGACAGAACTGACCGTGGACTTTGTGATCCCGAACTGGGTAATAAGCGAAACCCGGTCAAGCGATACATGCTCCTTAAGATGAAAAGATGATCGTATCTCATCCTGAAGGTCGCGGATTAAAAAGTCATCTGTTTTGACCCGGGAATTCCGGAAAGCCTCTATTTCACGGCGGCGGGCGAAAAAAACGAGGGTACAGATGTCCTTATGGTTGAGTGCCTGCATGAACTCCCGGAGATCCCGATACACCGCGGCAATTGCCCGGCGCGCTTCCTTGCGCCCTTCAGTATCCAGATGGTTTTTTTTATCAAAACTTTTTGTATGCCCCGGGGATGCCAGATTGAATACCCGCCGTTTCCCTTCGATCCGTTTTCCCATGTCATCCGTAATATTTTTCCAGAGCTCGACGTCAATGTTCCGGTCGAATGCCTTTCCGGTGAACGAGAGTATGTCTGTATCCGGCTGGTGGATAACCACACCGATTTCTATAGGGATCTGCATACCCTGGTGTGTTCCGTAGATCCCTGCAAATTCCATGTCGATATACGCGGTGCTGGCGATCATTATCATTCGTGCGCGTGGTCTTCCGGAAAAAGAAGACGGGATTTCCTCAGATAGCGGTCTTTTGTCCCTGTCCATGCAATTTCTATTGCCCGTCACGGTCCAGCTGGTGCTGGACCTGTTCTGCCACGCCCCGGCCAGGTTCATCAAGCGGGACGAGCCTGATCCTGTCAGCCGAGCCGATCCCAACGCCAAGTTCCACGGCACGGGCAATTTGTTCCTGTTCAAAGATCATCCCCTTCATAACAGCGGGCACGGTTCCGGATGCCCGGAGCAGTGCAACCCCCGCAGCATCGATGGCAACCCGGTCCCGGCTTGCCAGAATGACCCCGGGCTCGATCAGCTTGCCCTTATCCGGTCCGCCGGAGGAGAATCCCAACGTGGCATCCATGACGATAATATCCGTCCGGCAGAACTTGCTGATCTCGGCAATCATCGATTTCTGGCGGGGAGATGTGTGCAGTTCGTTCATGAAATCGTAATCAAGACCAGGTAGTCTCCTTGCGATGGTACCCACCATGTTCTTGAGCGAGAGGGTGAAATCTCCACCGTAGCGATGGGTCTTGAGACAGCAGGTCTGGACTACATAATCAGCCCTCGCAATGTCCTTTGCGAGAAAAAATCCCCTGCTCCAGTGGAGGCCGGCTGCCTGTATCTCCTGCCATCCGCGCCGGTCAAGCTCATCCAGTACTGTGACAACAAAGCCCCTGTCGCGTGCGAGTTCAAGTACACCCGCGTTTTCCAGCACCCCCCGTGTATTCCCCATACCGCTGCGCTCTACCAGCGTGACGCGGGTGGGGTGTTGTTCGAGAATTGCGCCGCACAGGGCGTCCAGTGTATCGATATGAGTCGATGCGGGAAAGGGGTCTGCACTGTTGAAATTGGCTTTCACCGCTACTGATAAACCGGAAAATACCGAAAGGTCAAAGGCTCCAAGAACGCTCTGTACACCAGCTTTCCGGTCTTTTTTACCGGTGATAAATACGTCTGCCTGATCCCTCATGGAGTATCCTACTGACAGGTACCGCTATTGATCTTCTTGAACGTTCGCTTACTGCGACATCAGGGTTGTACCGGTGTTCAGCCTGATAAGGGATATTATAGTCAAGAACCTATAATTTAAGACAACTCGTATTATTTAAATGGGCAAAAATTGTTCGAATCTGGGAAAAAGAAGGTTAATGCGGTTAAAATAATCAAAACAGTATTAAATGAAAGGTCTTTGACTATAATCCAATCGCCCTTCACGTTCTATCCGTTCTTGCGCAATCTCGCAATACCGGGTATCTATTTCGATGCCGAGCCCTCTGCGGTTGCATATCGATGCCGCGACAAGCGTTGATCCGCTGCCCATAAACGGGTCAAGCACGGTATCCCCGACGAAGGAAAAGAGTTTCATGCATCTCAGCGGGAGTTCGACGGGAAAGGGGGCGGGATGACCGATCTTTGTCTTTCTCTCGCCGTTAAATGTCCACAACCCGTTTGTCCACGCCATAAACTCATCCCGGGAGATATCTGACATACGCGATCCGCTGGTCTTCTTCCACGTGTTTTTGTACAGAACCACGATCAACTCAACCGGGGCAATAACGTAGGGTGCTGACGCACTAACCCACGATCCCCACGCGGTTCTTCGGGAAATATTCCCTTCATTCCATACAATAGTTGTGTGGTAGGAAAATCCTGCCTTTTTTGCAATGGTGGTAAGGTCTGCTCCAACGCTCTGCTGACCCCCCTTGTTCTTGTCAAGTGGGATATTGAGGCAGAACCTCCCGTCGTCCTTAAGCCAGTCATGGCACCGTCGCATCCAGGTATCTGAAAAAACAAGGTAATCCTCATAGGATCCCCGGTCATTATGGGTATTGTACTGGATATCCACATTGTAGGGAGGTGATGTAATGACAAGGTCAACACTGCCGGATCTGATTGCCCCTGTGGTAAAAATATCTTCGTTAAGAATACGAAGGTCTCCCCTCTTGTAAAAAAAATCTTCCTCCAAGCGGATGTCTCCGATAGATCTCTGTTTACAAGCAGTAAAGTATTTTGGACACACAAATCCGTGCTCGTAACCGGAAAAAAACGGATCGTTCACTCCCGGCCTGCATAATAGAGGACGATGGCAAGTACAATCAGGGAACATGCCACAAGGACAGGAAATGTGTAATCATCCTGCCTGGGGATCTTTTCATCCACGGGTTTACCGTCAGACGGGGATGAGGGAGGGGCTGGATATTTTACCGTAAACACTCCCATAACTGTAGTATTCGATTTTACCCATCCGACGGTGAGTTCATAGTCACCCGGTGGCAGACCTGGTGCATCGAGATCCCATATCCATGTGTTCATGGGATCGCCTGATATCACCGGGATGGTTTTTACCGTAACAAGCTCCTTCGTATTGCGTGTCCGGATTTCAGTGCTGATCGCATTTTCCGTTGCTATGTTGGTTGTTCCGGAGATGACAATTCGTTCACCCGTAATCTGATCGGGAAGCCGGAAACCTGAAGCAGGGATCAGGTTGTTAAAAAAGACAGCAGGTTCCTCAACAAAGAAATATTCCACCTGGAAGATATCATCCATTCCCGGGATGGAAGAAGAGGAAAGAATCTGGCCCGCGATCGGCCGGATATTTTCCCCAAGATCCTGACGATGCCCGAGTCTCGTAACGATTTTTCCCCGGTTCATGACCACGAGGTTATCATTGACATCAGTGCCTCCCTCGATTTCCAGGACACCACTCGCGCCGGGGTCCTGAAATACGATGGCGTACTGGCCGCTGGAAAACCTGTTGGTAGCAGAAGGTTTGATAGTAATCGAGAAATTCCCGTGACGGTCCGGAGCGGTAGTCAGAACCTCGAAATGATCTCTTCCTACAATCCATATTCCCACCGTACCATTGACTGCTCCGGTCCCGCTTATAGAAAAAGTATCTCCCTTGGTGATGATTCCCGGGGCGCTCGTGGTAAAATAGACTGCTGCCGTAACCGGTGCTGCTATGATTGCAAGCAGCAGTACAAGGATTACGGTTCCACGATTACCCGGATTCACACAGTTCCCCACCAGTATTGGATTAGAATCTATTTCCGGATTGTTAAACGCTTTCTATAATTTGCGAATTGCATCCGGATGGTCGGGGACTCAATCAGGTGACCTGGTGAAAAGAGGAATTGTGAGGAGATTATACCTCGAATTACACCCTATCGGTTCTCTTTCCGGCCTCTGAAAAAAACTTTCGTAAAACAGCAGGTTAGTATATATCAGCCGGGGGTTTATGTGCGGTTCCTAAAGGGAAAATGATGTTTGTATTATAGCTGAACGTTATCGGAGGTAAACATGGACAAAAAAGTGCTATGGCGAGTATTGTGATACGTCCCTCGCAACCACCGAGTGTTCTTGACTTAAGAGTTTGGGCGGTTTTATTCGTTCCTTCCCTTCAGCTTGAGAAATCTGCCGGTTTTTTATTCATCTTCTCCTTTTTACCTTGCCATTTTGGCTCACTCGCTGAAGCGGAGTGTACCCACATTCTTTCCTGGTCAGGGGTAACCCTGCCAAAAAAGAAACCGGCCCTGTGAGAAGGAAGCGCAATAGGGCGGCCGTTTCGTGATACAGTACAGGAGTCTTTCAACCTTACATCCCGAAAGATGCCTCACGAATTCCTGGACCAGACCGGGACTGAAGAGCCTCATTAAAAGGAGATTCTGATAACTTCTCTCCTGGTTCAAGTCTGATGACTCTAAAAAAAATCGAAGAAATCCGATGTTTTTCTCTTAAGGTTCGATTACTCAATTATTTACCACATCTTTCCACTTCATGCTCTAGGGAAAACAAGCGGGATAATCTCGCTGATTCGAAGAAACCTGCGGATCTCTTCTTAAGGGTACGGATTTTCACCCTATTCCAAAAAAAAAGGTTAGATGTAGGGGTTCCGGAGAGCCTTGCCTACACCGAACGTTGCACGCTCTTCGAGAGTCTTCTTGTTCTTGGAGATCTTCTCGTTGGCGAGTTTCGAGACGAGTTCAAGACCAGGCTTGACCTTCTCGATTGGCTGGGTTTCAAAACAACCTGCAGCCATTGCTTTTGCCCAGACCGAGTCTCCGATCTTGGACCTGACAAAGACCGTGCTCCATCCGTCAGGGCTGCCGACTGAACCGGTGGAGATGTCACCGAGGTTGGCAACATAGTCAAGGCAGACGTGGCAGCCGGGCTGCTCGTACTTGTGGGTCACCTTGAGCGGCAGCTGGACGACCTGTCCGCGCTTGCCATAGACCCAGAACTTGCCCTTGCCGATCTCCATTTTCTTGACGGATTCGAGCTTCATTGCGGCGTGGTCTTCCACGAGCTGGAGGATGCTCTGGTAGGGGAAGTTCTCCATGCAGAAGATACCGACTGCGAGTGCAATGCTGGCGCCGACGTCACGAAGGCCGATCGGGTAAAGCTGGCCCTTGCGGATAGCCTGCATCTGGCAGGGGGTTCCGACAATACCGACCCTGTCCAGGCCGAAACTGCGGGTTGCTTCCTTGATCAGGGCAACATTTGGGCTGATATTGTATTTTGTCCCGCGTGATTCCATCAGTTCTGCCCTGGTGGTCACGACAGCAGGTATGGGCCTCCATGGCTCATTGGAATCGTCCGTGAACGTTGCCATGCATTTCCCCGGGTACTTCTCGTAAAAGTCCTTGGTCACGGCAACAACTGCGCCATCAATGATACCCTCATCGAGTGCGAAAGCAAAGAGCGAGGAAACGATACCCCCGTCCTGTGCGCCCTTTAAAATCTCCTTGTCGGTGCTCCGGGCTGAGACGCATGATTTGTAATTTCCGAGTTCTGCTCCCATTTCAGTCACCTCACTGGAGTGCCGCCATGATGGCCTCGTTGATCGCTTCGTAATTCGATACTACATCAAAGCTGAACCAGCTCCGCGGGCACTGGTTGTAGCAGGCACCGCACTTGATGCACAGGTCGCGCTGTCCCTGGGGTTTGCCATACTCGTGGGTGATTGCACGTACCGGGCATGCTGCTGCGCAGGCTCCGCATCCCATGCAGAGACCCTGGTTGATAACATCATACATCAGGTCGCAGAAGCATGCGGTGGTGCCCTTCTGTGCTGCCATCATGAGCGGTTTAAGGTATGCAGCTGCAAGATCCTTTTGCTCCTTGGTTCCCTTAAGCAGCAGGTATGCCATTACACAGACATTCCGGATCTGCTGGGGTGTTGGTGCACAGGCAGGGATATAAACGTCCACCTTGATCAGGTCGCCGATTGGGACGAACGACTCCATCTGAGGCTGGTTCTGCTGACCGCCACGGGCGAACCGGGTGATATTGCCATAGCAGGCGCATGCGCCAACGGCAACAACGATCGCCGCCTTCTCTCTGGTCTGCTTGATCTCATCCACTGAACATTTGTCCTGGAGACAAACGGAACCCTCGACAAGTGCGACATCCATCTTGGGGATGTGGCGCACATCGGCAAGTGTCAGACCGTAGACGAGGTCTGCATACTTGTCCAGAATCGTCAGGAGCCCACCGTAATTGTCTGCCAAGGACACAAGACAGCCAGTACATCCACTCATGTGTACATGGCCAATGGTAATTTTATCTGCCACAGGCTTAACCTCCTTTTTTGTTTCTGTTGCTTTTGGTGCTACGTCAACCGCTTTCTGGGGAGCCGCGGCTTTAGGCGGTTCCGGGCTGGCGTCCTTCTTCTTCAGGATTGATAGTAGTCCCATAATCCACTCCTATTGTTTCCAGTACAACCTGAATGGTCTTCGGTATCGCTTTCACGATCTCATCGGAAAGCCCGATCTCGAATTCAGGTGAGGTAACCCTCTTTGGCTGGCACCCGATTACCGTGATATCGATGTCGTCTTTTAGGCGGTTCAGCGGTTCGGTCAAGTCCCACGAATGGGCGTCGCGGTAGGCGCCCGGCGGCAGGTCTTCAACACGGAGTTTTGTTATCTCCCCCGGTTCCGCACCAAAATCGGCAATATCGATGATAACCAGTTTTTTCGTCACTTCCGGATCGAGCAGGGTAAAAATAAAGTGCGGGCCTCCAAGGCCAGCATCAATTATTGTTACATTGTCGGGAAGCGTGAGCTTTTGCATTTCCTCAACGACTGCCGGTCCATAACCGTCATCGGCAAACAGGGGATTTCCGCACCCTGCAATCACGATCTCCGGATACAACATCGGGTTACACTCACTGGATGAGCTTCTGAGCCACTATCTTTTTGTCCTCATCAACGACGATCATGTGGGTTGCACATGAAACGCACGGGTCGTACCCGCGGACAATGACCTCCGCGAGCTGCCACGGGGCACCGGTGAGTGCCCTGCTGCAGGTTGCGAAGTTCCAGGTTGTCGGGACAAGCATCGAGTACCACTGCACACGGCCGTCCTTGACCTTTGCAAGGTGGACATCGGTGCCGCGGGGAGCCTCATTTGCTGCCCAGCCCATGGAGCCGTCACCCTGCGGGATGTAGTCGGCAACGACTTTTCCGTTGGGGTTGTACTCGTCCAGTGCCGAGATAATCGCGGTCAGGCAGTCCGGGTATTCCATCTGCCGGGCGACCTGCTGGCCGATGGTGCCCTTCTCGTCAAAGTTCTTGAACTTGACCAGCCGGGCGCGGGGGCCGACTTCGACCGGGGCGCCGTCATAGCACGGGACACCGGTGCAGGCCTCCATCTGGGGGTTGGCCTTGGTGCCCATCTTGGTGGTTCCGCCAATTGGGTAGGTCGGGTCTTCGAGCGTGATCTCCGTCTCACCCATATACCAGTCCCACGGGCGGCTCTCCTTGAACCTGCTGTAGTCCCAGGTCGGACATTCGTCCATGCTGGAGCTTCCGTAGACCGGGTGGACCGCGAGGTAACCCTGGTCATGGTAGCCGAGGTCCTTGGGGATCTTGATCTGCTTGCCGCCGACATCTGCCCAGTCGCGCTTCTGGTAGTTGCGCAGGACAGCGATCATGAAGTCCATTTGCTCATGAGCAAGGACGAGCCCTTCCTTTGCGAGGTCATACATCTTGGTCTTTGCCTGCGGGGAGCATGCCCTGAACATACCGCCGACACGGGGGTTGCTCGGGTGGACTGCTTCGCCACCGGCAATCTGGCCGATCGTCTGACCGATCTCACGGAGCCGCTGGATGCGCTTTGCAACACTGCGCACCGGTTCCGCCGGAGAGAACGGGTTGATCTTTGTGTCGGTGCCCGGCAGGTACATATCGGGCAGCGTCAGGATGTTGTGCAGTGCATGGCTGTGCAGTCTGTTTGCTTGCTGAAGGATCACACGCAGAAGGTGTGCATCGCGGGGAATCTCGCACTTGATGGATGCTTCCATCGCCTCGACCCCGGCGAGCGTGTGGGCAATCGGACAGATACCACAGACGCGGGACGCAATCTTGGGCACCTGCTCCATCGTTTTACCGACGGCAAGCTTCTCTACGCCCCTCACCGGAGTAATGGAAAGCCAGTTACCCGTCTCGATGATGCCCTGGTCGTTGACCTTCAGGACAAGCTTTGAGTGTCCCTCGTGTCTGGTGGTTGGGGAAATCTCTACAACTTTCGACAAATATTATCGCCTCATGTTATGTTGCGTTGTTCCTATTGCTGTACAAAGTTTTCTGATATCTCTCATCTCTAGGAGATAATTGAGCGTACAATGTACGTTCAGCTTATCTTACACTACGGGTTTTATAACCTTTATGACTTGATCATGTTGATGACCAATACTGAAAATTTTATGGGAAATACTTGAAAATTATGGCTGTTTAAAAACCTGTGCCTCAAAAATGGTAAGTTCCGGTTATTTACCGGAACTGTTGTATAAACCTTAAAATCAAAACGCTTTTTTTAAATTATTAATTTTCTCGCAAAAATTAAAAAAAATTATTCAGAATTACGCCTGTCCCCGTTCAGTTCATCGGCCAATTCGGCAATTGTGGCCCGCCGCTCAGCATATGCGTCATGCTGGTGGATACTCTCCTCGTTGGTCTGCTTGATCGTGACCACGGAATCTCCGGACAGGTACTCAAACTCTGCAAGGACTCTCTTGGCCATTTCCCTGACACAATCCTCAACGAACCGCGGATTTTTATGCGCGGCAAGGACTACTGCCCCCTCGTCTCCCCGCTTGAGCAGCTCATAGATCCCGGCGCTCATCGAGTCCTTGAGAATAGAGATGATCTTCTCAAGGTCCACATACTGGTCATCGTCGGTCTCGATACAGAGAAAACCCTTGCCACGCTGGTTGTGGGTGGCCATGGGTACTGCTGCGAAGAACTCATCGATCTTATCTTTATTTACATCAAGGCCCTCCAGTACCCGCATAGCGCGTTCCTTCATAATATTCTGGGCACAGGGACAGGCGGTCATACCGGTTACTTCAGCACCGATGCTTTTCCTGACGATCGGGCTGCGGAATGTCCTCCTGGCCACAGCACGTGCATGCACCTTCACTACTTCTTCACAGGCCGTTTGACTGACCGGGGTTTCGCGCTTCACCATGTACTCACTGCGCATAAGCACTTCTGTCCGGTCCGCGTATTCATGGCGGTCGAGCAGTTTTCGTGCCACAACGCTGCAGAGTTTTTCAATCATGTTGACATCCCCGTCTATAGCCTGCTGGAGCACTTCATCGATTACCTCGAAGTTCCGGGAAAGGTTTGCTCCTTTCAGGCTGCCGGGCAAGTCAACGTACACATCGAAATTGGAAATGAAAATGGTCGGTCGCTTTCCATGGCGATGTACTTCGACGAGTTTTTTCACATTTTTAACGCCAACACGGGTGAGGTTTATACGGACGTCAGGTGAAGAAGCCTGCACATCCGGCAGTTCCCTGCGGAATGATTTTTCCGGGGACTGATCGGTATCGTTGTTCTTAATAGGTCATCGCATCCAGATGGTTTTTTTCGTTTGCTTCTTTAGTGTTTTCATATAATATTTATGTGCTTTGTTGCTGATATCTAATCGATACCCTATGTTAAAAAAATATTATGAAGCGGATGCAGATATCGGCGTGCTGAAAGGAAAACGCATTGTGGTGATCGGCTATGGTTCCCAGGGCCGCGGGCAGTCCCTGAACCTGAGAGACAGCGGGCTTGATGTCGTGATCGGTCTTCGGCCCGGCAAGAGCTGGGACGCTGCGAAAAAAGACGGTATGAACGTCCTGAAAGTCGCGGATGCGGTCAAGAAGGCGGACATCATCCAGATTCTCCTGCCGGATGAGCTCCAGGCCGGGGTCTTCAGAAATGAGATCCTGCCACATCTCAAGGAGAACCAGTGCCTCATGTTTTCGCACGGGTTCAATATTCACTTCGGCCAGATCGTTCCTCCGGCAACTGTTGATGTTATCATGGTCGCACCAAAGGGACCCGGTTTCATGGTCCGTCGTCAGTACGAGGAAGGAAAAGGGGTGCCCGCACTCATTGCTGTCCAGCAGGACCACACAGGCAATGCGCACAAGATTGCCCTTGCCTATGCCAAAGGTATCGGGGCAACACGCGCGGTTGTGCTTGAAACCTCGTTCCGGGAAGAGACCGAGACCGACCTCTTCGGTGAGCAGGCAGTCCTCTGCGGGGGCATGACCTCTCTCATCAAGGCCGGGTTCGAAACCCTGGTAGATGCCGGGTATTCTCCTGAGATGGCATATCTCGAGGTACTGCACGAGACCAAGCTCATCGTTGACCTCATCTATGAGGGAGGGATCACAAACATGCGCCAGTATATCAGCAACACAGCGCAATATGGCGACCTTACCCGCGGCCCCCGTGTCATAGGACCGGAAGCTTATGAGGCGATGCAGGAAATTCTCGAAGAGATCCAATCTGGCAAGTTTGCCCGGGAATGGATGCTTGAGAATATGGTCAACCGTCCTGTATTCAATGCGCTTACCAAAGCCGATGAAGATCACCTTATCGAGGAAGTGGGAAAAGAAGTCCGTGGGATGATGCCCCAGTTCCGTACGTAAATCCCTTCGGGATTTCGTGCCTTCTCTGTCCGGGGAAAACCCCCGGTTCAGAAAAGAGATCGATCCGGGAATTATTTTCTCTCCATTATTTTCTTATCATCGGGGCTAAATGACTTCACAGGTCAAATAAGATCCCTATACATCGACCTTTTTCGCTCCATGAGGATGAGGGATTCGGCCGGTGGCTGGCAGCGAGCAGCTCCGATCCATTTCTTTATCCTGATTTCATCGTGACGTATCCCGGTTTTTTCTTTCTGACAAGAAAAAACATGGTTTTAAAAAGACCTCAATTTTCCAGGAATAATATGCCGGCGGAATGGAGATGGACTGATGAAAACGCACAACCCTCTTTGACCCGGGGAAAGCCTTTTGGAGATGTCGTGCCTTTATATTATACAACTATGACGGACTCCTATGAACATCTCCTCAGGCAGGCATACTCCAATATTACCGAGAAAACAGAATCTTCGGAGCGATTTGTAGTTCCCGAAGCGAAGGCATACGTCGAAGGAAAAACAACCGTCCTGGAAAACTTCACGGAAATCGCAGGGAAAGTCCGTCGTGACCAGGATCATCTTATGAAATTCCTTCTCGGGGAGCTGGGGACCAGCGGTAAAATAGACGGGAACCGGGCTATTTTCAATGGAAAATTCGAGATCTCGCTCATCAAAATGATCATCAAGAGCTATGTCGAGGACTATGTCATCTGTTCAGAATGCGGAAAGCCTGATACGAGGCTGGTGAAAGACGACCGTGTCATGATTCTCCGGTGCGATGCCTGTGGAAGCCACCGCCCCGTGAGGAAACGCAAGGCGAGGACCGAGCCTGTATCAGAAAATCTTGAGGAAGGAGCAGTCATGGAGGTGGAGATCCAGTCCATCTCCAAGCGTGGTGACGGTGTTGTCAAGATGGGCCGTTATATTATGTATGTTGCGAATGCAAAGCCCGGGCAGAAGGTCAAGATCAAGATCTCCCGAATCTCGGGATCTATCGTCTTTACCGAGCGGGCGACAGAATAATTTTCCCCCATTTTACACCCGGTTTTGGCAAATTAAAGGGGGCTGGAGTCCATTTAGTCCTCCTAAACTATTTCAGTTGTCCTTGACGAGACTGGCTCCTTAGTTTCGTAGCCTGCGAAATCGAAGCTTTGTTCTGTAGGGCCACCGGTTTTGACAATGGTAATTTCATACGTAAAGGGGGGTGAATTATCATAACTGCTATCATAACCCATCCAGCGTCCGTCAACAACATAGGTCAATGGCCCGACATCCTGGAGGGTGAATTCTTTGGTGGTATCGGTTGCTTTTTCTATGATCATGACCGGTTTAATCAGTCCCCAGTCAATACCCCCCTTAATGTAGGACTGGTAGCGGGGGATCAGCTGGGAGCCCTGTAACTGGCCTGCCTGTTCGGTGCTCACGGCATACCCAAGGACAGGTTTTTCTGATTTGATGGTGATCTTGAATTTGTCCTTCGGATAGAGGAATTTATAGCCCATCAGGGTTTTGAAATCGTAGGTCTTGTAGGTTTTTGTCGTAAGTGAACCTGTTTCATGCAGGATTTCTTTCCCGACCGGGGCGGTTGTTGCCGTTGTCGTTACGATGGTTGTGGTAACCGGTAATGTAGTCGGTTCAGCTGTTGTTGTCGGCGGAACAGTCTGGACGGTTGTCGGAACGGGAGTCGGGGCTGGTGCACCCACATTAACCGAGCAGCCTGCGATACAAACCGCTGCCATGACAAGTATGGCCACCACTAACATGGTTTTTTTCCTGATCATAGTAGTTACGGCTTCTTTTTTTTTATCCAGATAATTGTTATGGATTCACCCCGCGCGGAGATAAAAAAATGCCTGAAGAATACGTATTGGGGTGTCCTGAAAAAAAGTATAATAAAAGAACCGGTGCTATTTTAATCCTTTGATGAGCTCGTCACAGTGACCGGCAATGCGTTTGCAGGCTTTTTTGATGAGGGGGATGGGGTTCTTCTTTCCCTTGGTGGTCACAAACAGTTCCGGGTCAGAAAACTGGAATTCAATCATATATCTGGCAACATCGACATCAGGATCGCTTAACAGTTCCTCAATGAGGGCGTTCATGAACGTGTGCCCCTGACCCTGGATGACGAGGCGTGCCTTGTCTTTTTCGAGCTCAAGTACTTTTACAATCATGCACCTATGGTTGGGAACCTGAAAACTATTAAAGTATGGGTGGCAACGGACGCCAGTCCCGACGTACCTGCTCTATGATCGACCCCCCTTATAGGAATTCAAAGGTGTCGCCATCTCTGCCGAGATGGGGCAAATCCCAGGGAAGCAGGTGGCTCTGATGAACACAACGGAAATCTTTCGGTTTAAGCCTGTCTGCAAGCATGCATGCTTCATAATAATTCATATGTTTGTGAATGGTGGTAATTTCAGACGGCACAAGTGCGTCCAGAAGGAGGAGATCAAGGTTACCCAGAAGGTCAAGACTCTTCTGCGGGATTTCGTGATTCGTGTCTGACGTAAATCCTACCCTGGATTTCCCTGTCTCAAAAAGCATTCCGCAGGTAAATACCGGGGGATGGTTGACGATAAACGGGGTTATGGTAATACCGCAGAGGCTGAACGGTTCGTAGGGATGGATAATCCGTTCATCAAACCTAAGAAAACTGAATATCCCCGTGCAATAATCCATGACCGGGGGGACGGCAAATACCGGCGGGATATGCTGGACACGATAAA
>Ga0105103_10000780_pt1 | contig 17955 bp, 17 predicted proteins | sample PPLLaktember2015_2_FD_79107 | JGI IMG/M metagenome (GOLD analysis project Ga0105103, IMG submission 79107) | Freshwater sediment microbial communities from Prairie Pothole Lake near Jamestown, North Dakota, USA - PPLs Lake P7 Core (6) Depth... | ecosystem: Environmental > Aquatic > Freshwater >...
ACTTTACAACAGAGTTCTGACAATTGATGAAATAAAAAACAATTACTACCAAGCACCAATAGTATTAACTAATATAAGTCAAATGTGGGACGCTGGGAACATTATTTCATTTTTGAGTGGGACAACTAGTACTTACGATTTAGTTAGTGATTCTGTAACAGGTACCACCCAAAATGGTGTTGGTTTTTCTAATGGATACGGAGGTTTTTGGAATTTCGATGGTACGGATGATAGGATAATTTTAGGTTCAAGTATCACTATGGGTAATGGAAGTACTGGTTGGACTATTTCGGCTTGGGTCAAAACAACTACAAATGTAAATGGCCTTGGACAGGGAACGATTATAAGTAATCAATCTGGAGGTCCTGTATACTCACAATTATGTATAAACTCTAGTAAAATATGTTATTGGGTTTATAAGACTAGTTGGGTTCAGTATTTAGGTAATACAAATGTCAATACAGGAAATTGGGTAAACTTAGTTTGGAGAAATAACGTTTCAAATACAATGAACTTTTTTGTTAACGGAAATTTAGATGGTACTGTTAGTGATTCGTCTATAGGTGGTCCAACCACCAATCCTTTAGACTCAATTGGTCGATCTTGGACTAGCACATTTGCAGGTGATATTGCGTTAATTATGATTCATAGGGCGGCTTTAACTCAAAATGAAATTATTCAAAATTTTAATGCACAAAGAAACAGATTCGGTTTGTAGATATTTAAATGTATGGAACAAGATTATGAAAATAGAAGATTTGTTATTTTTAATACAACAGAACTTTCTCTCATAGATTTCAATCAAGTTTATGAGACATCCGTAGAAACCGTAAGAAAATCGGTAGATGGTACAAAAACATTTGTAAAATATGATATTCCACAACCATCATCAGTAATATCACTTACAACAAAATCAGTGGAATATACTTATTATGAAATTTTAGAAATACTGAATACTCCTGAATGGAGTGAACCGAATATTGAAAAACTAGATTGAATGTAATTTTTTAGATTTCCATTTGGAAACATATGATTAATATTATTTTGTGTATAATTGGAAAAATAAATTACTATTTGTTTCAGCTCAACCTGACATACCATATTTTCATTGGCAATGTGAAGTGTATTTAAACAATTTTTTGGACTTTGGTATACCAAAAGAAAATATTCATGTATTATTTGGAATCCAAGATGATACAAAACTGTCATCAGGTGGTCAAAAATTAAAAAAATACACAAAAAATATTTTTACATTTCAAGATCAACGAGATAAAAAACATTACATTCCAAGTATCAAACCATTTCTGATTTACAAGTGGTTGAAACAAAATAAAAAAAGAGGTAAACTACTTTTTGTACACGACTCGGATATCATATTTAATTCACTTCCGAACTTTGATGAATTGATAGATGATCATATAAATTATGTTTCAGATTGTAGAGGTTACTTGAATTACAATTATTTAAGATCCTGTGATAATAGATACTACGAAAAACACTCAGATAAAATTTATAACGGTCAATTGATCCGTGAAATGTGTGACATTATAGGTGTTGAACCTAGAACAATTAGAGATCAAAACGATAATACAGGTGGTGCACAATATTTATTAAAAGACCAAGATTGGCAACTTTGGTATAAAATATACAAAAATTCAAACTTATTGTTTGATAGAATAAAAAGATTCGATAATGAATACCCAATTGAAAATGGTCAATTACAAATTTGGACAGCGGAGATGTGGTCAATACTTTGGAATCAGTGGTTTATGGACAAAGAAGTCAAGATATCAAATGAACTAAATTTTTGTTGGGCTAGTGATAAAATTACAAACTGTGAAAATAAAAAGATATTTCATTGTGCAGGGGTTGTGGAAGATATGAGAATGAACAGTTTTTATAAAGGTGATTTTATTGATAGTAATCCATTAACATTATTAAAAAACAACATAAATTTCTTCGATTTTATTGATAAAGATTCCGCAACTAATTTATATGTTGAATGGATGAAAAGTGTTGCAAAAAAACTAACTTGAATTATTTATAGACAATGGCTTTTTCATATTCCTTAAGTGCTTGTTGTCAAAATGGGTTAACGTTTAATGTTACCACAAGTGATGTTTTACCTTCACTTAATAGATTCGCATGTATACAAACTTTACAATATTCAGGTTGTGCTCAAGTTATAACTTATAATTCAGAGTTTACAAAGTACGATTATCAATCAGTTTCACCTTATGTTTTTGACAGTTGTGACGATTGTTATGCTTTTTGTAATTGTTCACCTTCATGTAATACATGTTATGAATATGAGGTAATATCTGCTGGAGAAACGACTGTAAGTTTTACAGATTGTATGGGGTATCCAAGACAAATTTATTTAGGACCATCAACCACTGAGTATATTTGTGCTAAACAGGGAAGTGTTACAAGTGTAGGATCTACAATCAATGAACTTTCACCTTGCTCTTTTGCTCCATTCTCAACCATATGTGGAAAATTTAGTGGAACATCGTCAGCTATCGGTGTTACAACCGAGTATCAAGATTGTTTCTCGGGAGCTAACGTAAGTAATAAAACGATTACAGTCCAATATGGACCATCCACAGAAATCGCATATTGTGCAAGTGTTCAGGGAACTGTCATAGAAGGTAGTTTAGATTCGGATGCGGGAAGAATTGCAAATTGTGACTGTGAAGGTATTCCCGTAACACCAACACCAACACCAAGTTTTACTCCGACAAACACTATTACGCCCACTATTACTCCTTCTATTACAGCATCTCCATCTGTTACACCTACGAATACAATAACACCTACAGTAACTAGAACTCAAACTGGTACTCCTAAAGTAACACCGACAACAGATCCGTTATTTGACATTTATTTGTTTCAACCTTGTTGTGGTCAATCAAATTTCAGACTCAATAATATTCCTGGTACTTTAATTGAAGGTCAAGTTTTTTATATTGATAGTCCGAGTTTCAAAGGATGCGCCGAGGTAATACCATACAAAGCTGAAGGACTAATTTATTCAGGTAAAGAGGCAGTTCTAACTGAAATTGGAAATTGTGATAATGAATTATGTGTTTGCCCAACTCCGACACCTACACCAACTATAGTTTGTAAATGTAATAACTATAACATTTTTAATGGTGGTGTATCGGGTTATTTTTCGTATACAGATTGTGATAATATTTTTAGAACGGTTTACCTTGAAAAAGGTGCTACAGTTGCTATATGTTCTTGTTCGGATAAAAGTTTAATATTACCTCAATTTTTTACCTATGTTTTAGTAGGACCATGTCAAATACCAAGTTCCACTCCACCTCCTACTCCAACTCAGACACCTTCTAATTCAGCGGCGCCATCTTTATGTCCTATCACAGAGTTTTGTTTAAACAGTTATTTTTCACCAACAGAAATTTATGATGGAAATTATTACGCAGCACCAGGGACATACAACTCGAGAACATATTACACGGGCACTACAGGCGCTTACATATATTACAATACAGGTACTACAACTTGGTGTTTGTCAACAATTATTGGTGGAAATTGTATTTTATTCGGATCTACACCTTGTAATGGACCGTGCCCTGATTTTGGTAGTTCATATTTCTCAAGTGGTGGATGTTTAACTACGACAACTACAACATCTGGTTGTGAGACGTTTGATTTCGAAGGGTATTTTGATTGTGCACCGACTGCGATTACACCAACTATATCGGCAACTATGACACCGACCCCTACTATGACGATGACCCCAAGCTCGACCAACTATTGTTTTTCATATAATAGTGATGTTAGTTTCAGTTCTTATACTTCAACAACTACAACAAGTACTACAACCACTACGACAATCAACCGAGATTTATTAGTAACAGGTGAAGAGAATTTTATGTTGATAAGTACTTTATTCCTTAGTCCTGGTCAGTGTTTTTGGTTTAGATTATGTGATAGTTTAGTAGATTATTACATACAACCGTCAGATTTGTTTGATGATGTAAACTTAATAATAGACCAGGTATATGATATGAACATAAATGGAGTGAGATATTGTTATACATTCTTGGGAGCGATAACAACATCTCCAAATGCATTTACCACTCAAATAAACAGTAATTATGTCAATTGTGCGACATGTATAAGTAATTTGTAATAAGACTATGCCTATCCAAATAACCATAAACGCAATGACAGGGTCAAGCCCTTATGATGTTTATTTATGTGATTCTCAAATAATTAATTGTTTTTACATTACAACAATAACAAGTTTACCGTATGTTTTTGATGTACCACCTCCTTTGGATAATCAAGCGTCTGCTTGTGTCAAAATAGTTGATAACCTAAATTGCGAAACATATACCTGTCAAACTTTTTAACAAATGGCAATTCAAACTAAAGTATTTAATAACTGTTTAAATTCATCTGATACTCAGGTATTTCAGTATAACGATTTATTGTTTGTACCTGGAAGTATAGTATCACAAAATGGTAATTGTTATAAAGATACCTTAGTGAATTCTAACTTGGTAGCGACATTTAATATAACTTCCTCAGGGTTTACATCGTGTCAAGAGTGTTTGACAACCACTATGACTGGGCTAGTAATTTCTAGTTGTACAAATTCAATTTTATCATATATCACTATACCTAATGATGAGGTTCCTCCGATTGGATACTCTCTTTATTATCTTTCTGAGTGTTGGACAATTATATCGGCAACAACTGAGTTTTATAACGTACAAACAAACGTCACTTCGTTTGAAGATTGTGAAACATGTACTTTATTTGGTGGTACTACTGAAAGAAACCAAGGCGGTCCTAAAGGTCCTGGAGAACCTACAACACCCAATTGGCGTGTAGAAGAATTTGTAAATTGTTGTAACAGTAGTGATATAAAATGTTTTCAAATCGATCTTAATGTTTGGGGTAATACTGGAAATCAAATTGCCATTGACACCACAGTTATTCCAAATGTTCTTTATTCTAGGACAGGGTCTTTGAATTATAATGGAATTGCTCAAGATACCTTTACTGTTTTTATTTTTACATCTTGTTTAAATGCCGCAAATAATGAGTTAAATTGTCCAACTAGTACTCCGACCCCAACACCAACATCGACACTTCCAATTTATCAGTACTATGGGAACACTGTACTGATTGATGGTACTCCACCATCATTCAATGAAGCTTGTAATGGTTGGTTGTATCAAAAATCATATTATGGATCTAAACCACTGAATTTGTTGGTGGTGGATGATTATTTGTACACAAGTACAAATCGCGGTCAGTCCGATGTTGTTCAAGGATCCAATACTGCAGTATTACCACTTGCGTCAAACTCATCAGGTAATGATATAAGATATTTTCAGGTTCGTGGCACTGGTAGAATTGCGGCAATTGTTAATTGTGTACCTATCACTTGGTATGTATATGTTTCACCTGATCAGTATACATCACCAGGGGTTTGGAGTTCTGCTGATCGTGATGATGCTTGTGATTATCCTTATGGTTCATCGTGGGTTTATGTTTATGGTCTAAAACCTATTGATCAATTAACCACTGGCGATATATTGTATAATACACAATCCCTTAATAATCCAAGAGTTGGGATAGGATCAGGTCCTTTACAATACCAACCTATGTTCACTTGGGATAGTAATACTCAAACAACAACAGGTCTTAAATATTTAGTACAATATGCAGGAGGGGCTAATGGGACGATACAAACTATAGACACATGTGATAATCTTTTCCCCCCGACAACTCCCACACCAACGCCAACATCAACTGGATGTCCAGCAATCAAGGTCGAATGTAATTCGTTTCAACTGAGGGCTGTTGGAAATACATCAGTAACATTCCGTTACAATCGATGTACGACAAGTGGTATTGACTATGATTTTGAGATAACTGTTGCAGCATATGGTGTTGAACCTGTTTGTAGTCAAAATACACCAATTTATGTTTCAGGTGGTCCGTATTCCATAAGTCCTCAGGGGTCTATTTGTTTAATATTATGTATTGACCCAACACCAACTCCAACAAATACTGTAACCCCTTCAATTACTCCAACTAATACTATAACACCTACACAAAGTCGTAGTTTTGGAGCAACTCCACTACCTACGGAATCACCCACACCTACAAACACTCAAACACCCACAACTACTACTACTCCGACGCCAACGACACCATCTATAACACCATCTATTACACCATCAATAACCCCCTCTAATAGTCGAGCGGCAACTACAACTACAACTAGACCACCAGCTATTAATGAATGTGGATTGGTGACAGTACAACCTATGGGGGTTACTTGTACTGTTATAAATCCAACGGTTTCGGGTGGTTTAGCCACAGCAATTTTAAATGTTACTGGTGGTACTGGTCCTTACGATTATCTTTGGGATGATGGATCCACTACTTCTTATCTTACTAATTTGGTAGCAGGTACTTATGAAGTGACGGTATCAGATTATTTCAGTGATTATGTCATCAGAACTTTTTGTGTAGTGTCATCCGCACCATCGACACCAACTCAGACACCCACACCTACAATAACACCTACAATAGGACTATCACCTACTAACACGCCTACATCTACGTTAACACCGACACCATCATCAACTTCACCACTTATATTATGCGCAACTTTCTCACTTAAAGATTCAACAGGTGTTGTTCGGTACGAACAATATCAATTTAATTTTAATACGATCATTGCAGGATCATATTCTTGGACGGCAAACACTTCACAAAATTATTTGACAAACACAGGATTTCTTTTACTTAGTTTTGGGGGTGGACCAAGTGGGGTTTGGTCAATAAGTCAGGTTTTAAACACGAACAACATCGAATGGTTTTTTACAGTACAAACATCTGTTGCTTCGAATATTGTACCGACAAAAGGTTGGTACATCAATGGGAATACCACTTATATTGATAGTTTTAACAGAACAAATGTCATACAAAGTGTACAAGTAGAATCTGGAACTTGTAAAGTAATTACTTTGAATGCCACATTGACTAGTGTGAATGCGACTTGTCCTCAATATTCAGACGGCAGTATTACAGTTGTTGCTAATGGTGGAACACTACCATACACTTATTCATTGGATAGTTTTAATTACACTCCGAATAATACCTTTTTAAATCTTTCTAGTGGCTTTTACACTGTTTATGTTAAAGATAGTGATACGACACCACAAATATTTTCAGAATCTATAATTGTGGACACGGTATACTCACAACCACAACCAACAAATTTAACCTTCAGAAGAGTTAATTTTGTACCAGGTTCAAATAATAATCAACCTACAATAATCGATGAGTTCTCACAATATGAATTAAATTTAAATGGATTATCAAATGGAGTTAGTTTATCAACATTCGATTTGAATTTACAAATTCAAAATATCACCAAACAACCTGGTGTAACAAATGCTAACGGTACCACAGTAAGGGTCTCGGTAAATAATACTCAAATATTCTTTACGAGTATTACTCAGTCAACATTATGGACTCAAACCAATTCACAACTCCGTGGTAACACAGCATGTCCAACCGACCTCACAATCACAAAACAAATAATAACAACTATTCCTGTTGTTCAATTACTCGGTCAAAATTTGAATAGGACGGACAATGTTGTTGTTGAAATTACAAATAAAGCTCAAATAGTAACACCTTCACCACAACGTACTTGTCCTACTGAATTGACAAACACAATAATCCTTTCGTCAATATATGCAACCTTCGGTCCAACGCAAATATGTTTTCCTTTGGTTGGTAATCCGAGCATAACTGAAAATGCATTTAGGACGGCTGCACAGTCAATAAGTCCAACATACACGGGTAATTGGACAGTACAAGTAGCAGGTATAGCGACATGTGTGGAAATACTGAGCGTAAAAACTTCTGGAATGGACGATTCAACATCTTTGAGATTTGATTGTAATAACCAAGTGGGTAGTGTACCTAACCCATTCACATCTTCCTCAGTTTCTACAAATCAAACTTCGATTGTTTCACCTCCTAATGCACCTTCTTGTGGTGATTCTATTATATGGGTTAATCCAGAAACGTTCACGATAAATTATTTTGTAAATAGTCCATGTACTCAATGTTCAGGTAATTATGAACTTAGCTTATCAGTCAATAATACTGGAGTTCTTGTGAGTTCTACAATCCCTATGATACCTGGTAATGGACTTGTGACTTTCGATAACATAATAATAAACAGCAATAGTATAGTAACAATCAAAATTGATTGTATAATTTAAATTTACAGAAATGGGATACATCATTAAAAATACTTCAGGATTAATCAACACACAAATCACAGATACGGGTAGAAAATATCTGTCACAAGGTAATTTCAACATTGCATATTTTCAGGTCGGAGACTCAGAGGTTTGTTACACAGGTGGATCCACCATACCAAATGGATTTATTTTTGAAGCGGATTATAACGCTCAAAACTCAACAGGTTATCCACAATCAAACAGAGAATATATCAAATATCCTTATTACTTAGAAGGTACTTCAGGTAACACTTTTGGTATTCCGACTGATTTGTCAGCAGAAGTGTTGATTTTTAACTACACCGATATGTTAGGTTTTTTTGTTAGTGGTGGTTCAAATACCTATACCGTAAATGGAAACACAGGTTATACTATATCATCAAATTACGTATTCGATTTGTCTACTTTGACAGGCGGTTATACTGTTACTTTATCTAGTAATATTTGTGTAACAAGTATTGGAATACCCACTTTAAATGATTTTGTAACATTGTATTTTGATTTTACAGCACCCTGTGGTAGTTTAGACAATTTTATGATTTTAACATATAGAATATTGAGTGTAGATGATCTTGGTGGAGGTAGTTATGAGATTACCTTAGATCGTACTGTACCTGATTTCTCAACAGTCCCACTTTGTCCTGGTCAAGGTAGAGCCTATTTGTATCCCGAGTTCATGACCGATCTATATGATGTGACAGTTCCAACAAACTATTTCGCCTCACCATGTGCAACAACACCACAAGTTAACATTTGGAATATGAACATACCTTGGAGTGAAAGCCCAGCAGGTTTGATTGAAACTAGTTATCAAGGTTACACCTATTTTGGGTCAATCAATTACATAGGTAGTAAAGAATACTTAGGATATCAAACTGATAGTGGTCAATATTTTGTGGATAGTTCAGGAGTAACAGCTACAACGGATTCATTCTATTTCAATTCATTAGGAGATAGAATTGATGTAAAACCGTCTGAACAAAAAGCAATAGCTATAGTTAGTTATACAAATCAAAGTATTAACAATTATTATGGAGAAAAGTTTGCAGTTGAACCTTTTGATCCGTCAATTCCTGGTCAAGAAGGGCAAGCAAGAAATCTTAAAGTTGTATTACCAACACTTATGTGGCATAAATCTACAGGTGGTACAATCGGAGAAACATTTTACATCGATCCACCAGGGTTTAATCTACTATCACCATCTTATATGGAAAGTACTAAAAACTCTGATTTTAATACCCCTGGTATGAGATACTACCATTTATGGGACACAAACGCAAACCCAAATGGTATCCCAAACAGAGTTGGTAAAGTTTATCCTGATTCTAAAATAGTAGTATTTGACGATGAAGAAATCGTAGCAGCAATGTCCTATAAATCAAACCGAAATTGGACTTTACCAGCCCCACAACTTAATTTATTAGCACCGAACTTGTGTACAGGTGATATTGATTCTGTTGGTATATTGACAGACAACACTCAAACCCTTTATTTAACTTATAGGTTTGATTCTACTGCATATACTCAATCGTTACACTGTAACTATTATTCGAAAATTGTGGGTCCCACGGGAACAACACAACCAATGAATGTTGCTTTGAGGTTTGGAAATGAGTTTCCATTCTTAAGTGAAGGGTGTTACGGTTTTCATGCAAATAGTATGAAAATATTAGTTCAAATTGTTACTACAGGATTTAAACCATTACCCAATGGTTGGACAGAAATCGATGTTACTTCGGATCTTGTAGGTACATTAGTTGATGGGTATATTGTACAATCAGGTATTACAAATACAACTTTCGTAATTAGTTTGAATGATTTTACAGGGGGAACAAGATATAATTTAGCAAATTATATCAATCTCCCAACTCTTGGAACAAATAACGGATTGAATTTTGGCGATGAGTATTATTTCTATGGAAACTTTATTACTGATATCGAGGCAACGATTTATGAAATGAAATATGGTATCAATTTGTCAAATCAACAATTTACAAATACCTCAAATCCAACAAGTACAGGAACAACAAATAATTATTTGACTGAAATTGGTCTTTATAATTTACAGAAAGAACTTATGATTTTATCAAAATTACAATATCCAGTTTTAAGACAAGGATTGCAACAATTTTTAGTAAAATATGACTTTTAAAAATGGTAAAATCTAAATTACAAAATTCCCCAAAAGTTCTCGGACTAGATGTGTCCACAGCAACAATTGGTTGGGCATTATTCGACATTCAATCAAAACAATTACTAGAATTAACACATATATCACCAAGACCTAAACTTCAATCAGAAGATAAAGTCGAAGAACTTATTCTAAAATCTGATGTATTCAAACTAAAGTTGGACGAATACAAAAATATGGGAATTACCAAAGTTATTATTGAGGAACCTTTGCTTCATTCGAATAATATCTATACAGTTCAGACTTTGATGAGATACAATTCTTTTATTACAAAAGTAATTTATGACACATTGAATATTATTCCAGAATTTATATCAACCTACGATTCTAGAAAATTTGCTTTTCCTGAACTTGTAAAAGAGAACGATAAAGGTAAATTTGTTTTATTTGGGGGTCTTCCAAAAGACGTGGATAAAAAACAAATTATTTGGGAACATGTTGCTAAACTAGAACCACAGATCACTTGGCAATATACTAAAAAACAAACACTCAAAAAAGAAAATTTTGATATGTCTGACTCGTACACTTGTGTCAGAGGATATATGAAATCAAAAAAAATTTGGTAATTCGATTTTTTTGTAGTATATTTACAGAATGGAAGAATTTAAAGTAATTGTCAAATTACTTAAGGAGTTTTTAGGTAGACCAAAAAGGACTTACGAAAGTAAAAGTCAATGCAGTTTCAATTGCGTTGAGTGTGATGACGGGTCTAATAAAGGTAATTTAGAGGTTAATATTGAAAAAGGTGTGTACCATTGTTGGTCTTGTGGTATTTCAGGACCTTTGGGAAAATTAATTGAGATTCACGGAAATTTAAAAATAAAAAGAGCTTACTTACTCTTAAAACCTGAAGAACAGACTAAAACCACCGAAACCGAAAAAATTATTCTTAAATTACCTAAGGAATACAAAAAGTTTTCAGATTCCAATCCAAGGTTTATCCCACATAGAGAAGCGTTGAATTACCTCCATTCTCGAGGAATAACGGATGAAATGATTGAAAAGTTTCAAATTGGATTTGCTTCAGATGGAGACTATTCCACTTGTATCATCATCCCGTCGTATGATAAAGACAATCATCTTAACTACTTTGTGGCAAGATCTTGGGTCAAAGGACGTGTAAAATATAAAAACCCACCAGCAGCTAAGGATAAAATTATTTTCGGGGAAAACACAATTGACTTCAAAAAGGACGTATATTTGACCGAAGGAGTATTTGATATGTTTTTTTTGGATAATGCGGTACCTCTATTAGGTAAGTTTGTGTCAGACGTTCTTATGGAACGATTGTATAATGAATGTGAGGGTGATATACATATTTGTTTGGACGGAGATGCTTGGGACAACGCTGTCGAGATTTTCCATCAACTCAATGGTGGAAGATTGTATGGTAAAATTAAAATTGTAAAACTTCCTAAAGACAAGGATGTTTGTGATTTACGTGGAAATATTTCTGATTATTATTTTAAACTAGTAAAATGACATTTGATTTTTTAGAACTTGCAAAATTTAATGACGTAAAATACTACGATGCTGAGCACAAGTATTACGTTGGAAATACTGAATTTATTTCAGCAACTACATTTATTGGTAAATTTAAACCAAAATTTGAAACTCAGAGAATTGCTGAGGAGTATGCTAACAAGAGGGGTTTGGATGTAAACTCTGTAATCGCGGAATGGGATCTGAAAAGAGATATATCAACCTTTAAGGGAACTTTGATTCATAGTCTAGCTGAAAACTGGTGGAATAATAAATTTTTCCCTTACAATCCAAATGAAAGTGTAAAAGAATTTGGATATGACATCATATCTGAAAAATACGAAAAATGTAAAGATATGTTTTTCAAGTTTTACGAAGATGCTAAACAAAATCTGATACCCGTGAAAATGGAACTTGTTGTAGGTGATCAAGAATACAAAATAGCAGGACAGGTCGACGGACTATTTTTCAACAAAAAATCCAACGAACTAGAAATATGGGATTACAAAACAAACAAAGAAATTAAGTATTCAAACGATTTTGGTCAAAAATTCCAAGACCCAATTTCACATTTGGATGTTTGTGAGTTCAATACCTATTCTTTACAGTTATCGCTCTACAAACATATCATTCAAAAAAACACCAATTTGAAGATCGGTTCTAATTATTTGGTTTGGATAAATGAAAACATTTCAAAATACAAAGTTATTAAATGTCAAGATATGGAAGCTGAAATAAAATTGATGATTCAATCACTTGGAAAAACAAAATAATTTATTATATTTAATTTAAAAATGGAAAATAATAAATTTTTAGCACAAATAATTCACGAAAAATTGTCTAATGATTTGGATGGGAACAAATCATTATCAATTCAAATTCTTCCTTTAATGGAACACCCCTCTAAAAATCAATATAATATTCCTGTCATAATTCAAGGACAGAAATTAGTTGTCTCCATTAAACCAGTTTCACAAGATCCTGACGAAGAAAAAATTGTAAACCTAAACTTCATACATTCAACTGAATCATTCGATGAATCAATATTCTGATCCCAAAAATAATCCGACAGACGATTCGGGTCATTATGATGATGATTTGACTAGTGTTGGAAACACTAAATCGAAAGAAACCGCATCTGAATCGACAGATGAGTATCTTGACGAATGTTAAAAAACATATCATGAATAAAGAAAAAAAAATCAATTTAAAAGAACAACAAACTATCTTATGTGAAGTGTGTGGTCACCACTTCTTTAGGGAGGTGGTTATGGTAAAGAAAGTACCGAAAGAACTCACAGATACTTCAGAAGATACTATTGTACCTTTCCCAACCTATTGTTGTGACAAATGTGGTCATGTAAACGAAGAATTTATAATTTTTAACAACGAAATATGATTAATAAACTAGTACACTTTTCGGATTTACACATTCGTCTATACAAGGATCATTCTTTGTATCGGGAAATAATATCTGATATGCTTGACCAGTTCAGGGAAATAAAACCCGACAGGATTGTTTTTACAGGTGATTTGGTACATTCTAAAAATCAAATGACCCCCGAACTAATCAATATGGTTGCTTGGGTTTTAACGGAATGTTCTAAAATTACAAAAACAATTGTAATCATCGGTAATCACGATTTTTTGGAGAGTAATATGGAACGATTGGATGCTTTGACACCAATTATTGATTCATTGTCCAATGAAAATATTGTATACTACAAAAATAAAGGAGTATTCACTGATAACAATGTGGATTGGGTGGTATTTTCTTTGATGGATCACAATGTACCACCAGAAATTCCTAAGTCAGGTAATCTTAAAATTGGATTATTTCACGGGCCTGTTGTAGGGTTAACCACCAATGTTGGGTATAAATTTGAAGATGGTTTTACGAGTGATAAATTTGAAGGATGTGATCTAGTTTTGTGCGGAGACATTCATAAAAGACAAGTTTTTGATATTCCAGGAGGGAAAAAAGCATATATGATTGGTTCTACGGTCCAACAAAATTTTGGGGAAAGTGTAAGGTACCATGGATTTGGGATTTATGATCTAATTAAAGACGAATATACTTTTGTTGATTTGAAGAATAAAAAACCATTTTTATCGTTCAAAGTGACATCTTATGAAGACATTATGAATGGAAAAGAACAAATCCTTAACTATTAATTTATCATATTCCGAAGGAATAGATTTGGAAAGCTTTATCACTCTCAATAAAATAGAGGATGAAGACAAGTTTAATAAAAAATGTTGGAAACAAGGTTTTGACATTGAAAAGTATGGGTTACTTGTTCCTGTAGGTACAGTGCAAGAAAAAATTATTGAAATTCCTATTGAAAAAATAGTTGAAAAAGAAATAATCAGAGAAATTTTTGTTGATAAAATAGTAGAACTACCTGTCGAAGTTGTGATTGAAAAACAAGTTTTTCTAACAGATGACCAAAAAGTGAACGAACTGATAGCTGAGTTAGAAAAAGCACAAAATCAAATTGTTAATTTGTCACAAGAAATTCTAAGATTGTCATCCAAACCTCCTGTCGAGAAAATAATAGAAGTTCCAGTAGAAGTTGTGGTTGAAAAAATTGTAGAAGTAGGAAGTTTAGAAGAAACAAATAAAAAACAACAAATGTTACAGGAAACTATACAAAAGTTGAGACAAGAGTTACAAAAAAAGACTCAAGAAATCTCAGATTTAAATGAAAAAATTAACAATCGTCATTTTACTTCTGATGTAAAAGGCATATATTTAGATGGGTCAAACCTCAATAAAACAATAAAAACAAATTAAATTATGAATGAAATATTATTATTTGGATTTGCCGCATATGGAATGACAAATATTCTAGTGTGGGGGTCTATTTTTTCTAGTTTTAGAAACTGGTTGTATGAGAACTCGAAAAGTTCAAGTCCACTAAAAGATGTTTACAACTTTTTCTCAGAACTATTGGGATGTATGTTGTGTACTGGAACCTGGGTTGGTTTTATACTATCTATGCTTTGGTTTTCAGTATCATCCGTAGCGGCGCCAATTCAAGACATGTCTCCAATTGGTAGAGAAATCATACCTGCAATATATGTTTTCGTAGACGGTATGTTTGCCGCAGGATTCATATGGTTCATAAACACACTTGTAGAATTTTTAGAATATCGTAAACCTATTTAATTATGCCAAAATCAAGAAACCGTGGAGGTGCCAAGGAGCATCGAGCAAGAGTTAAAAAAAGAAACGCTAGATTATTATCAGAAAAAAATGCGTTCCGTAAAGAATACACAAGAATGATGGAACAAAAAATTGAGGAAATGAAGGCCAAAGGACAAGTTGAACAAAGTTCAAGTGAAAATAATTCTCAACCCGAATAATTACGATCTATTCAATCCGATCATTACAAAAGAAATATCTATGACACACAAATTAGGTGAGTTGGAAAATCCTTACATACAGGTAGTATGGGAAGATGATTCTTCAAACTTCTCCCAGGAAAGGATTAAAAGTATCAAGGAATACTTCCAAAAGAAATATTCTTCTCAGAATGTCAATATTATCACTAAGTTGAAAACTCAGAACCAAGAGGATCAACAAGTGACTGAAGTTGCTTTGAATATCTTGGATAAAGACCAACAGAAAAATATGATTCGATCATATTTGGAAAGTAAAAGTCAACAAAATTATTTAGACCAAATTTTGGAAATAGATAAAAATGTTGAAAGTAGGATTTTACTCAACTCTGAAGATAATTTTGCGTTCCGTAAATGGTATATCAAAAAAATTGAATTTAGTAATTTTTTATCTTATGGTGAAAATCAAGTAGTTGACTTTACACGTTTGGATGGTATAACAGCGGTAGAGTCTAATCCACCAAATTTTGGTGGTAAAACTGTACTTTCAGTCGACTTACTTCTTTTTCTTTTCTTCAATACCACAACAAAGACAAGTAAAGCTGAGGAAATATTCAATAGGTTTACCGATAAAAATAAAGTAAGTGTTTCAGGTGAAATTTCTATCGATGGTGAAGATTATTTGATTGTACGTAATTTGGAAAGAAAACTTTCTAAATCAGGAGAATGGAATGTAAAAACTGAACTAGATTTCTTCAAAAAACTACCTAATGGTGAACTTCAGAATTTTACTGGAGAACAACGTAGAGAAACTGAAAAATTCATAAAAACGTCTATTGGTGAACAAGAAGATTTTTTGATGACCATCTTAACTACCGCATCTAATTTGGAGGATTTACTCGAAGCTAAACCTACCGCTAGAGGACAAGTCTTGAGTAAGTTTTTGGGTCTTGATTTCCTAAAGAGAAAAGAAGAAACCGCTAAAGAAATATTTTCAGAGTTTTCCAAACAAATGGTATCCAATGTGTACTCCCACACAACCCTGACTCAAGAAAATGAGAATATGGAAAATAGGATTAGTACCATCAAGTCGGATAATCAGAATATACAAACAGAGATAGAATTAGTCTCAGATAGTATTTCTAAGGGTGAGGCATACAAAGTAACTCTTCTAACTCGTAAGCATACGGACATTGATCATAAACTATCGATACTTAACCCTACAACAATTTCTGATAACATCAGAAATTTAGAAACAGAGTATCAAGAACAAAAACGTCAATTTGAGACAATAGTTGTAAAAGAACCTTCAGAATTTTATGATGAAGAAACTCATGATCAGGTGAAAAAACAAATCAAAATTGAGTATGGAAATTCTGTTCAACTTCAAACTGAAATCAAAGAGATAGAAAAATTGAGGTCTAGTGTAAGCGGTGGAATCAAGTGCGAACATTGTGGAATAGATCTTCTCACCGCATCTTTAACCGCTAATAAATTAGGTCTTCTTGACGGACTTATCTTACGAAAACAAGCGATAGATACTTTACTGAATGATTTATCATTCAAGGATCAAACATTTGTGAGCTTAAAAAAAGAGTTTGATGAATATGAAAAAAACAAACTGATTCGAGAAAAGTTTGAGGCGAAGATGGAGTCGATTCAAATGAAAATTTCAAATGAACAAGAAACTCATCGAAGATATTTGGAACAACAAACTAAAATTGAAGAGAACAGAAAAACAGACCAATTGATTATGAAATCAGATACTCGTCTGAATGAATTGAATAGGGAAAAATCTCAATATGAACGAACGTTAGGGTCTAACCAACAAGCCGTTATTGATTTAGAGTCAAGACTCAAAAAAAATATGGACTTAATTATTAAAATTGGTCAAGAGTTTGAAAGAGAAAAAGTATACAAAATGTACCTTGAAATTTTCGGTAAAAATGGTATATCTAAAATTATCATGAAAACCATGATGCCAATTATTAATTCAGAATTGACACGACTTCTCCGAGATAGTGCATACTTCAAATTGGAAATACGAATTAGTGACAAAAATGAAGTAGAATTTGTCATGACTGACAATTCGACTGGTGTAGAAAAACTTATGATCTCAGGGTCTGGGTATGAAAAAACAATAGCTTCGTTAGCTTTACGAGCAGTCCTTTCTAAAGTGTGTTCATTACCAAAACCAAATATAATTGTGTTTGATGAGGTATTTGGTAAAATTTCTAATGAGAATTTAGAAATGGTGGGTGAATTTTTTACTAAAATTAAAGAATATTTCGAAAAGATATTTGTGATTACTCACAACCCGTTAGTTACAAATTGGGCGGATAATATTTTGAAAATCGAAAAACAGGGGAATGTTTCTAGGGTCTGTAACTAATTTTCGTAAGTTTGAATCGGTGTCACATCCGTGAATATCATATTACCTTTTCCTTTTTTGAATTTGAATTTGTATATTTTAGAATCTAGGTTTAAACTATTAAAATCTTGTTCTGAACCTTGATATTCCATTTCATCTCTTTGTGTTGGATCAGGATGCATATATTTGTACGACTTGCCGAGTTCTAATTCCATAGGATCTAAATCTTCTTTCATCTCCTTATGGGAACT
>Ga0105103_10000781_pt1 | contig 17953 bp, 16 predicted proteins | sample PPLLaktember2015_2_FD_79107 | JGI IMG/M metagenome (GOLD analysis project Ga0105103, IMG submission 79107) | Freshwater sediment microbial communities from Prairie Pothole Lake near Jamestown, North Dakota, USA - PPLs Lake P7 Core (6) Depth... | ecosystem: Environmental > Aquatic > Freshwater >...
GTTCAGGCATGGGTAGTTTTCCTTAGTATGGTGTTTTGTGATTCCAGTACAATAAGGGTATGGTCAGGGGCAGGAAAGGTTTAATCCCGGCGGCCTCCGGCATTGATTACCGGGATCTGCCGGTGGCTCGCGATCCATAACCAGGGTGATCGCAGATCTTAAACCTCAGTAATATCTGACATTCACAGAACATCGCGTTTCCGGATCGATCTCACATCGGAGGAGGATATCCCCCCGTCAAAGAAAATCTGCGTTCCCGGGGAGCCTCCGTCGTAACCCCTCTTCCGGGCACCCTCTTCATGCAATTCCCCCCAGGAGTTGTCGATCGAACCTGGGGTTGGCGGATCCCAACCGGGGCTCTATTTGGGCTTTGTTTGGGGATTTCCGGGAAATGCAGGCTGAAATGAGACTGGATTGGATGTTTGTCAGATCGAAAAAATGGGATTTTGAGGAGGCGGTACAGGAGGACGGGGAGGACGGGGAACGGGATTTTTCGTGCTTTAAATTTGAATGAAAACCTGGTAAAAATTTCCGGGCAGGATTTTATTGATTACCAGCAAACGGGATCATTGTGCCACTGAAGGCGATTGTTGATGGAGAAACCATTATCGGCCCGGAGCTATCCAAAGAGGAATGGACATACCTGAAATCCCGGCATAAAAAGGGTCTCACCATAACGATGGGTTGTTGCGGAAGGCCAGGACATTTAAGGATATCAACAAAGGGAACCCAGCACTTCTACCATGCGTTTGATACCGGATGCAACTATGGAGAGGAATCCAGAGAGCACCGGGAAATCAAATACCCGGAGTTTTACCTGACTTCAAGCTCTACTTTTATTCCGCCCATCTCCGCGAGTGCGAAGTTTTAAACGAATGCAATTACTGCACCGCCGAGAAATCCTAAAAATGTCCCCAGGATAACGTTAATCGCGAACGTCATATAACCGGAACCCACCCCAAGAACTACTCCCGTTGTTATTACCGCAGACGATGCAATATTAAAGGCGAGAATAATTCCATTGATTATACCAATAATCATACCAATGACTGCCCCAAATTGTGCGACACTCATTACTCCCAGTTTCTTTACGAAATATGTTGTAGTTGCCATAATTTTTCAAAACTCCATTTTTTCTTGTTCATCAAGGACCGATATGCCAAAAATGAGATAACCAGGATAAACCACCTTCGCATAGTATATAATTATGTACGAATTGCAGATTTTGGAACATACGTGATTTTTTAAGGATAACCGGCCGTTTTGACGGAGGAAAATGCCTTAAGACCCCCAATCTGTTTTTTTCAGGAAATCGCTATCAAAGATTTTTAACCAAAGATCGAATGCAAAGAAACCCGGATGTTTCTTCTCCTTCAGATCAGATAACGTTTCGGCATTGGAAATTTCCGGGCAGGATTTAATCGATAAAAAACCAAATGGGATCATTGTGCCCCTGAAGGCAATTGTTGAGGGAGAAACAATCATCGGCCCGGACCTTTCCAAAGAGGAATGGACAACACTGAAATCCCGGCATAAAAAGGGACTCACCATAACGATGGGTTGTTGTGGAGCGCCGGGACATTTGAGGATATCAAAAACCGGGACGCAGCACTTCTATCATGCGGTTGATTCCGGATGTAATTATGAACAGGAGTCCAGAGAGCACCTGGAAATCAAATACCAGATATACCGGACCTGTAAATCCGAAAACTGGGAGACGTACGTCGAATTCCCGGCACCGGACCGGACATGGATCTCGGATGTATACGCAATCAGGGATGGCAGGAAGATTGTTTTTGAAATTCAGATAAGTACCATTTCTCCGGATGAGCTGGAAGAGAGGGATAGGAAATACCGGAACGAAGGTATCGAATCGTACTGGTTACTGGATAATTTTTTAGAGAGATCAAGGGATTTTGCATCCTGGTATCATTCTCATCTTTACGAAGAAGACGATCGACTCGGGGAAACAATCCCCTACATCGATTATTCAATATTTGACACAGGCCCGGAAAATCACATTTTCATAGCAAAGGGCATCCGGAGTATTGGGTTGCATGCAAAAAAACAGACGCTTTTCACCACGAATAATCCGGAAATCCCGCTGGCGATCTGGGTCAGGGAGGTCCTGAAGGGAAATTACCAGAAATATCTCGAAGATACTTCCGCCACCTGTCACAAAAAGCGCCAGTTAAAAAACCTGGCAGCTCCCCAGCTCATCCAGTTCAGGGAATTTTATCAAAAAATCATCCGTGATGAAACATACAGGAAAAAGGTTGATTCCTGTTATCGGATCTTCAAAAATGACAAAACATTACGAAAAGAGATAGCATTACAAAAAAAGTTTGATGAAATATATTCCGAACTAGACTGGCTCGGTAAAGAGTATCGTTCTATTATTTCTGAAGATTATGGCTTGTTCACGTGGAAAAAAATGCCGGGGTATGATACCCCGAGGCCTTTTTTCCGGCTCGAATCGGCATTAAAAATTAAAAAATTGCAGGAATGTGTAATCAGGTTCAATAATTGGGAAACGTCTTTCCATAGTGCAATCGGAAATTTGGAGCGGGAATTCCCAGATGATAATAGATGATCTGAAGAATAAGATTCGAATCTCTATCCTTTATTTACCGGGGTTAAGTGGATGTACTATCGGTCCCCGGATAATGTCTTTCATCCCTTAATTGTGGGTAAATGAGAAAAGGCACGGTTGGATCCTGCGCATCTGATCCTATCATCTCTTTACCAGATGCTGCCGATACATATTCTCCAGCTCTGCAAGATCATTCACCGGTGTCGGAATAACCTTCGAGTCATTTTCCATAATCGCTTTTGCCAGATTCCTGAAGACCGCTGCCTCCTTTGAACCGGGAGAGTGCTCCACGACGGCCCGGCCTTCCATCTCACAAGCCTGGATGATAGGACTCCTGGGGACGAACTGGACAAACGGCGTCCCCAGTTTTTGTGCAAATGACGGAATGACGGCACGTTCGAATGCCTCATCACCGTTGCTGTTGCAGATGATCCCGGCAAGCCCGGTATCTCCCCGCCTGGCGAGGCGCTGCACGGCCCGGGCAATATTATTCGCGGCATAGATGCTCATGAACCCGCCGGAACAGACAAGGTAAATCTCTTTTGCGAACCCTTCGCGGATGGGCATCGAAAAACCCCCGCAGACAACGTCGCCGAGCACATCATAGATTGCCACATCAATCTTGTAAGTCTCGAACGCGTTTAAGTCTTTTAAGATCTGCAGCGCCGTCAGCACGCCCCGGCCGGCACACCCGACACCCGGTTCCGGTCCCCCGGCCTCCACCAGGTAAATCCCGCCGGGCGATTTAAAAACAATGTGATCAAGTTTGATGGCATATTCATCCCTGCCCAATCTCAGCTGTTCGCGGTGCTCTTCCAGTACTGCGGGGATAAACTTCCCTCCGGCAAGGATCCTTGTCGAGTCCCGCTTGGGATCGCAGCCGACCTGCATGACCGTATGCCCCATTTCGTTCAGTGCTGCAGACAGGTTCGAGGCGATAGTGCTCTTCCCGATCCCTCCTTTGCCGTATATCGCGATCTGTCTCATGCTTTTCACCACTTTGCCTCGTACCGTTTCTCTTTTGAACGCCACCCCATCGTCCACTCGTTCTGGACACTCTCGAAGAGATTCAGGATACCGGTATACCCGAAGTATTCGCGGTTGATCATCCTGAACTGGCGCATTATTCTCACCACTTCAACCACATATGCCACCGGAAGACCCTCGCTGGCATGCCGCTCGATCGTGCTCCCGAATATGACCTTCGGTTTAACCTCACGAAGGCCCATCCTGGTCTTGTATACGTCCGTGCCGTAGACGACTTTCGGGCTGAGCCCGAGTTCTTTTAATTCCTTATCCAGCAGTTCCCGCACCGGGCGCTGGGATGTGTAGAGGGCAATGAATGCCGGGGTCATCTCCATCTCCTCGGTGACAAACCGGACCAGCGGGATCCCGACCGTGGCATCGGCCACGATGGCAGCGGGCGTCCGGTACAGGAACCGGGCCATCGGCCACTTGCGACGGCACGTTGCCATCACCATCTTCTCGCCTTCCGCCACCATGCCCTCCGCGGTCTTCTGCGCACCGAACCGCTCACCGAGCGCAGCCAGCCAGCGCTGCGTGTTGGTCATTCCTATCGGGAGGGGGATCCCTTTGCAGACCTGTTCGATGTTATAAGCCGCGGAGAGGTAATCCGCTGCTTTCAGCCCGGCATCATGGCTGAGCAGGAGTGAGGTCTCGGCAGAGGAAACATTCTCAATCTCGGAGAGCGGGGTCTTGTGCGTGAGCGTGGCAACAACCGGGATATCCATCCGGGAGAGCGTCTGCTTCACCCAGGCAAGGTCGGCCGGCCACGTCGGGTTGGCATTTGCATGGGGGGCAATCAGGCATACCGAGCCCGGAATTTTCTTTCTGTTGTTTTTCACCAGTCGTTTCAGGATAGTGTCCAATGCAATATCGATGCCGTCGTACTGCGATCCCCGGAACCCGGGACACGGAATGGGAACGAGCCGGAACTTCACCTCCGGCTGCAGGGTCTCGCAGACGGCAATAATGTCGTCCCCGACGATCTCCGGCCCGCACGCACTGATCACGAACAGGGTGGAGACTGGCAGATCCTTTGCTTCCCGGATCGTCCGGGCAAGGATGTCCTCGCCGCCGTGAACGATCTCGTCCACACAGAGTTTCGTGCAGAGCGTGACCGTCTCCATGTAGTCGCATTCCTGTGAGGCAAAGGCATTGTTGACCAGGTACTCGCATCCCTGCGGGGAATGGGCGAGCAGGGCGGAACCGGAGACCCCCAGTGCAGTCTGGGCGGCCCCGTTGAAGGCACACCGGAGGTAAGGATCCGTACACGATTCCGGCGAAGGAGTCCTCCGTCCGACGGGCTCTTTACCGTTTTCCGGTTCCATAGAGCATCCCCTTAAAAAGCCTTGATCTCGGGAGGTCCCTGTTCTCCAGTGCCTGCCTGACAAGTGCAGCGATATTTTTGATACCCTTAAATCCATACTGGGGCTGGAACGCCGGGTTCATGAGCGTCAGGTTCACCACCGGGCATGGCGGGAACCTGCCGGAGTTACCGAAGAAGATCGCGTCATCATATCCCCTGACAATCGCCTCCAGCTCGTCCTCGGTCTCTTTTGACGACCGGAAACTTCCGAGGCGGAAGAGCCCTTTTGTCAGGATGATCTCCGGGTTGATCCCTATTTCGAGCATGAATTTAATGCTGGGCATCCTCTCCTTTATCGTATAAGGATGGACGTTGATCACGACCGGATGGGCACCGAACTCTTCTGCCATCCGTGCGAGCGAGAGGGCCCGTATCGGCCCGGGGAACTCTGAGACCTCGATGATCGCGGTCTTACCCGACAATGCCTCGTCCAGGTAGGCAAGATCCGGCGCCACCTCCCGGGTCTCCCGCCCGATCACTTCCAGCGCTTTTTTCTCCATGCCAAGGGGTGCTGCCACCCCGAGGAGCCATTCCTTCGTGGCCGTCAGCCCGTATGGCTGCCCGGTCCTGCTGTAGGGGATGCCGAATTTTTCCTGCATCAGGTCGCCAAGCTTCTGCCCCCAGTCGTAACACCACGAGGCGTTCAGCTCGACCTCCCGGGCATGCCGGATCTGGTCGACCGTGCACCCGCCCGCTATGATCGCGTTGATCTTGATGCCGATCGCAGAAAGGAGCCGCTCGATCTCGTCCATGTCCCAGTTGAACTCCGTGGGGGACGGGCCCCAGCGGGCCCCGAGAATATTGATCGTCCCTTTCATCTTTTTCTCCGGGGGGTCCATCAGCTCCATGATGAGTTTGAACGCATCCTCGTACCCGCTCCGGAAGTCGCCACCGAACCCTTCGCTCCGGAGTGCAAGCACCCTGCAGCCAACCAGCTTTTCGGCCTCCCGGGCAATGCTTTCAACATCGTCGCCGATAATCCCGGAACAGCAGCAGGAAAGGATGACGATGAGATCAGGATGGTACTTTGCGTATGCTTCCTTCACCGCTTCCAGGAGTTTTCCCTCGCCACCGTAGATGATGTGGCTTTCGTCCAGCGTTGTGCAGGCAGTGGGTTCGAGCGGCACACCGCGAATCTCGCAACATTCCCGGGTCCTGACAAAGTCGGACATGTAGAGCGGGCAACCGGTCGGGCCGTGCACGAGCGGGACAACGTGCCGGATGCCGCTGATAACGTAATATGCAGTAAAAAATTTGCACATGGGAGCGTGCGATGCCTGCAGCTTCGGGATCATCTCGCCCGTCTCCACCTTCTCCAGTAACTGCTGCAGATTACCGTGAAATACGATGGATTCGTTCTCCATGGTTCACACACTCTCCCATCGCGCACTGAGGGGTAAATAGTTTCTGAATGGTATTTTGTCGGGGGGAGTTTTCGATGAAACTTTCAGGAAAAAGGTTGATTTCTAATTCTTGGCACCTCACCCTTTTTTACCCCCCGCTGCCTAACGGACATCTATGAGACTTCTTGCATTCAACGGGAGCCCCCGGAAAAAATGGAACACTGCCCAACTCCTTGAGCATGCACTCGAGGGTGCGGAGTCTGAAGGGGCAAAGACAAAATTGTATCACCTGTATGACCTGGATTTCAAAGGCTGCACCAGCTGCTTTGCCTGCAAGCGGGACGGCGGAAAGAGCTATGGGCACTGTGCGGTGAAGGATGACCTGCAGCCGGTCCTTCAGAAGATAGAGAAAGCCGATGCAATCCTGATCGGTTCGCCCATCTATTTGGGGATCACGACCGGAGTTACCCGCTGCTTTCTGGAACGGCTCATCTACCCGTACCTTGTCTATGATGCGGAGCGGTCCTCGCTGTTTGGGAAAAAGATAAGGACTGCCTTCATCTACACGGCCGGGGCAACGGACGAGATGGTGCAGGAGATGGGTATTGACCGGAACGTCAAAGGTACTGAAATGGTAATGGAGAGGATCTTCGGGTCGTGCGAATCCTTCTTTGTCACCGATACGCTCCAGTTCAATGATTATTCCAAATATGTTGCTCCCCGGTTCGATCCGGAAGCAAAGAAGGAACGGCACAGGGAGCAGTTCCCGCTGGAGTGTAAGAAAGCGTACGAACTCGGGGCCCGGCTGGTGAGGCAGGAACAGTAAGCGACCTTCGATGTCGTCAAGCCCACAGCCTGGGCTTATCCCCGTGCCCGAAGTCCTCGACCGTCTCCATGCAACCGACATTAATCCTAATCGTGAATAGTACTAATCATGATTAGGAAATTGATTCTGGTGATCTCAGAACTGAGTCAGCATGTTACCGGGGTGCGATGCAGAACCTGACTTCACCGTCGGCACCGTTGTTATTCAACCATCCTTGAGATCTATGATATTCAAAAGACCAATGTTTCTTCGGAGAATATTGGTCAGGAACCCATTCCTCCCCTCCCAAACAGCACTAAATATATCGCCAAAAACCATCACTAATTCCTCCATTTTTCTGCTTTTCACGTCGGAGAAGTGTATGCGTATTTAGCAGCATTTGGCGGGCTGATCTCCTCCGGGATCTATCATAAGCAGTAGAAAATGAAAGGAAGACCTGTTTCCGGATCGGCCTCACGTTGGCGAGGCATATTCTTCGTCGGTAAAATCCATCCGCTCCATCAAAGGTTTCACGTCGATAAATCATAATTCACGTCGGAGTCGATCTACCGGACCCCCTCTTCATGCAATTCCTCTAGGAGTTTTCGATCGAACAAGGGGTTGTCGGATCCCAATTGGGGTTCGGTTTGGGCTTTGTTTGGGAAATTTGGGGAATAGAGGGCTGGAATGAGCCTGGATTAGGAAGGGTTTCAATTTAGAAAAAATGAGATTTTGAATGGGTTCGGAGGGTTTGCGTTGGATTTGTTCAACCGCTAAATTTCCCGCGATCTTCGAAAATTCCAAACAAAGGATATGAGATAAAATTAGGGAAACTATAAAAAAAGAATGATTATGCCGGGGAATTTATACCAAGTCCAGAAAATGTATATTCCCGTATTCGATAAACGCATTGAAACGAACCTGCGGGATTGCCTTCCAGCAGCGGCAAGGCCTCATCTGCACGGATGCTGTTCCCCGCACGCTCATGATAATCATACTCGCGATACATCTCTGAGGAAAATGGTTCGGAAGATGCCGTGGGAAGGTATGTCGATTTAACAGTATTTCTGTTGATTTTAGCATTGATCAAACTCTAATACGAATCTTGATATAGAGTTAAAAAAATATGATTCGGTGGGAAAATATTCTCTCGTGATTTGATGCAATTAAATGATAATCTGAAGACGCAAATCCTTTATTCCAGTATTTTTTTAGTGATTTTAGTGAATTTATGTATTTTTTACATATTTCCAGAGAGAATAGACCTCGTGACTTTGCTATTATCAGATTTGGCTATAGCGGTAACATATATTTTATTTTATTTAACAAGAAGGAGCGAACCTTCTGCTATTACATCGGAACAAGAAAAAATTAAAGAGAAGAACATTTCCCGGGTTCATGTACTATTGAAAAATTATTCTAATGCAAATATAAAAAAATTACCAATCCCAGTTGTAAAGAGCCCTGCAGAATTGATCAAGGAAGATGTTTCTCTTAAAGACAAAATTTTACCGCTTATAACTTCACTCTCGCAATTTTCAAATTATGAAGAACAGATAAAATTCGCAAAAATTTATCAATGGACAGATATTTATCCGGATTCGTGGGCAGAACATGAAGTCGAATTAATCGGATATGATGTTCTTAAGACACTTGAAGAATTTATTGTCGATAAACAAAAGAGCAATCCTGATAAAAAAATAATCATCAACCATATCTATGATGCAGGGTGCGCAAACTTTGGTCAATATTACGCAATTCAGGCTCGGGCAAACAATCAGGATAGTCATATTTCAGCGAATTTTGAATATTCCAGTCAAGATCTTGTTGAAGATTGGAAATCAAAAAAAGAAACGGGAATCCATGGCAATTTTTTTTCTTATCCTTTACCCTTGACTGAGCAAAATATTAATTGCGACCTAGTTGCCTGCACGCATACGTTTAACTGGATGGAGAAAAATCCCATTGCCATTTACACATCATTCTGGTCGTTTAATAAAATTTTAAATTCTGATGGGTACTGTTACGTCACTGTTCCCGTAAAAGAGAGCCAACCCGGTATGCTGGATTTGCTTGAAAAAGCAGCGAGCGATGCAAAGTTCAAAATTCTTGAATCACGCAGAGCAAGATTGACTCATAAATTACCAAATTCCCCAAGTCAGATTACCACCTTTTCTTATTTGATCCTTCAAAAAAATGAAAATCTTGATCAGGCAAGATTTGAAGATCTCTTGAAATTAAGTCTATATCGCGGACAATACTTTTCGAAAACAAATCTCGTTCCCGATGAGACATTTGATACTCCGGAATGGCTTCAAATTCTTGAAAAGGATTTGTTTTTCATATTACATGAAAAAAGTGACTGGATGAGAATCTTTCACTCCGCTCTTGATGTAATCAGATACGAAATGGGGGATAAAATTCCGGATAAGGGAACATGCAAGAAAAAGATTGAGGAATGTATAGAAAATATTGATTATTATTATATCTACTTTGATGAACCATCACGAAAAGAAAAATTACAGGATTGTTCAATAAAATACCTGTTTTGGCTTATCACTTACCTATATCAGGAAAATGAACAGATGCCAACGAAAAAAATTGTTGAGGTTATTTACCCGCGAATGAGAGAAATTTTCAACGGAACTGAAGATATCCGTGTTCATCTTATACATCTTAATAATGATATGATTTTTCGGTTATTGAAAAATCTTTTTGAGATTTGCCAATTGGAACAAATTGAATTTTACGATAAATTGAATAGTAAAACATTATCTAATTACTTGTAATTTTTTACATCACTTGTAGGAACATCATCGTCCACCTTATAACTTAAACCTATTTGGGCCTATGTTACATTAATGGGAGGCGAAATAGAAAAGGGTTGGAGGGTTAACAGATCAAGAAGATAGGAAGGGCTGTTTTCGGGGATCGGCATTCCGGCCCGTGATCTCATGAGACCTGCTCTTCCACAAACGCGATTCATCGATCTCAATTTAGCGCTTTATTCGCGGAATCTGAGCATATGTTTTTTCGGAAAGCCGCAGAGCGTGTCCTTTTTGACAGGATTCTGAATAGTACTGGATCCGAAAAATGCGCCAATAGACCCCTCTTGAAGGGTAATCATGAACTGGAAGCGTTGAGAGGTACTCTTAATAGGGCAAGAGCAGGAGAGGATGGGAGAATCCGCCCATGAATGGATTCTCTAAATTTATTTACTTGCGATTTTCTCTGAAAAAATTGATTATCTTTGTTCTCAATTGAGGAGAATTTTTTAAAGTGTAATCTGGATTGTGACTTATTTTCTTAAGATCTTCATATATTCCATCATATGATATTGCGGATATTGGAATTTCAAGTTCATGTTTGACTCCAGTTCCAAAAAGATCAATTCCTGAACTGATGATAATTTTTGACGAGATCTCAGAATGACGTTTTATTTTAAGCTCATTAATTTTTGACTCAATTGATTCCAAACGCTTATTCTCGATAATATGTGGAATAATAGGGATAAATGATCCAATAATATCCAACTTTCTTGCAATATCATTACTAAGAGAAATCTCATCGATTTTTTCTTTGATAGACAGGTTCTCTGGATTATCTTGGATGAAAATTTTTAGAAAAAATACAATTTTTTCAATTTGACTAGAGATTTCCTCAACATTGTTATCATTAAATTGTTGTATACTCCGAAGGATTATCGATCGGGGGAGAGAAGTTCAGTAGCAATGTCGGAATTTTCGATTATTTCCCTGGTCACAACTTTTATTTGTTGTACTAAGGATGGAATATTTTTTTGAAGTTCATTAATCTCGGTATCGATATTACGAACATCAGCATGGATTTCTCCCAATTGACCTTGGATTTTCGTCAACGCGGATGCAATCTCCTTGCTGCGAGATATCCCAGCTAATTCATTTTGAAGTTCATTATGGATGTCTACAAATAGGGTGTTGATTTTGATAAACTGGTTTTTTGGACTACCAGGATTTTGTATTACTGCGAAAGGATATTCAAGAAGACTAGGATTAATTTCTGGCAAAATTTCGGGAATTCGTAGTTTCAATCTCGGAAATTCTTCCTGAATCACTTTCTGGTCATGTTTCCCTTCTCTAAGTCGTTTCCCCAATTTGTGGATCTCACGACCAAAATCCTTATAGGGCGAGCTCTCATTTTTTACCAACAAACAGATTTCCTCTGCTTGGATGTAGATCTGATTTTTTATTGCTTCAATTTCATCCTTTACAATGCGTGCTCCTCGGCGCATTACCATTGCCGTACCAGGCACTATTCCCTCCACAGATTCAATCATCACCTCCGCTTGATTGCAGCACGCACTGGTTGATTGTAATGAGATGGGGACGGATGGAAAGGGGATTAACAGGAGAAAGATCATCAACTTCCTTGATTGCATTTGCCAGATTTTCAATGATTGCGAGAAGGTGCTCGCGGGTATCTGAACCAGTAAGGACCTTTTTTGCCTCGATAAGAAACTCTTCGACCTTCGACTTCGAATCTTTTTTCAGGAAAATTACTGCATGGAGAGCTCGGTAAAGCGGGTAACAAATCTGTGCTGGATTATATTTGGAAGAATTTTCAGTTTCTCGATACGAACGTTCAAAAAAATTAAGAGCGTTTTCGAGTTCTAATCGAAATGCGCTGTCGTCATCTAAGCGACTAGCATCTTGAATCGATACTTTTCCTGCAGAATGATATGCTTATATACGGACTTCATGATTAGAATCCCGTACTAACTGGAGAATTGTCTGTCGTGCAGCTTTCCGTGCAGAGATGAATGGATAAGCTAATCCTAGAGCACTAGCTGCCCCTCTTCGCACAAATGCATCCTTGTCAAAAGCCAAACTATTAAGGTCATCCCATGCTGCTTTCCGGTTAGGTGCATGAGGAAATACCTTACCGAGAGCATCAGTTGCCCCTATGCGCACCAAAGCATCCTCATCCTTTGTCAAGTTGGGGAGGTCATCCCACGCTGCTTTCCGATCAGGAACATAGGGAAATATCTTACCAAGAACTATTGCTGTTTTCCATCGAACCGAAGGATCCTCGGCCACAATCAAGAGGTGGAGGTCGTCCCATGCTGCTTTTCGATCAGGAACATAGGGAAAAGCCACTTCAAGAGCATTTAATGCCCTTATGCGAATAAAAATATTTCCTTCAATAATTAAGCGATGGAGGTCATCCCATGCTGCTTTCCGATCAGGCGTATAGGGAAAATTCTCTCCAAGAGCATCTAAAGATTCCAATCCAGCCAAATACTTTTTATTGAATTCACTATACTGCCTGAGTGAAACCGTGATATCGCGGGTGAATGCAAAGTACCCAATCTGCGTGTACATACACAGTTTCATCGCCATGTCCATCAGGCCCTGGGGATCGGGTCTGGCCTCTCCCAGCCAAATATGGAATATGTTGCCGCCATCAATAATCGGGAAAAATACATGTTCGATTTCCATACGTTTTGTCAGTGGGATGTTAGCACTCGTTTCAACTTGGGTGCCGTCCGTATAATATAAGGGGAGATCATGGGTTTTGCCTAATGTCTGTAATCCCTCATCGAGGTTGCCCTTGACCACATTGACCGCGTAGTCATAGTAGCGCCGGTCGAGCAGATCCGCGACGGCGAACCTCTGTCCGGCGGTCTCTGCGGGTGCCCGTGCAAGGACGATTGTCATATTCTTACGCTTTGAAAGCTCAAGACAATAAAGTTCCATCTCGGTCATCGCCCGGATAGCGAGTCGAAAGGCCTCTTTTGATTCGTGGAGCTGCTTGCCGGTATGATGCTGTACCATCTCGTTGACGCCGACAATTCCTATTACGTAGACAAGCCCTTCAAGATCGACGGCAATTGTACCCCGATCACCTGTGAAGGGATCTTTTGGGCGCTGCATCGCGAACGGGATCCCGTTTTTGGTCATGATCAGGTCCATACAGCTCTGTTTGATCTTGAAAATCTCCACCGAAACATCCATAAGTTTTTTAAGTTCGGTAAAAAGCCGTCCATCCTCGCCTTCAGCATTATAGGCTGCTCGGGGGCAGTTGACCGAGACAACCTGCCATGACCCCATCGAGAAATGGCAGCCGTCATCACACCGCAGCTTCTTTTCAAATTCAGAATCCTTGTCAGCTCCGGACGAAAATTGGTAGTTGCTGCACTGGTAACAGGAAATACCCTTACCAGCCCTTCGGTAAGCAGAAAGCTGATTATCATAATTAGGTGTGCCAAACTTTGAAGCGAGCACAAAGGTCATTAGGTACAATTCCTTGTAGGTTGGAAGGTCCGGGTGAGTACGATTGAAATCATCACGTTCGACTCATGAATTCAGGATCGATTGAGATCTCGGGTTGGATGAAGTTGAATGGTTTGCCCCAGTAATCACCTTCGAGCATCACTTCCATAAAAGCTTTAAAGAGCAGCCGTACTTCTCGCTCGAACTCCCCATACGTCCGGTTTGGAGCGTATATACCGTCCCAGACCTTGCCTTTGTAAACGCATGGTTTTTCCTGCCAGAGCGCAGGGACTCCCGGGAAGAGCTGGATTGACGAGGAAACCAGCTGGCCGCCGCGGGCAACCATCATCTGGGTCACCTCGTACACAAATATCTGCACCATCTGCTTGATATCCTCGTAAGGCATGCCCTCCATGTATGGTGCAAGGAAGGTGAGGAAGTTGTAGTATCCCTGTCCGCCAGCAAAATTTGTCTGTGCGGATTCAAGCGCCTTGACTGCATGTAGGATTGCGATTTCTGGTCGCTTTGCTGGACCAGCGACCGAAGCATCCGTCCCATTTCCATCCGGTATCAGACCATAATAGTAGAAATACCGAAGATCCCAGTCCTGACTAAACGGGCGTGTCCCGAAATATTCCAGATTTTGGATATAGAGATCGCCGGCTTGATGCCGGTCTGCAAGTCTAGAAGGGAGCTGGAGAAGATATTGCTCCTCGCTGATTTTGATCGCCTCTTTTTTCTTACGAGACATTTAAGTTCTTTCCCAAGTTAGTGTAGAATTATTCCCCAAAGACCCTCCCCTCGCCTCCCGATACATATTTCTAAACTCATCGAGGTCGTTTCCCAGTATCGGGATTACCTGCAAATTGTATTCTATGATTCACATACTCTCCCATTACGCATAGGAAGTAAATAGTTTTTTACTGGTTTTTTCATTGAGAACGACAGGATGCCTAACTGGTCAAAGAGAACTTTACAATCCCGATTCCAGAACCATGCAATATCTGCTCTCCCAAATCATTTCTCTGTCGGTGACTTTCCCTTTGTTAAGGTGCCCTGATTTGGGAGGTAGTGAAGTCTGAAAAATAGTGGTTTTGAGGGTAATTCCAGGGGGGTTGTGAGGGCACGGGGCTCGACTGAGGCGGATCGCAGGGCAGTAGCAACAACCGTGGTCGAAATTTTCCTGAACCGGGAGTTGGCCCAGTCTAGATGAAGGGGAGGGAAAGGGTTGTGTTAGCAGTTCAATAATTGATCTCAGTGAGACAAAGAGAAGAGGAAAAATTGTTAGATTCATTAAAAGACATTTAAAAACCAAATCTCTCAAATAATCAATATATCCGTTTTACTGTTGAAGACCATTCGAACAAAAGTATTTCTTCATAAGAGATTTTACCCAATCAAAAAATCATTCAATGTTCCAGTATGCAAGTCTGATGCTGGGGGAGACGTTCCCGAAATCATAATATAACACCAAATTTTTTGCCGTCAGGGGGACCTCAAAATAGATTGTCCTGCTTATAGTTTGATTTTTGTCGAGGTCCGTCAAATTACTCCAGCTGACATTCCAGGTTCCATGATGAAGTATGGGGTCAAACCTGTTGCCCTCAGGATCCCTGATACTGAAATCTTCGCCTGATACCGTTATTGTGCCGGGGCCGATATTTTTCACACTGGTACTGACAAAGACGAACGTATATCCGGTCTTTGCATATTCAACCTGCGTAACCGCAGGACCCCCGTATTTAAACGCAATCCCTTTTGAAGCTGAATTTACCGTTACCTGTCTTTCAGAGTTCTGGGCAGTACCAGGAAGAGGTACCTTCACGGGTGAGGGAACGGCCGATGGTGCAGGAGGAATAACGTTAAACCTCGTCCAGCCCTCATCGGCCAACGGCTGCATCTCGCTCGCATTCACGGTGAGCTCAAACCGGTAGGTCTCCGGGCAGACGTCGCAGGCCTGGCATGTCACCCCGCCGAGCTGGACCTTCTTCACGTCCCTGACATCGATGCTGTAAACGGACAGGTAGTAATTCCTGATTATCTCCTCATCGGTCGGCGCCCGGATGTATACCCTTCCGGAGTTCTCCTCCCAGACCTGCCATGTGGTCTTCTCGCACATCTTCGGCTGGTACGAGAGGGATAGTTCAGAGCCGACCATGAACTGGCCTGTTTCGTCCCATTTCCCGTCAATCACTGCTGATTCCACGTAGCCGTCAACTACCACGATCGTTATCGAATGCTCGGTGATTACCGGGGCAGTCACCTTCCCCGACCTGTCACCGTAGCCTGCGTGGCTGCTCGTGAATGTATAGGTGAGAACGTGCCGGACAGGGTTCGACTCCTGCTGGACATAATTAACGAATACGAGACCTGAACCGTCATACTTGTAGGTCGGCGCTTCCCGTATCCAGGACGCTGCGAGCTCCTTTATCTGGCTCTCGTCAAGCGTCCTGGTGAATTCTACGGTCTCCTGGAGCTTCTCCCGTATCTTTACCAGGCCTGCCGGCAGGTATTGATCATAGTTGTACGCCGTCACGGTCCTGGTCTTCCCGTTCGCTGCGAAGGTTATGTCCGTGAAGCCAACATCGGTCACGTAGTTCTGGCCCTCATCATACCGGTCCCCGTAGGAGGCGAAGTTGTTATCCGTGAACACCTTCACGATAGCATTGAACTGCTCCTGCGTCAGGTTCTTTTCGAATCTTTCGGTAATGGTGCCGTCAGCCGCCCTGATGGTCCATGTTGCAGTGTCCTTTGTTACCACAAGCTCCTGTATTGCGTGCGTCTGCATGACGAATCCCCCGTAGAATGTGTACGTTATCACGGCGTTGCTGTTGTCAGGTTCCTGGGCCTGCATGCATGCTGCGATCATCGCCACCGCGATGAGGAGCACTGCGAATATTCCCATTAGTTCACTTTTGCTCATTCTTTCTCCTCCAGGGCTGGCAGGTTATTTTCGGTATGCAGTGTAATTGCGGGGTTATTCATAAATCCTCTTTGAAAATCAGGGGAACGGCATCATAGTGGTCCGGACCGGAGACCCCGGGTGAAAACCGGCTTATCTTTGAAGGGGTTCTTCGTCCAGGTCCTTTCCTGCTCCTTATGTATCGGGTTTTCATCCATTATTGTCAGATTTGCCCGACCGTTATACAAAGTAGTAGGGTAAGTTTAAGGATTTCTGAACTTTTTGAAAAACCCTTTCAGGATAACAACTATACCCACGATGAGGAAAACAGCCCCAAGTAACCCGGTTATAAGCATAGGTAATGCAAGATAGATGCCGGCACCGATTATCATTATTATAATGCCCTCGATAACGGTTATTCCCTCTATCCTGTTTACATCCGTCATACTTACCACCCCGTGTTGATTTTGTCTTTGGCAGGTTTCACTTCGATCATATCATGGCCTTTTGAAGGACAGAATATCCGATTCGCCCGGATTGATGATCGCAAGAGTGCTTACCGCAAACGGTTTTCCGCATGCTCTTCCGAGCGCTGCGCTTGAACCTTCAAAGGTATGAATGAACAGGTCCTCCTTTGCAGTAATTTTTGTTTTGAAGTCTTCCGGGCAGTTACCCGCAAGTACGATCATCCGGGCTCTGCCTTCACTGACACATTTTTCTGTGCTGTTCGGGCCAAGAATTACGCTTCCGGTCTTTAATGCCCGTCTGAGCGAATCATTGAAATCCATATAAAAACCTCCCGTTTTCTGGGGTGCGACATGTCGTCTGGTGCGATGGGTTTGAGATCGATTGTTCCCTGCTGGCTTTTTTGGCATTGACTTTTCGATTGCCCGTCATTTTGTTTCAACTCCTTCTCCTGATATATCATTTTTTTATATTCCCCTGCAAAGGCGAACCATAATTGAGCAGCGGAGTATAAACTTCAAACCTGCAGTTACAATTTTTGTTTCAAAATCTGATTTATAGAAAACAGTTGATAAATCCCCCTGCACTAGGGAAGGTTATACAATGACACAAAAATACCGTAGCGGCGATGATTACGCAAACATTTTTTCAAGTCTGGCTGAAGTGCGGAGTTACCAGAAAAAACACGGGGGACGAATTTACGTCTGCGAGTATAAAACCGGGAGGCCGGCAGCAGAACAGGACTGGCGAGCCATCACCGTGAAATGAGGTGTGGAGATGAGACCAGGGAATCCGCATCCAAATGGGGGACGCGGGTACGATCAAACAAGTTCTAAAAAAATACCGTAAACAATATACCCATGATGCCGTTCCTTTTCAGGATTGCAAGGAAAAGTGCGTTGATTCTTGTCGCAGGTGAAAATATCCGGGAGTTTTGATAAGACAGGGAGTTGGCGGATCCCAACCGGGATCGATCTGGATTTTTATCTTGTGGATTTTGTGAACCGGGGCCGTACCCGAGAGATTTGCCGGAAAAAAGCGGAGTGCACCGGGAATATCAGGTCCCGTGTGCAAGGAAGGTGAGAATAATACTGGCACACTCGTCCGGGTACTGGTACATCAGCCCGTGTCCGCCACCCCGGATCCTGACAACCCATGAGTGGGGGACCTGCCCGGCGATGAGTAACGAGTTTGCGGGCGGGGCA
>Ga0105103_10000782_pt1 | contig 17944 bp, 10 predicted proteins | sample PPLLaktember2015_2_FD_79107 | JGI IMG/M metagenome (GOLD analysis project Ga0105103, IMG submission 79107) | Freshwater sediment microbial communities from Prairie Pothole Lake near Jamestown, North Dakota, USA - PPLs Lake P7 Core (6) Depth... | ecosystem: Environmental > Aquatic > Freshwater >...
ACAAAGAAGCTGAAAACAAAAGTTGGACATGCGAGGGAGAGTGCGTCAGAAAATTAACGCAGAGACATCGAGGTCGCAGAGGAATTATCTGACTGATTCTTTGCCACTGAAAATGAATTATTTCTTTGCGGTCTTGGCGGCTTTGCGTGAGTCTGGTATCATTGAAGGGATTGCCCCTGCGCGAATAATAACGATTATCTCGTTATTGATCATTTTGCCGATTATTCATCAGCGGTCGCGTGCCGGCGACAACCGGCACGCGAATGAAGGTTATTGACGTTTTTTCGGCGCTGAATGGAATTGTCGGCGCGGTACAGAATTTTTACGAAAATGATCACCATGCTTCATGGCAAAGCTGCCTGAGCGGGGCGTACGGTCATTTTTAGCCGACTCGTCTTCCTCAAGTAAATAATTAAAATTCGACAACTGATGTCGCGGAATGGGATTGCCGATGATTTTTTCCAGGGTGCGCACCATTGCCGCGTCTTCCGGTGTGGCCAATGTAAAGGCATCACCCGCGCGCTCCGCCCGGCCTGTTCGACCAATTCGATGAATATAGTCATCGGGAGAAGCGGGCATGTCAAAATTAATCACGTGCGAGATGCGCTCGACATCCAGACCCCGTGCGGCGATATCAGTCGCCACCATGATCTGGTACAGCCCGTCCTTGAATCCCTTGAGTGCGGATTGTCGCTGGCTTTGACTGCGATCGCTATGCAGGCTGGTCACTTTGTAGCCGGTGCGCCCAATTTGCTGCGCCAGCTTTTGCGCACGATGTTTAGTACGGGTGAAAATCAGTACCGAATTGGCCTCCATTTGCTGCAAAAGCTCCAACAGCAGCTTGGTCTTTCGTTGCGGCGCCACAGGATAGAGCGCATGACTCACGGTGTGGATCGGTTTTCTCAGCGACAGGCTGACGCGTCGGGGATCATGAAGGGTTTCCGCCGCGAGTTGTTCAACTTCTGGTGGAAAAGTGGCTGAAAATAAAAGTGTCTGCCGCTTTTTCGGCAGTTTTTTCAATATTTTGCGCACCGATGGAAAAAATCCCATATCCAACATTCGATCCGCCTCATCCAGCACCACCGTTTCCACCCCGGATAAATCACCGTATCCCTGATCATGCAGGTCGAGCAAACGCCCCGGACAGACGACCAGGATTTCCACGCCGGAGTTCAAGGCTCTGATTTGCGGTTTGGAGGCAACACCGCCGTATATGGTGGCGCTGCGTACTGTGGTGTGAATACCTAAAAGTCGAATGGCTTCATGGATTTGCTCTGCCAATTCGCGGGTCGGGGTAATAATCATCGCGCGTGTTTTGCCGCGCGTGCCGGCGATCAACCGGTGAAGAATCGGCAGCACAAAGGCAGCGGTTTTGCCGGTTCCGGTTTGAGCGGTGCCGATCATATCATGGCCATCAAGAATTAGAGGGATGGCCTCTGTCTGTACCGGAGTCGGATGGGTATAGCCTGCTTTTTCAATTCCCGAATGAAGACGGACGTGTAAATTAAATTGTGTAAAACTCATGAGTTTCCTTTTCATTAAAAATAATAAAGTATAATTATAGAGTCAATCTGACCAGTGGAGGCCAAATCAGTTCCGTGCGGCACAGAGGGGAGAGACCTCATCGCCTGCTGTGATTGATGCACGAACATGTTGGCAAAATTCTTGACGCTGGGGAAAATTCAACAAGCTTCATTGAGGAAAGAGCCGTTCACCGCGGTAATCATGTCAACGATGAAATACACCGGCCGGTCGTCAGAGGATACCCTGTTTTTCCAAGAACGACCTGCCTGATTAACAGTCTGAATTTTCCATCGGCAACACAAAATTATGGGCGCTTCCGGCGGATGACTCTCATCGAATCAGATAATCATTTTACTGATTCTTTCAAGAATTAACAGATATAATGTACTGATTTATTTCGCAATCTCCAACTAATTTAATACAGAAATGAATAGCCGAGGGAATTTGTTTTACGATTCTTTTACACAAAACTTTCGCCTAAAAAAGCTATATTATCTTGTATTCATCTTGCAGGTCAACTCGGGCTTGTAATTTCTGTCCTTAAATCCCGCTGCTGACCTTCCTCTCCAAATGATTTAACTGCAGGAGTCAACGTGGAGAACAGCACCCCCAATCCCTCTTTGATCATGAATGACAAAGAGTGGATAAAATCGCTTTCTTTATATAGTAAACCGAATTTACGGAAAAGTCTGTTTCAGCTGGCCGACAGTCTGATTCCCTACATCGTCCTTTGGGCACTGATGATATACAGCATGAGTATATCCTATTGGTTGGTGTTGGCTTTGGCTTTTCCGGCTGCAGGATTTATGGTGCGTCTGTTTATTATTTTCCATGATTGCGGGCATGGTTCATTTTTCAAGTCCGCTCGCGCCAACACTATTGTCGGTATTATCACCGGTTTTTTGACCTTCACACCCTATCATCAATGGCGTTATCAGCATGCGCTTCATCACGGCACAGCCGGGAATCTCGATCGGCGTGGCCAAGGAGACGTATGGACGATGACCGTGGAGGAATTCCTGCACGCTTCATCTTGGAAGCGTTTTACTTATAGGATTTATCGGCACCCTTTTTTCATGCTGCTTTTCGGTCCGCTGTTCATGTTTTTGATTGCTCATCGGTTTGCTTCACGCCATCAGAAAAGACGAGAAAGAGTCGGCGTGATTTACACCAATTTGGCACTTTTGGTCATGGTTTTGGTTTTCAGCTTGACCATAGGATTAAAAACTTATTTGCTCATCCAACTGCCGGTCTTGCTGATCGCCGGCAGTATGGGCATTTGGTTGTTTTATGTGCAGCATCAATTCCCGGGTGTCTATTGGGAACGTGGGGAACGATGGGATTTTGTCAAGTCCGCCATTGAGGGCAGCTCATTTTACAAGTTGCCCAAACTGCTGCAGTGGTTTTCCGGCAATATCGGATTTCATCATATTCATCATCTCAATTCACGCATCCCCAACTATCGGCTACCCGAATGCCAAAGGGAGGTGCAGGTCTTTGGTCAGGTAAAAGCCATAACCTTGCTTTCGAGTTTGGCTTTGCTGCGTCTGAGGCTATATGATGAAGCTGCCAGGTCATTGGTACCCGGATTCTGTGTAAAAATCTCTAGTCAAAAATAAATCGGCATTCAGCCGACATTTCATTGATTTAGACAACACGGTCGGCATTTTCCCACAATCGTTCCACATCGCGCAACGGCGGCAGACCGAAATGCCTTTTGTACTCCCGGTTAAAATGTGAGGCGTCGTTGTAACCCACCCGGAAACCGGCGCTGGCGGCGTCGAGACGCTCGCTGAGCATCAAGCGGCGGGCTTCCTGGAGCCGCAGCTGCTTTTGGAACTGCAAAGGGCTCATCGCCGTGACGGCCTTGAAATGGTGGTGGAAACCCGATACACTCATTCCGGACTTGCGCGCGATCTCTTCGATTCGCAATGGCTGGTCAAACTTTGTGCGTAGCTGCTCAAAAGATTTTTCATTTCCGGTTTGCGGTCATCGTCGTCAGATTGGAATGTAGGCATACAAGGGGAGTTGTATATGAAGTGGAGAAGGACTTTAAATACAACCCCGCAGAAGAGGAAAAAAACTTCATACCTACGTCCATAGCCGGCGGTAAAATTCTGTTGCATTTCTGATGACAATCTATTACTTTTTTTTAGTTCTTTCACTCAAGATGATCATCCATAAGGAGAATCAATCATGAAACGAACTTTGTTGGTCACCATGCTATTGATGGTTGTACGCTGCCTGCCGGCAGCTGATTTTGCCATTACCATCGACGCAGAAAAAGATGAGTTTTACGCCACTCTAACGGGAGCAGGGGACGGCTGGGTCCACATTCCTTTTGAAGCCAATAATGATAATCCCGATGGATCGTGGGGAGAACACGATGATGAATTTGACGTGTCCGCCAATTTTTGGTGTGCATGGGATGACACCTATTTTTACTTTTATGAAGAGGTATTGGATGACTATGTCACCTGCAGCAGCGGAACTAATTATTTAAATGACTGCATCGAGATCAAATTCGATCCGGATCCGTTGTTCGGAGAGCCGGTTGCCGGGACGGGTTTCTATGCTTTCCGGGTAACGGCTTTGGACAGCAACGAGACGGACGGACCGCCCGAAGGTGTGGACAACATGTATCCCGAAGGCAATGACGACATCCTCGGTTTTCGCTACGTACCGGGCGAAGATTATGCGCGCAAGGAAAATGATTCGGGATACGCGGTTGAAGGGCGATTGCCATGGCAACATGTCTATTCCACCAGTGCACAGCGCGGACCGGTATTGGCCGGCGTCGGCAATGTCTTCGGCATGGCGATTATGAACCATGACCGAGATGACGATACCTTCGAAGGCTCGATTGAATGGGCGTCCGAGCTGCAGGATGCGGTGTGGAATAATGTCAAATTTCATGGCACCATGACTTTTCTTGAAGGCAACAAGCTGAGCATGTCGACCATGAACACCATCACCGGACTCGACACCAACTCCATTGACTATACGCCCAAGAATGTCGGCGTCGCGCAAAAGCTGCGGGCGCCTGTCGGGTATACTTTGCAGAATTATCCCAACCCCTTTAATCCAATCACCACCATCGAGTTCACTCTGCCGCTTCAGGCACAGGTGACGGTGAAGGTGTTTGATCTGCGGGGTAATGAAACTGCCATCCTGGCGGATGAACTGAAATCTGCGGGCAGGCATTCGGTTGTCTTTGACGGAACCGAGCACCCCAGCGGCGTCTATGTGGTCCAGATCAACTACGGTCAGGAAATTCTCACCCAAAAGATGATGCTGGTCAAATGACGAGATCAAATTTATAGATGATGAACAAAAGGAACGGGATCAAGCTTTTCGTATTTCCCATTGCCCTACTAAAAGCAATGGTTCGCTTTAAGGGAGGGGAAACTGGGATTGTCGTTATCAATCCAGGTACAGCACGCAAGGATCAAACCTTCACCTTCAGTAATGATTCCATTGCCCACGTTAAATGACAGACCACATCGAAAATAAAAAATCTCAATTTTTGAAAAAGCTGGTCATGACATTTTTCTATTGTTCAGTTTTTTATGGTCAGTTTATTTTTCCCATTCGAGTCGTTGGGCAGAATAATGATACGGCTGTTTATTTTCAGCCTGAGCATGGTTTTTTTAGCGGGCAGATTCAAGTTACTCTTACAACAGGCTTGGGGAATGGCGCCATTTATTATACACTCGATGGCAGCGAACCGGCAAGTATTATTAATAAAAGTACGCGGCTCTATGAAGCGCCCCTCGTTATCAACAAGACCTGTTGTATTCGCGCTGCCGCCATTTTAGCAAATGGCTCAAAAAGCCAAGTCATGACGCAAACTTTTCTTTTTGTTGATGATATCATTCGACAAGATTATCAGGCAACGCTCAACGCCGGCTTTCCAAGCCGCTGGAGTTCCATAACCCCTGATTACGGAATGGATCCTGATATTGTGAACGATTCAAAATATGGAGCGCGCCTGAAAGAAGCTTTATTAGCGATACCGTCCCTCTCTATCACGATGAATATAGATGATTTATTTGGCTCGAACGGCATCTACGCCAATTCTGAACAGACCGGTGCCGAATGGGAGCGGCCAGGTTCCGTCGAGCTGATTTTTCCTGATCAACGCGAAGGATTTCAAATCAATTGCGGCGTTCGGATTCAGGGAGGATGGTTTCGGCAGAATAACGGTACCCAAAAGCATTCCTTCCGCCTGGTTTTCAAAATGGAATATGGTTCCTCAAAATTGCGCTATCCGCTTTTTGGGGACGATGCGGCTGATCGTTTTGATACTATTGTCCTCAGAGCAGGCGCCAACGATGGGTATTCATGGAGTGATGCCCGCTACACCGAACAGTATACGCGGGATGAATTTGGGCGCCGACTGCATCAGGGGACGGCGAACGTATCTCCACATGGCATGTTTGCGCATCTTTACCTCAATGGAATTTACTGGGGTTTGTATAATCCGGTGGAACGTCCGGACAATTCTTTTTCCGCTATCTACCATGGCGGCGAGAAAAGCAGTTGGGATGCAATCAACAGCGGTGGACTTGATGAAGGAAGCATGGACGCCTGGAATCTGTTGTTGTCAAAATGTCGAAACGGGATGTCTTCCCTTGAAGGTTATATGGAAATCCAGGGCAATAATCCCGACGGCACACGAAATCCCAATTTCCCGGTGCTGCTCGACGTTCAAAATTATATCGATTATATGGTCGTCAATATGTGGGGCGGCAATTGGGACTGGCCCTGGAAAAATTATCGCATTGCCCGCGACCGCACAAATGCCTCCATAGGATTCCAATTTTACATCTGGGACTATGAAAATACCATGGGCAACAACCGTGATCGTTCCCCACTTGATATGGACAGAGTGGCCGGATTGGCTTCCATGGGATCAGGTGTGGGAGAACCTCATATCAGTCTGATTCAAAACGAGAATTACAGAATGCTTTTTGCGGATCGCATTCAAAAACATTTTTTCAACGGCGGAGCTTTCACGCCGGAATCTTTACTCGAAAATTACCGGCAGCTTGCTTCGGAAGTCGAACCGGCGATTATTCCTGAATCGGCTCGATGGGGGGATCAGCACTACAGTACTGATTCCCTGACTCTGGACGATTGGTTTGTTGAGCGGAATTGGATTTTAAATAGTTACCTTCCTCAGCGAAGCGACATTGTGCTGGCTCAATTCAGGAAAGCGAATCTCTATCCTGCTATTGATGCGCCGGTATTTCAGATCAATGGTGCGGTTCAACATGGCGGCAGTGTCGCCTCAACCGACCTGATTTCAATAAATGCCGCTGAAGGCACAGTCTATTATACGCTGGACGGAACCGATCCACGATTGTCTTTTTCGAGCAGCGAAAACTTTATCATGGCGCCGGAAGATATTCAAAAACACGTGCTGGTACCGCAAGCTGCCATCAGTCAGATTTGGAAAAGCGCCCCTGGTTTTGATGTCACCAATTGGCGCCTCTGCCAGGGCAAACCCGGAGGAGTGGGTTATGAAAGAGATTTCGGTTATGACGGTTATATAACCCTTGATGTTGAAGATGAGATGTATTCAAAAAATACCTCCTGTTATATTCGAATTCCATTTAACCTCAGCGCCAACATGATGGATGATTTGGCGTTCTCCACCTTGCGAATCCGATACGACGACGGTTTCATCGCCTATTTGAATGGTACAGAAGTGGCACGAAAAAACTTTTCCGGAGATCCTCAATGGAATTCCAACGCTGCGGTCCAGAATTCCGACGACGCCGCTGTTCTTTTGGAAGACATTGATATCAGCCAATACATCTCAAAATTGAAAGAAGGAATGAATGTTCTGGCCATTCACGGATTGAATGAAAGAACAACCAGCTCTGACTTTATGATTTCCGCGATGCTGGCCGGACAGAAAAAAAACAGCAGTTCAATTCCATCGTCAATTTCACCGAATGCTGTCGAATATTCGGCGCCTTTTGCTCTGAAGCAGACCTCACAAATCAAAGCACGCGCTTATTCCAACGGACGCTGGAGCGCTTTGGATGAGGCTGTTTTTACGCTTCCTTCATCGCAGAACAATACCATCATTTCGGAATTTCATTACCATCCGCTGCCGCAGGATTCGATCGATGAGTCAGAGTTTGAATTCATTGAGCTTCAAAATGTCGGAAGCGAAACGCAAAACCTGAGTTTTGCCCGCTTTGTTCAAGGCATTAATTATCTATTTCCCGCCAATACAATTTTAAGGCCGAACGAATATCTCATCATTGCCTCCGACGAATACTATTTTAATCTCCGATATGGATTTTTCCCTTCTGGAGCTTATAGCGGACAATTGGATAACGGAGGCGAAAGAATTGTCCTGGTGGATGCTTCTGGTGATACGCTTATTTCGTTCCGATATGATGATAAATCCCCCTGGCCGGAATCTGCAGATGGTGATGGATACTCTCTGGTTCTTGCTGCTATTGACCTTCATCCCGATTATGACAACGCCGCCAGTTGGCACACCTCTCAAAACATCCATGGAGAGCCCGGTTTTACAAATGTTTTTATTCGCCCTGATTATGACCACTCTTTGCCGACGGCATTTATCCTGCTGCAAAACTATCCTAATCCGTTCAATTCAAGAACATTTATCTCATTTAGTCTGCCGGCAGAATCATATGTCACGTTAAAAGTATTTGATATGATGGGTCGAGAAGTCGCAACGCTTGTCAATGAAAAGTTGGCAACCGGGAGTTACACGCGAAAATGGGATGCGTCGAATGTGTCAAGCGGCGTCTATTTTTATCGATTCAAGACAAATACGGGCGGTGAAAAAACAAAAAAGCTGCTTTTGATAAAATGACGAAAATCCTATTGCTTTTATGAATTCATACAATTACTTTACTGTATGAAAACTGACGGGCAGTAGAGTTACCCAAAAGTTCCATCAAACATCGGCATCGAAGGAGGTGATCGTCTTGAATGGCCACAGACCTTTAAAGTTACCCTGGAATAGCCTCTTGAATCTGCGGATTTAAGAGGAATGAAGGTATCGATTTAAACGCCTACCTTTGAATAGAACGATCACCCATGAGGAGAATTAGCTATGAAACGAGTTTTTTTACTATGTCTTTTCCTGCTTGTCGCCGGTTTTCTGAATGCCGCGGATTTTGCCATCGCCATCGATGCGGCAAAAGATGAATTCTATACGACCTTAACCGGTCCAACCGACGGCTGGATTCACATTCCCTTTGAAGCAAACAATAATAACGGCACCTGGGCAGAGCATGATGATGAATACGATCTGTCCGCCAATTTTTTCTGCGCGTGGGATGACACCTATTTTTATTTTTATGAAGAAGTGTGGGATGATGAAGTGGCCTGCATACGCGCCACAAATTATGAAAATGACTGCATGGAACTCAAATTCGATCCCGATCCATTGATGGGAGCGCCGACGTCAGGAAGCGGCGTCTATGCCATGCGCATAACCGCTTTTGATTCCAGTGATTTTGAAGGTGAGCTTTCCGGAGTTGATAATATGTATCCAGAAGGTAATACTGACATTACCGGATTCCGCTATGTTCCTGGTGAAGACTATGCACGAGCCGAGACCGAACTGGGTTACAATGTCGAAGGTCGCATTCCGTGGGAGCATATTTATTTCACCCAGGACGCCCGTGGTCCGGTGACTGCCGCTGCCGGCAATATCTTCGGCATGGCGGTTATGAACCATGAGAACGATTACACCGAAGGTCGTTACGGCTCGATTGAATGGGCGTCGCACATGGACGATGCTGTGTGGAATAACGTCAATCTTCACGGCACGGTGACCTTTCTCGAAGGCAACAAATTGAGTCTGTCGACCATGAACACCATCACCGGCATCGACACCAACACCATTAACTATACGCCCCAGAATGTCGGTGTGGCACAAAAGCTTCTCGCGCCGGTCAACTACACGCTTGCGCAGAACTATCCCAATCCGTTCAATCCACTCACCACCATCGAGTTCACCCTGCCGCATCAGGCTCAGGTGACGGTGAAGGTGTTTGATTTGTTGGGTAATGAGATCGCCATCCTGGTGGATGAGCTGAAAACCGCGGGCAGACATTCGGTTGTCTTTGACGGAATGGATCACCCCAGCGGCGTCTATTTGTACCAGATAAACAACGGTCAGGAAATTCTCACCAAAAAGATGATGCTGATCAAGTAAGGAAATATCGATTTATCCGCGCCTGCCTGAATCAATAAAGCTGGCAGGCGCACTCTTTTCATGCACAAACGAAAAATCAAAGACCTGACACAAAAAACGCCGTCTCCGCATCGGTTGTCACCTGCAAAGCGCCGCCTGTTTACCGCCGTTTTGCTCCTCGTGCCGATCATTTTTCTGAGTCTGACCGAAATCATCCTCCGCCTCAATCATTATGGGGGAGAGGATCGCCTTTTCCTATCCATTCCCGATGCTCAATCGCCCTATTACGGCATTAATACCGAAATCGGTAAACGTTATTTCAGCCGCCTCGATTTTTCCCCAACGCCCCGCAAAGATCTTTTTCTGAAAGAGAAACCGGCGAATGGTTATCGCATCTTTGTGCTCGGCGGTTCTTCTGCGGCGGGTTTTCCGTATGGGAATAACATTACATTTCCCCGCATTCTGCATCGTAGACTGCAGGAAACCTTTCCCGATAAAAAGATCGAAGTCGTCAATATGGCGATGACGGCCATCTGCAGTTATACTCTGCTCGATTTCATGGATGAAATTCTGCAGTGTAAACCCGATCTGTTGTTGATTTATGCAGGTCACAATGAGTTTTACGGCGCGCTCGGCGTTGCTTCGGTCGAATCGTTGGGACGCATGCGCGGTTTGGTGCTCGCTTCGCTCAAACTGCGCCACCTCAAATTGTATCTGCTCATGCGCGATGTCATCCGCTCTATCAAAGGCATGCGCGCCGCCTCACATCCATCACCGGCCGATCCCTTTCAGACGGTTATGGCGCGCATTGCCGAGAATCCCGAGATTCCCTTGGGCAGCAGGCGCTATCAACAGGGTCTGCGGCAGTTTGAGAAAAATATGGATGCCCTCATGAGAAAGGCAGCCAAAGCGAAGGTGCCGGTCGTCCTCAGCGAGTTGGTGAGCAATGTCAGGGATCAGCAGCCGTTCATTTCTCTACCCGCAAAAGGATCGCCGTCAGCTGCAGACGTGTATCGCCAGGCTCAGGACAAAGAACGAATGGGTGAATATGAGTCCGCACGCCGGCTCTATCTGCAGGCGAAAGACCTTGACGCGCTGCGTTTTCGCGCGCCTGAGGATTTCAATCGCATCCTCCATCGGCTGTCTGAACGCCATGCGGCGCCCCTTGTGCCGATGCAATCGATTTTTGAACAGGTTTCACCCAACCACATCATCGGCCAGGGCTTGATGACCGAGCATCTGCATCCAAATATCGACGGCTATTTTATCATGGCCGATGCCTTTTATCGGCTCCTGCGAGACCGCCGAATGATTAAAGCCGATTGGAAGTTGGTCAGGCCCATGCAGGACTATCGGCGCCATTGGGGATATACTCAACTCGACAGCGTATATGCTGCGCTGACTATCGCTCACTTGAAAAGCGGCTGGCCGTTTCATCCTGCTGATCAGCCCAACCGTTTTTTCGAGCTCTTCCAGCCGAAGAGTAGGGAAGAAGCGGTGGTGAAGAACATTCTGCTGACTGGATCGCAGACGCTGGAGCAGGGTCATTTGGAACTGGCCGCATTTTATGAACAAAAGGGAGAGTTCGAAAAGGCTTATCGCGAGTATCTGGCATTGACGTTTATCGTTCCCTATCTGGATCTGTTTTATCAGCCGATGATTGAGCTGTTGATGAAACAACAGGAATATTCTCTCGCGCTCAGCGTGCTCTATGACGCCTTGAAGTATCAGGACTCGGCCTTTGTCTATAAATGGATCGGCCAAATTTATCTGGTGACCGGCGAGACTAGGCGCGGACTGCGGGTGTTGGAAGAGGCGTTAAAGCGCGACCCCCATGACGCACAAGCGATGTACAATACCTGCCGAGGTTACTTTAATTTGGGCGATATAGCGCATGGAGATCCTTGGTTTTTGAAATTCAAGTCGCTGGTTCCCAATGCTCCGGAGATCGTGGAGCTTGAGCAACTGCGGCTGCAGATTCTCAATCGACCGCGCAATCAATGAGTGAATATTCGGTTGCCATCAGCCGATCATTACAACGGAAAGTATTGATGAAGTCATTCGTTCATTTTCTTTTTCTGATGTTAATTGTCCTGCTTAACGAAATCAGCACTGCGCAGGGTGAACCGGAAGCCGAGGAACATCTCATTTTCTCCCACAGCCGGGGATTCTATCGCGAAAATTTCAACCTCACGCTCTCGTCCGCGACGCCGGGAGTTGAGATTCGCTACACATTGGATGGGACAGATCCGTCCCTATCGGCCAAAGCCTTCAAAGGCATTTCGCCGCTGCAGATGATCATTGATCCCGCCGATACGACGAGCCATGATCTGGCGCCTGGTGTTTGCGTGCGGGCAGTCGTCATGCAGAATGGTGCCGCGATTTCTGCGGTCAAAGCGCACACTTTTATTTTTGTCGAACGAGCCGCAGAGCTTTCCCCTGATGGCAAACGCCCAGGCCCCGGTTGGCCGACGCAGCGGATGAGCGGCGATCAGCAGTGGATCAATTACGGTCTGGATGCGAGTGTTCATCGTTCCGCATTTTATCGCGACAAATTTGTGCCGGCTCTGTTGGATATCCCCACAATTTCCGTTGTCATGGATTTAAAAGATTTATTCAATGCGCAGCGTGGAATTTATGTCAATGCCGGGCAGCATAGCATTGACTGGGAGCGGCCGTGCTCGCTGGAATTGCTCGATCCCCAGGGCGGCGATGGATTTCAGATCAACGCCGGCATCCGAATTCGCGGCGGTTACAGCCGTTCGAATCAAAATCCCAAGCATGCCTTCCGCTTTTTTTTCCGTCAGCTATACGGCGAAGGGAAATTGAAATACCCCTTGTTCGGCGATGAAGGCGTCGACGAGTTCGACAGCATCGATCTGCGAACCAGTCAGAACTATTCCTGGAGTTTTGACGGTTCCGACTTGAACACCATGAATCGAGATGTTTTTTCGCGTGACAGTCAGCGGGATCTCGGCCAGCCGTACACGCGCAGCCGTTATTATCATCTTTATATCAATGGAACTTATTGGGGTTTGTTCCAGACGCAGGAACGATCAGAAGCCTCATTCGGCGCCAGTTATTGGGGAGGAATCGCAGAAGATTACGATGTCATCAAAGTCGCCGCCGATATGGGATATGTCATCGAGGCGACGGACGGCACGCTCGATGCGTGGAGACGCCTCTGGGAGACCGCACGCGATGGATTTTTGAATGATTCCTCTTATTATTATGTCCAGGGATGCTCTCCGAAAGGCGTTCGTGATCCGCAGCTTCCGGTACTGCTGGACCTTGATAATTTAATTGATTATTTGCTTGTCACCTATATCGCCGGCAATTATGATGCGCCGGTGTCTTCATTTTTGGGCAATACCAGCCCCAATAACTTTTACACTCTCTGTCGACGCGGCGGCGATCAGGGTTTTCTGTTTTTTCAGCACGATGCGGAGCATACGATGCGCAATGATCCCAATGGCGTCGATCGCACCGGTCCCTATCCGGCAGGTTCCACTTTTGATAAATCCAATCCTCAATGGCTGCATCAGAGGCTGATGGAACATCCTCATTATCGCTCCCGCTTTGCCGACCATGTGAATCGCCATTTTTTCAGAGACGGCGCGCTGACGCCGGCGGTCAATATCAAGCGCTTTCTCGACCGCAAAGAAGAGATTGACCTGGCTATCATCGCTGAATCCGCGCGTTGGGGAGATTCGCGGCGCGAGCCGGCATTCACGCGCGATAAAGAGTGGCTCAGTGCGATCAACTGGATCGTTGACAGTTTCTTTCCCACCCGCACTCAGGTGGTTTTGAATCAATTGAAAAATAAAGGATGGTTTCCAATCACCTCGGTGCCGCAGGTCAATTTACCTCCCGGCCGGGTGGCCAAAGGCTCACTGCTGCAGCTGTATTCCCCTGTCGGCAAAATCTACTATTGTGTGGACGGATCGGATCCGTTCGTCCCCAGCGTGTCGCAAACGAGCATGAAGACTCTGATCGCAGAATCGGCGGTGAAATATGTCACCGTGCCGTCAGCCTTCATTGACTTTAATTGGCGTCGGCTGGACAATTATGATCTTTCGTCATGGATTCGTGGAACCGGCGCAGCAGGGTATGAAAGAAGCAGCGGTTATGAATCACAGATCAGAATCGATGTTGGCGAGCAGATGTACAATCTGCAGACCTCCTGCTATATGCGCATTCCGTTCCAGGTCAATTTAGCCGAACTAAAAAAGGATAATCTCATCCTGCTCAAGGTTAAATACGATGATGGATTTATTGCCTATTTGAACGGCTGGAAGGTCGCCGAATCGTTGTCGCCGAGCCCCATCGAATGGAATTCTGCCGCCACCGCCAATCACGAGTCTTCTGATTGGGAATTGTTCAGCCTGACTGCTAACGCGAACCGATTTATTGACGGTGATAATTTTCTGGCTCTGCACGCGTTGAATGTCAGCGCCGGGAGCTCGGATTTCATTATCTCTGCCGAATTGAGTTCCGGCAAGATCACGAATTCAGGATCGCTGTCTCCTGCGGCCATCGAATATGTCCAGCCGTTGACGCTCTCTCGATCCACGCAGGTCAAGGCGCGCACGGTTCTGACCGATGATTGGAGCGCTCTGACTGCGGCAGATTATTATGTGCTCGAAGGCTTGGACAATCTGCGCATCACTGAAATACATTACCATCCCATGGCGCAGGAACTGGAAGCCGATGATGGCGAAGAGTTTGAGTTTATCGAATTGAAGAACATTGGCGAGACGCCGTTGCAGTTGGACGGAGTGACCATTTCCAGCGGAGTTGATTACATCTTTCCATCGGACACGGAATTGGCGCCGGGCCAATTCACCGTCATTGCGGCAAACAGCGATGCCTTTGAACTCCGTTATCATTTTCGACCGCAAGGACAGTACCAGGGTCAGCTCAATAACAGCGGCGAAATTTTGGCATTGAATGATGCGGCCGGTGATACCTTGATACGCATCAGCTATGATGATCAGTATCCTTGGCCGAATTCCGCCGATGGCGCCGGATATTCGCTGGTGACGCGCCAAATTGATCCCTACATTGATCAGGATGACGCCCGGCAATGGACAGCTTCCAGCATTTCCGGAGGAACCCCGGGGAGAGATGATGCGGTCGCGGCGGCTGTACAAGAACCAAAGAGTGATGATTTGTTCGATTTTGCGCTCGATGCCAATTATCCCAATCCGTTCAATAGCCGAACGACCATCACCTTTTATCTGCCTCGCGTCGGGCATGCGCGCCTGGCGATTATCAATCTCCTGGGTCAGCAGGTCGACCTGCTCATCGATCAGCAGTTGGACAGCGGTCGTCATCGCGTGCAGTGGGACGGTTCTCACTTGGCCGCGGGCGTTTATTTCTATCGCCTGCAGTGCGATGACGGCAGCCTGTTCCGAAAATTAACCCTGCTCAAATAACGTAAGGGCGAAGGAAATGGGACTCTTGTATCGGCTGCGTTGGGTCGCACTGTCATTCGTTGGATTTGCCGCTTTGTTTTTCACCTATATAAAGCTCCTTGATCCCCAGTTGGTTTATATGCACCAACATCCGGTATTCTTTTTTGAAAATCGATTTTTGCACGAATATATCTCCTATCCCGGGGGAATCGTCGAATATCTCAACGCCTTTTTCATGCAGTGGTATTTCTCCTCGACATTGGGCGCTCTGATCCTGTGCCTGGTTTTGCTGCTGAATGTCATTATGATACGCGCGTTACTTAAAGTGATTTCTCCTGTTCGCTCATGGACGGGCAGCGAATTTTTGATGATCCTGCCATTGGCTCTCCATCAGCTCCGCTATGATGCGACGCTGACGCCGCTGCTGTGTTCGCTCATCGTCCTGGCCGGCTTGTATTTCACATTATCCTCCACAAGAACCTATGGGATGATTGGTTTGTTCGCCCTGGTCAATGCCGCGATCTATTATATTGGCGCGGGCACTAATCTGATTTACGCCTTGCTTTTCCTGATTCTCATGCGTCCGCGTTCCCAGACTGTGCGCTTGACGATTTCGCTGATTTTTGCCGCGTACACCGCGGCTTTGCCGTATTTTTTCCGGCTCTTTACTTCAACTGACCCGAGGAATTGGTACACCGCGCTTTTGCCGCGTTCAACCTCATTGTCCGGCGATGGACTTGTGCTGATATTCTGGCTCATACTCATTGTTTTTCTATTATTAGGGCGTTTCATGAGACCTCCTGAACAACGGCTTGAAAACAACAAAGGTGAACGTTCGGCTCTGTGGGGTTATGTGATGTTTGCCGGCGCGGTGGTGAGTTTTATTGTGCTTGCACCGATGCTGATTGATGTTCGATATCGCAGCGTGTTGCGGGTCAATGTCGCCGCTGAAAAACGTGATTGGACCTCGATCCTGGCGATTCTGCAGCGGCATCCGGTCAACCATCGTTTATCCAATCTGCAGCTCTATCGGGCGCTCTACTTTACCCAGCAATTGGGCGATCAGCTGTTCAGCTATGAAAATGTCGAGCAGCAGGACGGGCTCTATCGCAACGATCGCATCTCTTACGATTATGCTTTGGAGTATTGTGATTTACTCCTCGATCTGGGGAATATCAACGGCGCCCAACATAGAGCATACGAAGCCATGGCGGTGGAGGGCGAGAGCCCGCGGGTACTCAGACGTTTGGTGTTGATTCATCTGGCCAAGGAGGAATATCATGCGGCCGAAAAGTATCTCCTGCGCCTGTTGCAGACGAATCGATATAAAGAGTGGAGCCGGAATCTGCTGGTCGGTTGTCGCGCCCGGAACTGTCAGGATGCGGTTGTACGCAGTTTGAGGACGCATCGTCTGGGAGAGGATTTTTTGATGCGTCCGGGGTATGCCCGCGCTGAACTCGCGGACCTGGTCAAGGCCGAGCCGCGGAATAAAATGGCCGTCACCTATCTGCTGACCCATGATCTGCTGTCCGGCAATTTGGCCGGTTTTATGGAAAATCTGCCTCTTTATCGCACTCTGCAGCCCAAATTGCCGCGGCATTTTGAGGAAGCGGTGGTGCTGTATACCTTCGGTTTGGGCCGGTCTGTCGCTGCCCCTGAGGTTGTGCCGGTGCGTAAAGAGGTGATCGAGGAGTTTAATGATTTTATCGCCATCGTCATGCGCCATCATCAGGATACGAGTGCAGCCTTACCCGATCTGCAGGGAAAATACAGTCGAACCTTTTGGTTCTATTTGCTCTACTATTTCAAGGGAGAAACACGCTGATGAAATCATGGATGAGAAGAATGGTGACATTCCTATTGATGGTTTTGATGGCGTCGTGCTCCAGAATTCCCAAGCCTGCGGACATCCAAACCATTCAGCGTATGCCTGAAATTGATCCTGATTATAAACAAATTACGATACCGCCCAATATCGCCCCATTGAATTTCAAGATCCGTGAAACAGGCGACCATTTCGTGTTGCTGCTGCAAAATGACCGCCAGATGAAATTAAAGGTGAGCAGCGTCGACGGCACGATCAGGATTCCACGCCGGAAATGGCGTCGTCTGCTCGAAGCGAGCGCGGGATCGAGCCTCACCGTGATCCTTTCGGCGAGAAATGAGGACATAGAGCAACAGTTTTCAAGCTTTCAGATTCATGTGGCGCCGGAGACGATTGATGACTATCTGGTATATCGCCTCATTCACCCGGCGCACCTGCTGTGGAAAAAAATGGGTATTTACCAACGCAACCTGACTGGTTTTGAAGAAAAGCCGATTCTGCAGAACCGGGAAACCAATACCGAATGCATGAACTGCCACCACTTTTGCGATTACAATCCCAACATGATGATGCTGCATTTACGGGGCGCCAAAACCGGCGGCACCCTGTTGGTGCGCGGGAATCAGGTTGAGCTCATCAACACCGCGACCAAGGCCAATCGCGCCGGCGCCTATCCGGCGTGGTCGCCGGACGGCAGGAGAATCGCTTTTTCAGTGAACAATCTCGAGATGTTCTTTCATGCGCTGAGCGAACCGCGGGATGTTCTCGACCGCGGCTCGGATATTTTGATATATGATATTGATCAGCACAAGATCACGGCGCCGCGGTCGATCGCCGATCCGCAGGCGATGGAAACGTTTCCCTGTTGGAGTCCGGATGGCCGCACGCTCTATTTCTGCAGTTGCCCTCCGTTTGAACGCTTTGTCAGCGAGAATGGTCTTGATTTCAAGTCCGTCCGCTATGACCTGATGAGTGTTGCCTTTG
>Ga0105103_10000783_pt1 | contig 17934 bp, 13 predicted proteins | sample PPLLaktember2015_2_FD_79107 | JGI IMG/M metagenome (GOLD analysis project Ga0105103, IMG submission 79107) | Freshwater sediment microbial communities from Prairie Pothole Lake near Jamestown, North Dakota, USA - PPLs Lake P7 Core (6) Depth... | ecosystem: Environmental > Aquatic > Freshwater >...
AAACCTGCTCGTCACGAACATTGCATCGACATTGACACTCATGTGATCTATTGTCTTAAACGGGATATCAGCTCCAAATATTATGTAACGGGAGCGGGAATTATCCACAACATTGGTTATGACTGTCTGCGGACGCAGTATCTTGTAAGTAAACTCATTTCCGCCAAACTTATTCTGAGAAACTACATCGTGCAGCGTAACAGAAAGCAAACTATCTTCCCAATGCCTGGTATAAAAATGCCAGGCAAAATAATCCTTCAGTATTGCTGCTGTGTCAACATCCTTAAAGACCGTATCGTATATTATGGAGTCTTTGCCGGCAATATAATATGGAATAGTATCAGGTATCGTATGGGTAACGGTATCGTGCACGAGAACAGTATCGGTGCTGACTTCAGGACAAGGATGCAGAGTGGGATAGAGTTTGTATCCCGCCCACCCTCCGACGAACAATAACATCGCCATCAGGAATCCCAGCACCATGTTTTTTATGTCAGCAGGGATTATCATTTTTCTTACCCTCCGCTATCCTTTCTATTGTCCTTGCCTTCTCCGCACTGCCGGCACTCGACCCAAAGTTGTAGGTTACAATAGTGCCAAACGAGCCTACTAGAGCACCGACAACTAGGTATAGTAACTCCGCATTCCCCTCAGGGATAGGCTTATAGATAAGGAAGGCCAGTAATGTGAAGAACCCCAATATTATCAGTCCTCCAATTGCGTATTTAAAGATATTAGTTTTTTCCATACCTATATTCTGATGTTACCCAGGTGATGGAATAAGCCAAAGGCATGCAGGAGCCATAGTATAAGGAAGATTACCACAACTACGTTGAGTATCTTCTTGATCTTCCCGTCCATCGGGATGTAAGAGTTCACAAGCCAGAGTATTACCCCGACTACAATAATCACAATCAAAACTGTCAATAAGTCCATGTCATTCTTTTTTAGTCATGTTATATACTATAAACCCAATAAAATACAGGAAGGCAATAACAAAGCCTATCCCAAAGTTCATCTTGGATGTAAGTCCAATAAGATCAAGAATTGCAATACCCAACATTAATGCAAAGTTGACCCAGAATCTGTTAAATAAAACGTCAAATAATTTTCTCATCTTTTACAAATTTAGTTATTACTCTTTGTTGTCTTCAATTATGTCATAACACTGACCCATGATAAGGGGAGGGTTATGCTTACCAATGGAAGCCTTGAGGATCACTACCTCATCAGCCGTCAGGAAAACCTCGTCGTCCACGGCGTCTCTGATCTTCTTAAAAATCTCCCACCGTTTGTATTTCTTCTTTTCATCATCGTCCTGCGAAGGACTTAAAATAGCACCAACGCAGATGTCATGTAGAGTAAGAGGTCTGCCTTTGTCTCCTTTTAAGGTTTCGATTCCATCTACTGCCTTCAACTCTTGATTAAGTTTAATTTTCATTTTTGTTTGTTTTAATTGATTATGAATATGTAATACGCAAATAAGGAATAATTCCTATTCCGGAACACGAAGCCTGCTCACCACCCCAATACCCTATATCAAGATTATGTTCGGCTGATCCGAATCCTGAATAGTTAGCGTTATCGTAGGTATGGAGAATTGCAAGTTTAAGGGTACTACCCATATATGCACTCAATGCAGATATCTCTCCGGCAGAAGCAACAACCTCCCTATAATAAGGAAGTGAGCAACTACCGTTTGAATACTCCGCCTGACTTCCACTCAAAGCATAATTACTAAAAGTAAAGGCATCGAAGTCTACCGTAGATATGGTATTATTTTGAGTTCCATACAGTACCGCTACCGTTCTTATTGACCCCGTATAGCTGTATGGAAGCACGAGTTTTATTGAAAGAAGTGATCTGCCGGCATAGGCAGACAGATCAAATCCTGCAAATACACGTCTTATATAGTATGTCGAACCATTGTACTGCACTCCGCATTTCTGAGGCGAGTAATTATAGTCGTGAGAATTGGTTCCTGAAGTTGCACTACGCACCGTAGACCATACCGAACCTGAATGATCGACACATCCTGCGGCAAAGGATGACCATATGGTAGCAGAGTATTCAGAGGTAGCTGTACCAATTCCTCCCGCCACGACAGCCACCCCGTGCGTATTTCCATACAACCGACCGTGCCCGTGTGGGGTACTCTTATTTCCAGCACTCGCACCGTAGGCAGAGGTTACTAGTGGACCTTTGTATGATCCTGTCCCTGCACAATAATCTAGGCAGTGGGCTGCGGCACTATCCGTTTCACCAATCTGTGCCACTATCTCGTTTGAATTATTCAACCCCTCCCCGATGGACGAGGAGGTTGTACCGATATAAGAACTTGTAACGTTACTCCAAGCATGGGAGTTATTAATGTCCGTCAATGCTGCTTCGTAGTAGGTATAGGTTCCATCACCATTATCATAAATATAAAAGATCAACCCCCCTGCCTGTCCCGTAGAACGTAAAGAGTAGGAGGCTGCGGTAGTGAAGCTACGACATGGACGGATCAGCATATTTGTAGTAGTACCCTTGGCAGTAGAAAGGAATCCCCCATTATAAAAAGTAACGGCATAAGCATTGGTAGCAGAGACCTCCGTTGAGGTCCAATAGTAATAACCCGATGTGGTATTGAAATTACCTACCCCGTAAAGTCGTAGGTTGCTGTACATTGAGTTCAGTTCGCTCTGAGAAGGCAACCACCAGTCACAGTATGTACCCCCTGTTGAACTCAGTTCTCCTATAACAATAGCATTACCATTCGTACTAGCATGTAGTCCTGATCCTCCAGCAGGAGTAGCCTTATTACCTGAAGAAATACCATGTGTTTGCCCTTGCAATGCTGCCGAAGGAGCATTCATTGCTCCGTAATTACGGAAATTGGAAAGACGGTCGTGTGCCCCTTCATAGACAGGATCAAACCAGTCGGCAATAGCATCATTAAAACAATCCTCCAGATCATCAGTGGTTGGATTCACAACCTCTACCACAACAGACAGACAGAATGTAAAAGTGTCAGGGACGGAGGCTGAGCCTGTGCCATACTCATACGCTCCGATTGAAGGTGGTACACCCCAGGCATTCCCATCAAAGTCTGCAAGTAAATCGACGTCCACCCCTGCACGGTATGCCGGGGATGAGGTAGACGATAAATGAAAATCAGAGGATGATACAAATTCCGGATCATCCACAATCTGTCCTGTGTTGGTGTAATTGGTAATCTCTAGATCAGCCTCAAAGGAAACAGAACTCGTGTCGTTTGAATATAATAAATTGTAGTCGACATTAAAATAGTTCAGCGTTCCCGTATTACCAGAACTCTCATCCTCTACCCTGATTGGATAATCGAACCCTTGTATGATATTGTTTTTGAACTCTATGTTTGTATTGGTCCCGTCTATGGATAGATAAATACCCCGAAAGGAATAAGTTTGTCCACCAATTATAGTATTGTTCCAAACGTTTATATTGTCTCTTGTTATGCCTGGAGTCTGATAAACTATCCCTATCCCAAAGCTTGCCCAAGAGGTATTGGAACTTGCACTATTTACTATCAGGTTGGAGTAAACATATACATCCTCAATTACGGCATCTGCCTGCCCGGCGGTTATGTTGATCCCCCAGGGAAAATTTATCATGTAGTTGCTATAAACGTAAACTGACTCTATTGAATCCCAACACTCTACCGTTATGGCACAAGTCGGAGTAGAATCATAAGGAACAAGAGCAGATAAAAGGAATTCATTATCGTGTATGGAAACCCCGTAGTCATAACTTCCTTTTTGTGTCGTATGTCCTCCGATATCTATTGTCCCTCCCCCGTTGATTGTATTATCGTATATCTCAATCCCACCTCTGTTGTTCCATAACTCCATAGTAAATAACCACTCACTGCTTATAGATTCCCTTGTATTAAAGGTATTTCCGTATATCTTCCCGTTCTTAACCTGGGAACTGTAAATTGACCTTGGAGTAACCCTTGTAGTGCTCGATATAGTATTGTTGTAAATAGCGTAGTCCTCATGCCCCGACCACCTCAGATTGCATTCGCCCCCGTTATCCGGTGATTCTGTATTATTGTTAATCGTGCAGTTATATATCCTCAATCCTGTTGTATAGGTCGAGGGTGGGGTAACCCAGTCTATCTCAGAATAAGCGTTGATACCCGACTTATCGAAGTTCTGTATTGTGCAATCATGAATAACGAAATCATCCCTATATCTTGTATAGATACCTCTTGACGCAGCATAACTAGAGCCTGTTATGGTTAGATTAGAGATTGTTTGTCCTCCGCTCGTAACTGAACTAGAAACAGCGTAAATTGCAGCATCTGAGAATGAAGAGGCATTGTAAGAACAGTTAATAGTGGTCGTGGCTTCATCATCCCCTTCTAGGTTTACTCCTGCGGCAAGGACGATACGACTAGAATCAGCATAGGTTCCGGCATTGACGTGAATCGTCCATCCTGCCGTAGTGACACGAGTGGCAGCATAAGAAGGCAGGTGCCATTCTTGCCCTATCGTACCATCCCTGCCAGAGGTATCTACTCCATCAGGATCACAGTAGCGGGTGTTGACGGAAACAAACCGGGCAGACAAAGAGGCTATGCCATGGGAATTGCCTATCAAGGACTCACCTAATTCACCTTCATCGTATGGATAATCTAATCCTAGACCGGACGAGTAAAGATTGGAAACCTCAGCATCGGTCAGTGCCCTATTCCATATTGCCACTAGGTCTAGGTTTCCCGAATAATATCGGTCGCTCCATATCGACCTGCCGAATACCAAATGTTCTGCACTACCCTGATAGCCTATTGATATACTCCAGGAGGTGCCAGCATCTTTATCATTATCTAAATAGACATATGCCGTTGTTCCATTCCAAGTGAATACAAGGTGATGCCAAGTATTGTCCGCAATATCTGTTTCTGTGTAAATCTCAAGATAATTGCTTGTTCCGGTAAACAGATAGAATGTAAAGTACCCAGAAGTATAAACCTGTAATCTGTACCCGTAGTAATTGGTAGAATAAGATTCATTGTCAACTATCCATTTAGTTTCAGACGGGTGAGAAGCTATTCTGACCCAACAAGATATAGAGATAGCAGCGGTAGGATGAGCTACCGCACCCATGTCTACATAACTAGAGGAGCCATTAAACGTATAACACAAATCCCTCCTGCCCGCATTGTTGTAAGTAATGTTATACCCCGTCCCGTCTAGATTGTTTGCCGTATCGTCGTAGCAGGTTGATCCGGCGGTTTCATCTAACCCCCAATGTCCGTATAAACCATTCTCCAGAGTGCTCGATGACCCCGTAGTGGCTGATACAGAAGATGTACCATGAGTGTTTCCTGATATTGGACCGCCTGAAGTGAAGGGATAATCAAGAGCGTCAGTCGGTCCATTCTTGTATAGATCATCTACCTCTGATGCGGATATGGCACGGCTCCATATACCAACCAAATCCAGGCTACCATCATAAAAATTACCATCCCCTGTTTCGTTACTCCCAAAGCGTAAGTTATGACTGGTTGTATAGGTTATGGAATACCCACTAAAATCTGTATTACTATTCGGTGTTCCATTATCTGTATAGATATACCCTGTCGTTCCATTAAAGGTACAAACGACATGATGCCAAGAACCGTCCGCAAGATTGGTAGCTTTACCAAAGTCAAGATAATGACCGGCACCATCAGAACAGAAGAAATAAATATATCCGTCATCCCCAATAGAAACCCTGTATCCATACCATGCTCCGTCGTAATGAGCATGACAAACAATAAACCTTTCCGAAGCCTGGGCACTACATTTTATCCAGAAAGCAATAGATATTGCAGAGTTTGGTTTGGCGACATCCCCGAAGTAGGTAGTGTCAGTGGATCCATCGTAATCATAGTACGCCCCATTGTTCACTCCGCCACTTGCAACCTTCTCTACCCCTGCACTATTGGTGCCATCTAAGGTAGAATGAGAGTCATCGCAGGTGGTGCCTGTATCATTTAATTTCCACCAACCATATAGATTGTCTGTTAATGCCATTAGTCTACGTCAAATATATCTTGATACTCCCGTATCTTACGCTTCAGGTATGCCACTTCTTTAATCAGCAAGTCTATGTAAGCTATGGAGAGCATACCGTTCTCGTCCTCACGTACCAATTCGGGATGATCCTTTTGCAACTCCTGTGCTATCACTCCGTAACGCTTGACGCCAGGATCAGCCGTCATCTCAAACTCTTTGTACGATATATCCATGTAGCAAGCCTTGAAAGGAGCAATGTTACTCTTTAGTCTTTCGTCAGAACTTTGGCAAAAGTTCGTTGCCGTCATATCTCCCGTAGAAGTAATTGTGCCCGAAACGTAAAGAGTTGATCCATTGTAGGTCAACCCTGAAGTACCCTCTATGGTATTGGTATCGGTAAATACGGCTATGTAATTATCGGAAGGGGAACCTGTATAATCTACCATAGCTGTATGAGTATGACCTGCCGTAGCGAAACTCGCACTACTATATGTGCTATTATTTAATTCCCCTCCTGAGGTAAGGACAGGAAAATTGCCTGTTGTGGGCGTAGATACTATACTTATATAAGAGGAATCGTGGTTATGCGTACCAGAGGCATAAGTAGCGGTATCCAAACTGAACGTTCCTGTTGCGGTCATTTTGACGAACGAAACGGAAGCATACGTCAGGGCAGATAGTGAAGTAAGATTGGTATGCGTCTGTTGAGCACCTACGTCAGTATAAGTCAATCCGTGTGCCCCCCAGGCGAAGGTAGTTGTTCCGGTAGCCTTCAGGAAGTGCCCCGTAGTCAGACCACTATCCGTATGGTAAGCACTTGTAAGGTCATGTGCCACAGGAGTTCGAGTATCACTCAATCGACTATCGTTTCCTTGACAAAACGTTCCTGCTCCTGTACCAAACGTGCCAGTAGTAAGTACCCCTGACGTTGTAGTAATAATAGGCAAGGTAGCCGTACTGCCTATTGCTCCTGCTGAAGTGATATTGCCGTGGGCATGGGTAGAAACGGAGTAGGTATTGGTATCTAAAGCGAACGTACTTGCTCCTGTCATCTTCACAAATGATGTTGATGAGTAAGACAGAGTAGCCAATGAAGTAAGATTGGTATGGGCAGGTTGATATGTTCCCGAATGATCATGCCCAGCAGTGGCAAAACTTGCGTTATTGTAGGTACTATTATTTAATTCCCCTCCCGCAGTTAGCACAGGAAAGTTCCCTGCCGTTGGAGTGCTAACAATAGAGATATAGTCTGAATCGTGATTATGAGATCCAGTAATATAGGTATTGGTATCTAGGGTGAAAGTGCCAGAAGCCGACATCTTTACAAAGGACAGGGAAGAATAACTCAGGCTATTCAAACCACTTGCCCCAAGCAGGTTGGTGGCAGTCGTCCAAGCAGGTGTAAACGGACTGCCTCCCGTAACTGGAATCTGATATTGAGCAGAGCCTACTCCTATAAAAGATAACCCGTATGAACCGGTTGTAAGTACCCCGCTTGTAGTGGTTATCACAGGTAGATTGGATGTACTACCAATTGCTCCCGCAGAGGTGATATTGCCGTGGGCATGAGTAGAGGAAGCATAGGTGGCAGTATCCAAACTGAACGTACCCGCAGCAGACATCTTTACGAAAGAAAGTGAGGCATAGCTTAAACTATTTAAACCATTAGCCCCTACCAAGTTGGTTGCCGTGGTCCACGTCGGAGTGAAAGGAGTTGTTCCTGTAACGGCTATTTGATATTGAGCAGAACCTACCCCTATAAAAGACAAGCCGTAAGAACCTGTGGTAAGAGCACCTGAAGTGGTCGTAATTACAGGCAGGTTAGCGGTGCTTCCTATTGCTCCTGCTGAAGTAATATTGCCATGAGCGTGGGTAGAAGAACTATATGTAGCGGTGTCAAGCGTGAAGGTATTTGCTCCTGTCATTTTTACGAAAGACGCAGAGACATAGGTTAAGGAGTTTAATCCACTCGACCCAAGCAAGTTCGTAGCCGTAGTCCAAGAGGGGGTAAAAGGAGTGGTGCTTGTTACAGGTATTTGATATTGAGCCGATCCATTCCCTATGAAAGACAAACCGTAAGAGCCTGTGGTCAATACCCCTGACGTAGTTGTAATTACAGGCAGGTTGGCGGTAGAACCAATAGCCCCTGCACTTGTTATATTTCCGTGTACATGAGAGGTGGCTGCTGCTCCTACATCTGTATATGTTAAACCGTGGGCTGCCCAGGCAAATGTAGTAGCCCCTGTAGCCTTCAGGAAATATCCTGTAGTCAAGCTACTATCTGTATGGTAAGAACTAGTAAGATCGTGGGCTACAGGTGTCTGAGCATCAGCCAATACCCCGCTTAATCCTGCTACGGATATTTCATCCGCTCCACCATTCTCATGTGTAGTATTATGAGCCGACGGAACCTGAGCGTCTGCCAAAACACCACTTAACCCTGCCACAGATATTTCATCTGACCCTCCATTCTCATGTGTTAGGTGATGAGCATCAGGAGTACCACTTGTAGGAATGTCATACCATCCTTTTACCCCCGAAGCATTCGTACCATATAATTGACTATTGCCTGGAGTGGTTTCATCGTTTACAAGTGATACATTACTAAAGGAATCTTCTTCAATGGAATGGATAAAGAAATAAGCCTCTCCCGTTCCATAGACCGGATATAAATACCCCGTAACGATAGACATTCCCCGTATTATTCCCCGTATCGCCCCACTACCCGTTACCCTTAACCAACCCTGAACAATAGATGTTCCATAAACCTTTCCTACGGATAATCCATCATATACAATATTAGAATAATGAACTTTTGCTCCATGATAGGCTAAAAGTTCTGTCTTGGTGTAGTAGTTAGAGAGATCACATTCTCCTTTACTAGAAGATCGTAACAGAGTAGTACCAACACCCCTTCGGATATTCGCTATTGTCTTATAAATTACTGTTGCCATATCTTATTAAGCATTCCAAGTTACCGTTTCTGTACTCGAATACGCACTCTCAACATTACTATTATATGCACACACTTCGTAGTAAACAGTCATCCCGTCCTCTCCCGTTCCCTCTTCTTCAATATGATCGGCGTAGAAATCATTCCCTCCAGAATATACTACCGTAGAATACATAGCCCAATAAGCCCCACTACCATCAGGGTAAAGGTACCATGAGGGAGTTCTTCTCAGTCTGTACCCCGTAGCCCCCGTAACGGCATTCCATTGGACGTATATATGCCCTCCTGGGGCTGTTTGAGTTACAGATACCCAAGTAGGAGCATCCAAAGTCATGGTACCACTGCTTCCCGTTCCTCCACTACTATCTTCTCCTGGGTCTGCTATTATGATCTCCTCGTCTGTATATTCCTCAGCCTCTATATCATAAGTACCGTTGTTTAAATCCCAAGTATAATTTAACAGAATAAGCGTTCGGTTGGTTGAAGAATCCATAGGTAGATTATCATCCGTGATAACGGAAAACGGCTTCAGATGACCATCATACAGTATGGTAGCTTTTAAAGTATGGATCGTCCGGTAATTATTCCGATACCTATTTTTGGCGAATATATCCGCTATGGGAATAGCCGTAGGATTATTTTCAGATTCCCAAAGCTGAGTTTTAATTAGTTCCGTAGGATCAGACGTAGAGGGTGTCATCAACCCATTGCTATAATTTATATTGCTTAAATCAAATAAGTCCAAATCAATTTCTTCCGTTCTGATAAAGTTCTCGTTAGCCGTGTAAGTCAATTTATTTGGGGTATCATCTTCAGTTATTTTAATAGATACATCCCCTAGATAACTATCAGTAGAAGTAAAAAAGTAAGAGTCTCCACTATTACTTCCTCCGGTCAAATTTATTTGGTGTACGACAGGGGGTAAAATAAATAGGATAAATCTTTGGGTGGTAGGCTTTCCTAGCATTTGCCATAGACTAGGAAAAATGATATTAGAATCTTCCTCTATAAACTGACTGCTAAAATCTATGGTAGCACTTACATTATAAACTTTCTCTCTGGTGGTGGTGGCTTTTGATAAAGTAACCGTGGTAGTCCATATATAAGGTTCGTTCACTACGGCAGGCATGGTAGTATCTCCGGGCATATCCCTTTCTCCAATGTACCGCCCCGAATATGAACCTCCATCCATTCTTAAAATAAATCGCATAATAACCTCGTCTATTAAAAGCCAGTTTTTAGCCTCTATGGACATAGTATAATTGATGGATAATTCCGTAGGAGAATCAGGGTTAATATTAAATTGAGCATCGAAACAGTAAAATAAACCGTTATGATCGTTAGCCCGTCTATCGTTTGGATCGGGAGTATATTGCCATTTAACCCAAGAAGCCATTCCACGATAGTCGTACCCTGTTTCTATGTTGATAGCGTTCTCGTGTATATACCACGTCCTGGGGGCTAACGTTCCTGGGTTCGGAGTTTCGTCCGATACCGTAGGCATATCTACACTAAAGTCATTAAAGGCTAAAGTATCCTGCTCCTTTTCCTTTAAATTCAAGATCAGCATATTTACCCCCGAACTATATGCTATCTTTTGGGAAGTATCTTTGTATTGAAAATCTCCGTCCTGTTTATTATATGACTGGGCTAGATTAGCCGTAGTCACTCCTGCCGTAGAACTATTTGCTAGGTAAACCCAAGCCCCAGCACGGGTAATATCCTCCTGACGCTCCAATACCCATTTGTTTCCTAGAGAGTATAAGTAAGCCCCTGCAGGTAATAGAGTTTTGTTTAGTATTGTATAAGTATCATCGTAATTAACGGGATCAGTGAAAAAAACGGTATTCTCAAAATAAGTCTGCTCTAAAAAGGTATCTCCCGTTCCCTGATCCATTGTGGTTTCAAATAGGGTTGAGTTTACGTATAACGAAGTATGTAACCCAATTGATTCTATGGCTTCCCATACTACATCAGCATAACTAGTATTTTCCGATATATTTTGCAGACAAGTCAGATAATTTCCCTCTAATCGCCGTAAGTAATCCGTAAATTGCAGAGTGATTTTAGAATTTGGTAGGAACTCCTGTTCATTCAAATCGCAAATAGAAAAACCTTTGAATACCGTAGCCCCTCCATAAACGATAGTACACAAGAAGTTTTTCTCCAAAGAAGTAAGCAAATCCTCCAAGGCGTTAAACGCTTCCGTATTTACGATTATGATTTTGGCTCCCGTTCCGATAATAGGATTGTTATGGTCTTGGTAGTTTACTTCTATCTGAACTTCTACCGACCTCAGATTGGTTACTGACCCTACGTAATCATCCTTGGCTATTTGTACTTGTACAAGTTTGCCATAACGATTATAGAACTCCGATTGGTACTTTAATCCATACGCCATTAGTACAGTGAGTTTTTAATGCCTTGTTTCTTTAGTATGCCTACCAAACGATCTCCCTCTATCTCGAACCTAACCTCCCCCTCTAACACTTGAGGAGACATCTGCAAATTGTCTAGAGGGATAACTGCCTCACGGGAGGATAACATAGCCGGATAAGAGTCATTGGGGTATCCACCAGGGACTATCCCACCTTCAGCTAATCCTAATCCTGGTATCCCGAATTTGACTAGGTTAAATAAACCTCCTCCCTGCGTCATCAGCATCGAAGCAGGGAATAGTCCAGGTATAGACGCCATCAGGGCTTTTAATATTAGCATTTTGGCAACCGCCATCATAACATCCCGTACTATACTTAACATAGCACTTTGGATGATTTCGGACATCTTCTTCATCCGTTCCTCTGCCGTCAGACTTTGATCTACCATAACGTCGAACAACTGTCCCAAAGCCTCCGTAGCACGACTGGCTACTTCCTCTCCCAATCGCATGTACATTAATGCATTGGCTAGTTCCTTATACCGCTCTGACGCCTCTCTATTCTTGGAGGATAAAAATTCCATTTCCTCGCTTATCCTAGACATGGTAGCGGAATACAGGGAAGAGGTAGCGTTAAGACTAAACATCGCTGCCTCCTGATCCTTTAAGGCTTTAATATTTGCTTCGGCTGATTTCTTAAAAGTATAGTATTCTAATTGATACAAATTCTCTAATTCCTTCCGGTACTCTTCTGTCTTGGATGCCGTACTACCTAGTTGTAATCCTAATTCGGTTATAAACTTCTTATGTCCGGATACGGCTTCATTCAAGGCTTCCAATTCATATTCCAAATATCCGGTCACGTCATACATTCTTTGATATTCGGCTACTGCTTTTCTAGTTCCTTCTACTATAACATCTAACCGAGCATCTTGTATTTTTTTAGATAATAGGTCTAATACTTGTTGTAACATAGATCCATGCAATCCTAGCCATTGCATCTCTCCTCCCACTGCATTTAATCCCTTACTAAACTCTTCCCATTGATCTGTCCAATACGCTAATCGGGCTTCGGACGCATCCATCGTATCCCCCAAAAACCCGTATTTTTTTGTAAGTAAATCTATTTGCCTCCCCCAATCTTCATATTTTAAATCCCAAGTCGCCATTTGAAGTCCCAACGCTTGATTTTCAAGGGCTTTCATGGCCTCCTTATCGGCTCCCATCTTACTTTCCCGTATTTGGGACTGACGAACAGCGATCTTGTTTAACCACTCCTCGTTTAACTTTATTTTCTCCGCTACGTCGTCATAAGCCCCTCCCCATAAACGAATCTTCTCCTCGATCTCCTTCATTGCTGCAGGATACTCTAAACGAAGTTCCTGGAGTATTGGATCTTCATATTTAACTCCCTGAATTCTAGATTCTCGTAGTTTATCCAAAGCCTCCATTGCCCACTCATGCTTTTTCTGCTCTGCTTCCATTAAGGCTACCATAGGAGATACTTCAGCTTTTATATCTATTACTTCATAGAAAGCATCCCTAAATGCGTCAAGACTCAAACCTGCTTTAGTAGCCCCTCCTATCAAACTCTTTACATATTTATTCCAAAGTTTAGAGGCTTCCATAAATCGACTAGAAGCCCGATCTGTTATACCTTGAGATTCTCTTTCTATTACTTCATCTGCCGTCTTATAAATATCCAAAAGAAAATCGGTGGTTCCGGCTCCCTGAGTAGCTTTTTGTACTACCTGTGAAAACTTACCCATCTTCTTGGAGAATACTTTAGCAACCTCTTCATATTGTCCCGCAATAGCTTGCTCATATCCTTGAAAAGCCAATTTGGAAGACATTACTTTGGTTACCGCTTTATGAGCTTCCTCAATCTTTTCCAACGAAGATTTTTCAGTTACCAGATTCTGTAAATACTCTCCATACCGTTGATTAAGATCGGCAATAGCTGCTTTTCGTTCTTTCGTTCCTTCCGTTGTTTTCTTCAATCGGTTGAATACGTAATCAAGTGCTATGATTTCCGTACCTTGGGCTTGCACTACATTTTTCGTAGCCTTTTCAAAATCATCTAGCTTATTCTTTACCTTACCCAAAGCTATGGCAATCCCTGTTATAGCTAAAGCAACTACCCCAAAGACCGTTCCCACTGAGGCTAACTTGAAGGCAACCATAGCTTGTTTGGCTTTCCCTATAATAGAAACTAATCCGGTAAAGGCTCGAATCAATCCAGGTAAAATATTTGCTAACAAAAAAGCAAATAGTAAATACACTGGACCCGCTGCAGCCATTACCCCTCCAAAAACTATTATAACTTTCTTTACGACCTCGTTTAAATTATCAAACCATTTTGCTATCCTCTCTACGACTTTCATTAACCATTCAAATGCGGGGAGTAAAACAGAGGATACGGCATTCCCTAAACTGATCATAGCCACCTGTCCTTTAGCAAGGGCTACGTTCCATTTCTGTTGGATACTCTTTCCGGCTTGCTCGAAGGCATAGGCTGCATCCCCATAGGAGTTTTTAACCTCGTCCATTACCATCTTGTTGTACTCCAAATTCTCCCCCGTCAAGGACAAATACCCTATCAAGGCTCGTATGTTTGGAAATACTTTTCCGGCTATGCTCACTCCCCACTTCTCCGTTAATACCCGAACTTCCTGCAAGGCTGCCATCAACCCTTCCTGTTCCAAAACTCCCCGTAAGCGATTTGCTGAACTTCCCATCTTACGAAGCAACTGTTCTGTTTCCGAAGCAGGGTCAATCAATATGTTGAGAATACCTTTTAAATATACTGCTGCATTGGAAGCACTAGCCCCTTTCAAAGTCATGGCAGCCATCGCTCCAGCTACTTGGTCGAAGGACACCCCTAACTCCGAAGCGATAGGGATGACCTGACCAATGGCGGAAGCAAACCCTGGGGCTTCCGCTTTACCTTCACGAATAGCAGCGACCAGAATATCCATAGCATGTGCAGCAGATAATCCGCTATCCCGATAGGCGTTCATGGCGGATGTAATAACATTTGCTACGGTAGCCGTATCTCCCAACCCTGCAGCAGCAGCCATACCTGCTTGCTTCGTTATCTCCAAAGCCTCTGCTGTCTTAAACCCAGCCGAAGTTACAAAGTATAATGCTTCCGCTAACTCCTTGGGGGATTTTCCAACGACGGGAGCCATCGCTAAAATCTCCCCTTTCCAACTTTCCATAGTATCACGGGCAATACCAACCAGACCTACGATCTTATTCATAGCAGCGTCGAAATCCTTGGCTAACTTAAATGCAGCCGTACCTGCCAAAACTAAAGGAACGGTTAGCATCATGGTAGCACGATAGCCGAAACTATAAAAGTTCATCATCTTACGCCCCATCGTCTGCATTCGGGTAGCTAAATCCTGAGCCTTAACCGCCGTCTGTTGAATACCCTTATTCAGACTCATCAACTCAACCTTGGCTGCATATACCCCTTTGGTATCCGCTGTTAGGGTGACGATTAATTGACCGATGTTTTCACTAGCCATTATTTTTGCTTTTTAGTTTTTTTCCTTTCAGCTATCTTATCCAATTTATCCATCCTCTTGTTTTGTTCCCCCGCTATCTGCAAAAGTATTCGTTTCATTTCCTCTGTCGATTGCTTCTTAACGTCTTTGGGAGCAGTGATGTCAAAATCGGGCATAAAGTCTGCGACGGATGTGAGCTTTCCATTCTTGGAATTAGTTCGGATTGCAGTATTTACGATTGTACTACTCATAAAAGCCATTCTAAAATCCTCTCTCCAACTACCAATTGGATCTATCCTATCATACGCTTCCCACTCGCTGATCTGAGTAGAAGTAAGCTCATCCAGTAATTTGTCTGGATGAGCATATCCTAATTCGAGACAGAGTCGGAACTGGAATTGCCGGCTTGGCCGGCATCGGAGTTTTTTGTTAAATACTCTTTATCCGCTTCCGTAAGATTATTAATTCTCTGAGCCTCCGTTACTATCTTGTCCAAAGACGTAGCACTCATGTTCTGACTCAATGTAGCAATATCCCCTGGGAAGAGAAGCATGTTTCCTACTTCGTCACAAAGGGTTGCTACTGCTAGTTTCGCTCTGAAATCCTCCAGAGACTGTTCTATGGTTTCCACCTGCCCTTTAGCGTTCTTAACGGAACGAATAAGGGATTGCTCGAAATGATCCCGTTCCCGACCAGACATCTGCCGGACGAATACAAAATTGTCACTACCCAAATCTACTTTAGAGATTTGTACCTTTTCTTTTTCTAAAAGCTGTTTACGATTAAAAAGTCCCATGTTGATTACCTCCTATTATTTATGTTGATTAATAAAAATAAACCCTTGATTAGGATTTTACTCCATTAGGTTCCTGTACCGGAGTTAGAAGTTACCCGACCACTGATCTTGATAGTTACGTCAACCGTAACCTTATCATCAGTAGGAATCGACAAAGGTAACTCAGTCACCAGTCCCATAAAATCTAACGAAGTCAAAGCAGCGTCGGGCAGAATAATTTCATAACTCTGCAATACGTCGCTATCAAAATCCGCCAGGATGAGAGCAAAGGTGGAAGCAGTGAAGTTCATATTGAGCGTCACCGTACCCCCGTCCCTAAATCCTGCAATAAACTCACGATAGCCTCCGTCCGAATCCAATGAGGTAACGTCGATTTGTTCCCTCGTCATGCCTGGTCCGGTTATGGAAGTTACCTCAGCAAGGGCTACACCAGCTCTCAGAAAGATGGTTCCTACCCCTGCGATAGCATTACTCGCCATTTTTACCTCCTTTTTTTAGTTAAGCAGATTCTCGTCTCTGCAAATTAAAATTAACAATAAACTTACAAAATTCGTTATCGTCCCACGTTAGTAAAGCTGGTCCACTAGAGCAGTAGATAACTGTGTACAATGCATCGTTCCATGTCTCGTTTGCCCGGCCATGAAGCGAAAGCATTATATTATTAATGAGCGTCCACCCCTCCCGATAACCTATACTTCGTACTCTGATCTGAATTATAGGATAATAGTAAGTCGTACCATCCATAGCAAGATCGGGCATGTTTCCTATCTCATCGTAGATGGTTACACAATCATGGGGTATAGTAGGTTCTTTCCCAATAAACAAGTTTTCAGCAAAAGTTAGTCCTAACGAACTTTCCGCTTCCAACATATCCTTAATATCTTCACTAGGTGCATTCATTATCCTTTGGATTTATTTCCTTTTATCTTCACCGCATTTTGAATTTTAGCTAACATTTTCCCCTTATTCCGATCAATAGCTTTCATAAACCATAACGCCCCCTGTCCCTGACTATGTTGGAAATGCGTCGTTTCATGTTGTATCATAGCATAGTACGCTCCATACCCAAACGCTACGGCAGGGAATTTCTTTGTCCCATGGGAAGCAGCCCCCCTAGCATAAGCAATAGCCGTAGCATGCCCCGCTTTTAACTTCTCTACATCGGCTTTATGAACCGTGGTTTCCCCTTTCCGCTTCCTTCTCATAATCTTGAAATGAGGACTTCCCCCTCTTTGCACATTCCCTTTGGACGTTACTACTAACCAACTGGCTCGCATATTACCTATATCTATGGGAATGGAGGGCTGTTCCTTTTCCGTAGCATTATGTACTACCGCAACCGCTTTCACCAATCCTCCCATAGTCACTGGACCTTCCCATTGAGCAATCTTCTTATTCAGATTACTCATCACCTTCTGTATGCCCCGTACTCTAGTTATTCTCATGTCAACCAAGGTGTCAAATGAGCCGTTCTTAAAAACTCTGTCGTAGAGCCTACTGCAGGGATTTTCTCGAACCTCTTTATTATATGTGTCCCTTCCTTTAACTTCGGGTTAGCCCTCTCTGCAAGTGTTAAATCCGACAACGTACCGTGAAATAACACCCCTTCCTCTTCTACATCCTGTGTCACGAATACCCTAGCACGGGATACTTCCCCAAACCCCAAAACTCGACTAGTGGTTATGGCTCCTACTATCTGTTGCCGATCTTCCCAACGACAAGCAATTTCGATAGGTTCTGCGTAGGTTTTTGTTCCAAATCCATCCTCTACTGGACTTCCCCAATAGACGGCGGTTTCTACGCATTTGCTCGCTATATAACTGGCTATACTCATAATTACTTAAAACTTTTAATCGCAAAAATAGTAGCAGAACGCTTCCCTGCATTAGCGATTAGTCCCGTAGTATCTAATCGGAGTAACACTTGTCCGTATGGAGTAGAATTAAATCCTACCTCCGTAGCTGAAGGAGACACGGCATACTCTATCTCAGCATCCCCTATCTTCTCCCGTTTGACCGTCGAACTCGCTGCCATACCACTACTCCCGTAAACGGAAGCAATTAGATGAGCCGTCAGCCATCGCTCCAACTCCTTTTTAAAAGCTGCAGTTGCCGAAGTATCATCGACAAATACGTTAGTTATAAAGGAATGAGCAGACAAAATGAATGGATCCATTTGAGTATCAGTCAAAGTACATCCGTTCATTATTTCTTTTACTTCCGGTGCGGTTACACATGCCATTATAATTTCCTCCTACTTTTATTTAACAT
>Ga0105103_10000784_pt1 | contig 17917 bp, 15 predicted proteins | sample PPLLaktember2015_2_FD_79107 | JGI IMG/M metagenome (GOLD analysis project Ga0105103, IMG submission 79107) | Freshwater sediment microbial communities from Prairie Pothole Lake near Jamestown, North Dakota, USA - PPLs Lake P7 Core (6) Depth... | ecosystem: Environmental > Aquatic > Freshwater >...
GCATTTCCAATTGCTCTGTTTGCTCTAGATAACGGATCTTGAGATGGGCCCGTATAGTCTGGGTCTACTGCCTCAACAATACTCTCTCTCCACTCTTCACTCATATTTGTCATAATCGCAAGAGCACTCTCATTTGTATCGGCATAACCTTCGGCAATCAGGTGCTCAAGGATTACATCAAACAAGTCTGATTCAACTTCTTCACGAACTGAACGAGGATTGAGATAAGGATTTACATCAGAAGTATATTGAGTTCCACCAACATTTTTACCAAGATGCTTTTTTAATCTTCTTTTCTTTTCAAGTTCATGCTGTTGCTTTGCAGTTCTTGGTTTGGGAATTTTTTTACCGGTAATACCAATTTCAGTTTCTTCATTAGCAAGCGATTTCATACCATGCTTCTTAACATGCTCACCAGCACGACGACCTGCTTCACCGGCAAAAGAAGCAATTTTACCTAATGTTTTTCCAGTTTCTCCTGCAAGACGACCAGCAGTTTGTGTTGCTTCACGGTGACGCTTCATACCTGAAAGAATTTGTCTGGCAATTGCATCTCTGATTGGTTTCTTTGATTTTGGTTGTTCCTTTTTAGATTCAGTATCAGCACCACTAGATGCTGGTTCCATTCTTTCAGATTCTTTTCTCTTTTGTGCCTCCTCTTTTGCTTTCTTTTTCGCCGCTTCTTTGGCATCAATCTTTGCTTTCACATCAGCATAAGATTCGCGACGAGGGCTTCTTTTTGCCGATCTTTCTTCCGTAAGAATAGTAAGATCTTCCGAAAGATCATAAACAAATTCTACAAAATTATCTAGACCAACCTTCTCAATTAAAATATCAATTCCATCATCATTGAGTCCATAAGTATAAAAATACTCAGTTGCCACTTCAACAATGTCTTCATCATATACAGTATTATTATATTCATCCGCCAATCCCCGCAATTTATCATCATAAACTGCTTCATACATGATGCGCATATCTTGAAATTGGCGTAAATTCATTCTACTTATTGACTTTTTAGTTATTTATACAAAAAAACACTCCGAAGAGTGCTTTTTCTTAAAGGCTTTGAGTCGTGCCTTTGCCTGTCGGAGAGCCTGAGGTTTAAGTTTTCTCTTTTGCTCCTTCTTGGAATGATGGAATCGGTTTGGAACTTGCATTGGTCTTGTGCTTATGAGATGATAATACTATCTATAATCAAAGATGTCAAGAAGTCCAGTTTTGAAAGTGTCCTATACCTCCGTCTTATATGAGAATCCATTTTTTTTCTCAAACTTAATCACTCTACCAAATTTGTCCTCAAGTCCGGTCTTATGTGAAATGACAAATACATTAGTATTCTTAATGACATATCTAATAATCTTAAGAAAATTATCTGTACCAAACTCATCCAGAGAAGAATCAAAAATCTCATCAAACAAAAGAATATTACAATTTACAGAGTTCTTAACTCTTGCAACTTCTCTCCAGGCAAATATCAAAGCAAGATTAATTTTCGCCTTTTCCCCTTCACTGAAGGAACTATAGGAAAAATCTTCATGAATGGGGGACTTAATACTTTCATTAAATTCAGAATCTAATTGAAAATTAATATAAAAATCCATCATCTGTAAGTATCTATTCACCTGTTGATTGATAAATGGAAGATACTTTTTAATAATCGTTGTCTTTACTCCATCATCTTTAAGAAGAGAATATGCAAAATCATAATGAACGATTTCTTCTTTTTTATCTGAAAGGTCATCAAATGTTTTTTGAAGATTATCTCTAAACTCTTCTAACTTCTCATTTTCAGTATTTCTATTTTTAAGTTGTTCGGTAATAGTTTGAACTTCAGATTCAAGGTTTCGGATTTGTTTCTGACTGAGTGAAATCCGAGTATTGTTTTGAGAAATCTCATGATTGAGTTTCGTAATCTCCTTTGATAGTGCTAGAAATTGACGCTCTCGTTCTTGCTCAAACTTCATAGTCTCCTCAAGTTCTTGAAAACCTTTGTGAAGTTCCTTTGCTTTATTTTGAACGTCGGAAATTCTATTTAACCTAAACTCTTCTTCAATTGTTTGAGTACAAGTGGGGCATACTTTATTTTCTGTAAAGAACTTATGTTCTGTGGTAAGTGTAGATACTTTCTGAGATATTTTACCCTTAAGATTATTAAGTTTTCCCAATTTTTCTGTGGCCCCAATAACTTCTTCCTGCTCTTTCGTATATTTGAAGATATCTTCTTCAATATTAGCATTGCCAATCATATAAGTACCAATTTCAGTATCTAAATCTGAAATTTTTCGTTTATTGGAATTTATATTGGCATTACCACGATTCTCAAGTTCCTCAATAAAACTCTTCTGCATTTCAACCTTATCTTTAAGGTTTTGCTTTTTCAACTCAAGAGATTTCATTTCATCTTTCCTAGAACGAATATTTTCTTTGATTAGATTATTCATTACTGAGAATATCCGAATATCCAATAAATCCTCAATTACCTCCCTACGATGTGCAGTTGTAAGCTGCATAAAGGGAACAAAGGTGCTAGATCCTAAAATTACAATTTGAGTAAAACTGCGATAATTTAATTTAAGAATATTTTCTTCTAGTAATTTCTGATTGATACGATCATCAGATTCTTTATGAAGAGGAGTACCGTTTACTTCAATATCAAAAATATTTGGTTTAATTCCACGCCTTACCAGATATTCACGATTATTTACAGAAAACTCAATTTCAACTAAACAATTTTTTTCATTAGTTGTATTGATGAGTTGATTTTTATTAATTTTACGAAATGCCTTATTGAAAAGAACAAATGTAAGAGCATCAAGAAGGGAACTTTTTCCATTTCCGTTAGCCCCAATTAGTAAATTTGTACTATTCTTTTGGAAATCAATTTCGGTAAAATTATTCCCGAAAGAAAGTAAGTTTTTATATCTAATTTTATGAAATAATAACATTTTTAGGAGGAATTACAATATCATCGGTAGTAATAACGGCATACTTGTAGTTGTTGGTCTTACAAGTCTTTATGGCAAGTTCAGCATCAACTTCTACGATTTCCATTTCTTTTTCGTAGTATTCATCATACTCAAGCATCATAGCATAACGAGTGGCATCATCCTCTTCTTCGAATAAAAATAAAACCTTTTCTCCATATTGGTCCTGAACGGCATATGCTCCATCATCTTTACGACCCTTAAGAGTGAGAAGAAACATTTTACTCCACTTCACATGCTTGTTTATAAAGGTCTTGAAGTATTCCTTTAATTATAGTTTTATTATAATCAAATTCCGATTCGTCAATATAACGATTCAGAATTGATATGGTATTTTCATCCTCATCAATATCAAAATCTTTATTTTCTTGAATTTCAAAGTTTTCAACAATTTTAAGTTCCTGAATTCCACAACTATAAAGTTTATCAATAAATTTTTCAAAAGACTTTATATTTGATTTTTTACGAACAATGACTTTTACAATTTTCTTCTCATACTCACGAGTATCAAATGTTTGGTAAGGAGTATCTTCATAATAAATGTTATAGAATAATTTATAAGGATTATTAATTGGTCTGTGCTCCAGAGTTTCAGTATCAAAGATATGAAATCCCCGAGTATCATTTACATCCGTCCAGTACATTTCATAAGGATTACCAAGATAGAAGATAGATCCATTATCAGAACGAGTATGGTAATGACCAGAAAATACCTTTTGGAACTTTGTAAAAATATTCGGGTCCAGTCCATGTTCCTCCATTACAAGATGTTTATTGACTTTAAATCCTTTGAGTTCTAAATGACCCATAGCAATCTTTGCCTTTGACTTCTGAATAACCTTTAGAGTTTCATCATGATTCTCAGTACAAATCCAAGGAATAAGAGTCATATCAATTCCACAAATCTTAGTATTCGTTGGAGAACTATATGTCTTTATGTTTGGATAATCTTTGAGAAGTAGTTCTGGTGCGTTTATTTCATTTGAATTGCGGAGAAAAGCATCATGATTACCTATAATCATATGAACATCGTATTTTCTAAGAGGATCCAGTACTACTTTTCTAGTCCAATCCAATCCCCAGAAATCAATACTCTTACGGTTATCAAAGGCATCACCCATATGAATGACAGTGCCCACTCCGTGCTCCTCTAAGGCAGGGAAGAATACATTCTTGTAGAATAACTCAAAGTAATCGTGAAGGTGCCTAGAGGACTTCCTGGCGCTCCAATGGCTGTCAGTAAAAATTCCAATAAGGGTCATCGGTTTCCGTTTTTATATTGAATTGCGTCTTTCATGGAATTATATTCTGAATTGTTCCCAGAAAGAACTCCATCATCAATTGTCATAACTTCATCATAACCAGTTCGTTCAATAATTTTTGTCTTAATTTCAAGTTGTTTCTTTTCTTTTTGAATTCTCCTTAGAAAGGCATAATGAATGATTTGAGTGAAGTATGCAAAAGGATTCTGAGACCTTTCTGGATCGAAATTATGAATGTACTGAACACAGTTTTCAATTCCATCTGAGCACATATCCTCACGAAACATATAATTTACAAAATTAGGTTTATATGAAAGATGAGTGGCAATCTTCAAAAAGCATTCTCCGATATAATCTGGAATTCTAGGTTTTCCTTCCCAGGCACCGGCCTTAGGTGGATACTTATCATACTTCTCAAAATAATTCTGAGCTGCCTTATCTACTTTAGATCTATAAACAATAAGAGCTTCTAATAACTCTTTATTATTTACATAATGTTCTGATTTCTTCTTAGGCATAGCATTGAACTTTTAGTATAAGTTGTAATTATTATAACACATATTGAGGGGCTTGACAAGTATCTAAAAACACTGTAGACTAGGTTTGTCCCCGTTGAGAAAGGGGCTTAGCTTTCTTTAGTATCTTTAAAGAGATTCTCCAGATTCTTTCGAGACTTCTCCACAGAAGATACATAACCCATGGATACTGAAGGTTTAACCTGACCTGCTGGAGTATAACCTTCAGTAGAATCATTATTCAAATAATATTCATATAATTGAATTAACTTGATATCCCTAGTTTCAGTCATAGTGATGACTTTATCAAGTTTAATTAAGAACATATCATCATTAGACAGTTCTATCCAAGGTTTTACCTTGATATAAGAATCACCCGTGTATTTTATAAGTATTGGATTTTGTAGAATAATAATTGGATCACCATCATTCTCATCTATCATAATGAGTGATAGAATCTCTTCACTTGATACTAATTTTAAAATGCAATAGAACTCTTCTCCCATATTAATCTTTAAGTGGTATGTTTACAATATCGTAATTAAAGTTTTCTTCTGCATAGATCTTAATTCTTTCAATTAAGTGATTAAGTGTATAATTCTTTCTTGACTTGTAACTAATATCATCAGCAATATCATATAAAGTTGCTCTTACTTTATTATCTCCTTTTCTTAAGACTCTTCCTATTGATTGGAGATTTCTTATTCTTGATTTACTAGGAGAAGCAAATATAACATTATGAAGATTTTTGATATTTACTCCTGTAGAAAAAGTACCATAGGAAGCAACGATGATGGCATTATTCTCTTTCTCAGTAATTTCTCTAACTAATTCACGCTCTTCAGTATCAATCCCACCATGAACAAAGAATACTTGTCTATTATCAGTCTTGCCATTATTTATAAGTTCATATAGAGGTTGTCCATGACCTTCTACTCTGGCAAAAAGAACAAGAGTATTACCTTTTAAATCAAGAGCAAGATTCTTTATAAAGTTATTTCTTTTTTGATGATTGATAAGATATTGAATTTCATCCTCAAATACTTCAAATCTACGTGGAGAATGCTTCAGTAGTAGAATTTTAATATCTAATTTTGCAAGATGACCTTTCTGCATCAGTTCATCTGTTTTGATAATCTTATATGAAGGTCCGAATAAACCTTCCAGAACAAGTTTATTAGTTTGAGACCCATCAAGTGTTCCTGTGAATCCAAAGCGGTATTTTGCATCACAAAGTTTCGTCATTATGGATATTAACGACTTAGATTTAAACTGGTGTGCCTCATCACCCACGACTACATTAAATCTGGAGAAGTACTGCTTAGGAAGTTTAAAAAGGGACTGCCAAGTACTGATAATGACTTGAGAATCAGTTTCTCTTTCTCTTCCCGCATAGATTTTGTGACAGAATGAACCAACATTCCAACCATAATCCTCAAAATCTTTATAAAGTTGCTCCACCAAAGAAGTGTTTGGAACAACTACAAGAATATTTTGTTGCTTCTCAACGTAGTATCTAACAAGAGAATATATCATCAAAGACTTTCCAGAAGCAGTTGGTGATATCAATAACTTACGATTATGTCTTAAAGCGTCGTATACTCCGTCTATTTGATAACTACGAGGAGTATGTCTACTAATTGCCGTCATATAATCCTTTACACCTTCCTTTGAGATGTTCTCATTTATTTCAAAAGGAAGACCATAAAACTTATTATTCACAAATTCATAAGTGTAATCGTGGTCTTTGCAGAACTGAATTACACGATCTAAAAGACCAATATAAATTTCTCTTGTGTCTACACTAAACAAATAAATAAATCCGTTCCACCATTTATTTTTATATGCCGGGGAAAATTTTGCATTAGGAACCTCAAATTGAAAAGTATCTTTCAACTCATAGTAGATATGAGGTTCTGCCTCTATTTGCAGATAAACCTCATTCTTTTTTGATATTACCAAATGAGACATTCATAACGTATCAGTTATGAGTATTTATTTGATTAACTATACCCCTGCGGTGAACCTCATAAAATCAATAGCATTCTTGATGGAATAATTGCGATTAGAAATCATCTTAATCACTTCCTCAAGAAACTTAAGCATAACATCATAATATCTAATCTTCAAATCAATTTTAGACAGTCTCTCATCGGCGTCCATATGCCTCTGTATGGCGTCCTTTTCTCTTACCTTATACGGAAATGGTTCTTCGGCATATACCTCTGCTGTTGCCTTTCCTGTGTAGTAGTTATAGCGTTCTAATCTGACTCTATTGTAAGTTTCTCTTGCCTTTTCACGAAGAAGAGTGATGGTATTATATAGAGTATAATATTTGGAATGAAGTTGAGGTATTTTTAGTGATTCATCGTGTAAATTATCCGGATCTATGACAGAATCCTTTTGCCACATTTCTTGTAGTTTTTCTAAATCAATTGACATTATAGGGGTTTGTTGTTATTATCAAGAATATTATACACAGTATACTTGAAAGATACATCTGCTGTAAAGTACTGAATATCAGTTTGAGTTGCATCAAACTCCAAGGAACTTAATGATACTGGAAATAAATCCTTAAATTTTACCACAGCAGTTGTGTTATAATTGCTGTTTAAAATATAAAGACTTCCATCACTAAATGCTCTTTTGGAATCTTGTGATTGTGTCGTATCATTCACTATAGAAATTAGATCATTATATTGTCGAGTTGTTTCTGGAAATCCAAGACCTGTCAACCAATTATGAACTGCCATATAATTTTCCATATTCTCATCAACCATAAATTTCAAAGTCAAATCCCCATAAGTGAGTTTATCACCAGGAACATCAATATCTTTTAGATATGTTGGTTGAGTATTGAGTGATAATGTAATTTCTGGTATTCTTGCGGTGTTACAATAAAATGAAACTTTAGGTTCCTTTGCTAATGAAAACTTAAACCCAACTGGTGACAGAAAGTTCCTATTATCAATTTGGTTGGGAAAGGAGCAAGTCATTTTTTATTTGTATTTAGTGATATAATATATACTAGACTGAAATGTTTTGATGAATCTAATACAACACCTACAAGAAAACTGGGACAAATCTAACTTCATCAAAATATCCCTGAATAAGAGTCTCAAAGAACAAATAGAAGAGAATACAGTATTTCTGAATTCTTATTATTCTAATATTCCTTTGAGAACAAGAGCATACGTTCTTGTAAATGATATTACAGAACAATCAATCCCAAGATGTAAGTGTGAATGTGGTGAAGTATGTGCCATTGATAAAACATATACGGAAAATGGATTTAGATTGTATGCAAACTCGAATTGTTCCCGAAAAAGTAAAACTATTTCTTCCGAGTCAAAAAATAAGTTAGATAATTATGAATGGATTTACGATCAACGTATTATACAAAAAAAATCAATAGAACAAATCGCTAAAGAATTGAGTATATCTACAATTCCTGTTGTTAAGTATCTTAAGAAACATAAAATACACGGATTAATTGATTCTAGAAGAAGGAATAGTCACAGTACAAGTATTTTAAGTAATAAAGAAAAACTTGAAGAATTATATAAAACTGGATTGACCTGTGATGAGATTGGAGAAAAGATAGGTGTTGCGAAATCTACAGTAGCAAGGTGGTTGAACATTTATGAAATTGATATTAGATTACCTAATTCTTATGAAAGAAAAATTAATAAAGTAAGTAAAGAAGAGAACACCTTATATGAGTATGTTCAATCAATATATGGTGGTAATATTATTCAGTCAAACCGTTCTGTTCTGAATGGTAAAGAGTTGGATATTTATTTACCTGATTGTAAATTAGCAATTGAATATAATGGTCTTTATTCTCATCAACACCGACCAAGTGAATCTAAGGAATGTCTGATTAAGGGAAAATCTTATCATCTAAACAAAACCTTAATGTGTGAGAAGCAGGGAATACAACTTCTTCAGTTTTATAGTGATGAATGGTTGCTTAAAGAAAATATCGTTAAGTCGGTTATTTCAAGTAAATTGAATATAAATGAAAAAATATATGCCAGAAAATGTAAAAAAGTGATTGTTGATACTTACACTAAAAATGAGTTTCTCAATCGAAATCATATGCAAGGTGAGGACAAAAGTAAGATTAAGATTGGACTCACTTATGAAGATGAACTAGTTTGTGTAATGACTTTTTGTAAATCTAGATTTAATAGAGTTTATGAATGGGAACTCTCTAGATTTTCTAATAAGATGGGAGTGAATGTGATTGGAGGTTTTAGTCGTCTACTTAGTTGGTTCCGAGAAGACTATGAGGGAAATATTGTTTCTTATGCGGATAAAAGATATTCTAACGGGAATGTTTATTATAAAAACGGATTTGATAATATTCGAGTTAATGGACCTTCTTATTATTATATTGACAAGAATTGTAATAAAAGATATAATCGTATGATGTTTCAGAAGAAACTTATCGGTGCTTATGACTGCACAGAATACGAAAAGGCAAGAGAACTGGGATACAATAAGATTTATGATTGTGGAACCATTTGTTTTGGATTGGCATAAAAAAAGGGACCCGAAGGTCCCTCTGAAATTGTGAGTCTTATATGAGACTTACATGAGATTCGCAATTTTTGTCCGACGGTAATAGTTGTTAGCGTTGACGGTAAGATTACCCTGACCCTGAACTGTACCTTCCGCGAATGGATTAGCGACCATGCCGTAGCGGGTCTTAAATCCGATTTTTGGTTGGAAGGTGTTCTCACCAACGGCACGAACCATTTGGAGAGGAACATAAGGACAGTAGAATAGTCCTGCGTCATAAGGTGAAGAACCTTTATAACCAACAACATAGAACTGATTAGGAGCTACGTTTGCCGAATATGGGTCAATATAAACCTTATACTTACCTTGAAGAACGCCAGCAAAAGTATTGCCGGTGTCATCAACATTCAAGTTTGCGTTGAGTGCTGGGGTGTAATCAAGAACTCCTGCCATCGCAAGTGCCGAAGCAACGTCTGCGGAGCAAAGAATCATATTACCTTTCCCTCTACGAGTCTGCTGGGCGATAGCGTTGGCATCGCGCTCGATTTGGAAAATAAGACCCTTGAACTTCTCAACAGACCAACGACCATTGGAGTCAACATCGAGGTCAAAAGTACCGGCAGTAGCAGTGTTTGCTTGAGCGCCAGGTCTAGCAATGTTATAAACGGTTCTAATGACTTCACGGTTGATTTCGGCAAGAATCTCGGTTGAGAGAATGTTTGCCAATTCCGCTTCAGCATTCAGACCATGAATTGCCTTAAGGTCCTGAGCGAGTTCGAGTGAATACTCAGCCTTCAGAGCACGTGACTTTGCAGTAACGGTGACTTTCTCAATCGAGAATGCCATTTCGTTGAATGCAGAACCTGCTTCTCCAAGTGCTTCAGAACTATCGGTACGCATACCGCTAGAATAATTATAAGTTCCTGCAGGACTATCGTTAAGAACGCTAGGATTGCTTCCTGTCTGAGCAGCAGTAGTACCGAAACCAACATTACCAGATGGAAGAGTACCGGCGGCATTCTGAGCAGAGAATCTAGTATCTGCTTCGTTGTAGAATGCTTCAGTTCCAGACTGATTGGTATAACGTGAACGCATCGCAAAGATGAGTCCGGTAGGTCCATTCATTGGTTGAACGCCACACAGATCATAAGCGATCAGGTTAGGCATTGAACGTCTGATTAGAGAAATCAGAACGGGGTCGAAACCAGCTGTAGGTCCAGCATTGAATCCTTGTGCGCTACCGCCAAATCCAGCGCCACTGGCACCAGAAGCAGTATTCATGGTTGGAGATTCGTAGAGGAAATCACGCTCTTCGCGGAGTTCTCTTTCTTGGTTTTCTAGCAGGATAGCGGTTACAGATCTGCGATGTGCATCTTTGATCTGATCCATTCCGGAATAGTCCAGAATTGGTGCCCACTTCTCCTGCAAATATTCTGCGTTGAATGTTTGCATTTGTTTTACCTTGTTAAAAGTTTTTGTTTGATTGTCTATTATTTAAAAATCACTGTTTGGCGACTCTTCCCAGAGTCTGAAGGTATGATGCCATTCTTCCATCAACTTGTGGTTGTTGGGACTGAACATCTGTACTTTCGGATAAGGTTTCAGAGTCATCTCTTTGAGTACTAGTATATGTTGGGAAATACGATTCCCTCAGAGTTACCAGTTTCTCACGATAGTTTGCTTCACTATCAAACTCAACATTTTCGGCAAGAGAAGAGAGTTTGTCCTTCTGAGAAAGTGCAAGACCCTCAGAGACATCTGCAAAAATTACATCGGCAACCGACTCTGCTAATCTTCTGTTTAGAGCAACATTTCTATCAATTTGCTCGTTGAGTTTTCCTTCCATTTCATCAAGTTTATCTACCATATTCTCGATTACATCATATCTATCTTCAGGGATTGAAACATAATGATCTTCAAAAAGACCTCGCATTCCTTGAAGGAATGATTCGGTCATTTCAGTTTTGAGACCGTGCTCAACTGCGAGTGCGTTTTCAGAAACCCACTCATCAGCAACATACTCAAGGTATGCATCGACACGATCCACAAGACCTTCTTTAATTGCTTCAATTTCCTCTACGAGTGCTTCCTCGTAGGATACTTGAAGTTCTTCTTTGATTTCAGCAACCTTAGAACGGATTGCAGCCTCAAAGATTGTTCTTGCCTTTTCTTGGAATTCTTCTGAAAGATCTTCACCGGCAAGGAGAGCATTGACATCTTCTTCGATGTCAAAGTCTTCCTTCATTTCATCTTCTTCTTTGCCTTCTTCGTCTTCTTTAGGAGACTTTTTACCTTTCTTTGGTTTTGAATCTTCTTCGCCTTCGTTGTCGCAAGATTCTTCGGCAACTACTTCTTCATCTTCATCTTCATCGACAAGATCTTCATCTTCCTCAGTCTCTTCCTTAACACCTTTCATAGAATCCGCTGCAGATGCCTTAGCATTTACAACATCTCTGACTTGCGCAAGAGTTGCGGCAGGATCCTTGAGTTTTGCTGAATCGTCATCGGGACGATAATTTTGGGGAGTTGGACCACCTAAATCTTCCCAAGAACCAGTTTGACCTGGAGTTAACACGGGAGTTGCACTCTTTGAAGGAGTTTCGGCAGGTGAGGCTCCTTTGGTTACTACGTTTTCCATTTCTTGTAAATTTCTACCAACGGACATTTTTTTAGATCTTGTATTATAATCTATATTTATTTATAATTTATAAATTTCCTAAGAAATCTTGAAACAATTGAACCTTGTATTCTTGTAGAGTTTTTTCATCTACAAGAGCATTAATTCTACGTTTCGTAGACTCTACTAATTTTTCTCTTAGTACTCCACCTTCATACACCCAATCCTTCCCTTCAAATATTCCCTGAACAAAGGCCTCGGGAGCAGAGGGATCTGCCACAATATCAGCGGCTGTTGCAAGCATGAAATCTTCACCAACAATTTTATGACCTTCATTAGTCATCTTGAGTGAACCAACACCACGAGAAGAAACACCAAGGCAAACACCTTCATCAATCAGTGCTTTAGCAATTTTACCCATAGGGGTTTCTAGTAACTGTGCCTTACCAATAAAATTACATCCTTTTTGTTCTAAGGAAACAATCTTATGTGAAACTCTGTCGAGATTGACTGTAGGTCCACAATTTCCAGTCCAATAAGTGTATCCATTTTGTTCAACCATGAAATTGGTATTTTTAACTTGGATACAATAAACATCATCAAACCACTTTTCAGAAGTCATTTGCATAAATCTATTATCCAAATAAACTCCTTTAGTAGATAGGAATCTACAGAAATATAGTGGTGATTTATTCTCCGCCTTGATAATTCTATCGGCAAAAATATAATCCTTTTCACAAATTTCAGTAAATCTTGAAATGGACAGACCCGCAATCACGGCAATTTGTGAAATGTCATCAATTAGTCTTTTTGAAGTACTAAATGCATCACACCTAGAATACTTCTCATCAATTGAACCTCTACCATCTCCAAGAATAAAATAATCAATAAATGTTCTGGCAGACTCTGAATCCAATTTTTCAATAAAATCTCTTGGGACATACTTTTCATAACAATTGCCAAGAACATGTAGATATTCACCAAGTCTTCTATCGTAACAGGACCAGATAACTTTATTACCATGAGATAATTCATTCCATTCTAATTCACTCATAGAATATAGAACTTCACGAATTTCGTCAGCCTTGTGTCCTTCATTTTGGTATATACTCACACCATATGAACCATTTTTTGCTAGTTTTGTATGACCTTCAGAAAGGTAAAGTCCCAAAAATGCAGAAAATGTATTAAATTCAATTTTAAGATCATCTAGATATTTTTTGGTGCTATCAGTAATTTTCTTAAGTGTTTTGGATTTTTCAATATGATAATACTCTGGTGAATCTTTAATCAGTCCAAGTGAATACTTTGGAATATACCACTTAGATAGTTTATTTTCACCATTCAGATCATCATAAATTTCCTGTGCTGTAACAAAAGCATAGTCCTTATGATTTCTTGAATCGATAATTATAAATCGGTGATCTGGAGTAATTTTTGTATTAATTCCTCTATTTTTGAGGGTGTACATTACACCGTCATGGTGATTAATTACAACTTTACTAATTGGATGTACTTCTATTTCTTTCGTTTTTGGGTTGAGTGTATATACTTCTTCATTTGCATCACAATCTTGAATGGGCTTCCAACCACCAGTAACACTTAAAAGTTTGGCATCACCACTGAGACATGGATGTCCGAGTTCTCCTAGAGCACGACCCTTACTTATAAATGCCTCATTATATCTCTTTACCTCACGAGCAAGAGTTTGCATAGGGTACATTCTACCATTACGGTTACAAATGTCTCCTTGAAGGAAAACTCCTTGAATATACATTTTCTTCCCAGTACCTTTCCCTTCGGTAATAAACTCTACGTGTGAGACTTCTTCTGTGATGAGTTTCATTTTTATTCGGTAACTAACTGAACGATTTCTGAGATACTTACATCCTGACTACCAGATGCTGAAAGAACACTGACCTTTACACTTCTAGCAAGATTTGCATTAGTTGTAGTAATTACCCCAACAATAGATGAACTATTATGTAAAATTGTCACAGAATCATTGAATACTTCAGTAACCAATTTATGCTCAGTATTTATTCCTACTGGTTGTGCATTTTGGATAGTTACATAGTCACCAACTAAAAACGGATTTCCTGCATTATTACCAAAAGAAACAACTGTAGATGTTCCTGTAGTAATTCCAGCAACCTTTTGTCTTGCAATTCTTTCTTTTATGACTTCATTGCCATATGGGCAGATTTGAAACGAATTAATAGTGGCAATAGGATCTCCACCAGTATCCACATAAATTGAAGTCAATCCAGTAGAAACTCTCAAATATCCACTTTTAAGAGCAATAGGATTGCTAGTAGTTGCCGTAGATACATTGGCAGTTATTCTATTTACATTTTGTACAACCTTAATTGCCATTATTCTTGATCCTCTGTATTGTCTTCATCACCAAACATCGATGCAGCCACATAAGGTCGGGCAGAATCAACTCTTTCCGATGCTTTTGTGTACAATATATCTTTAATTTTGTCGGATACATCAGATGCTGAACCATCTGTTGCAATCAAATCGATAAGTTCTTCCATAAAAACAATTTATTATTATGTAATTATTTATATCTTGCCACCTTTAGGTTTTGGTGGGGGTTCAGGAGCAATTGGTTCTTCTGGAACTCCTTCTTCTGGAACTCCTTCTTCTGGGGGTACTTCACCCTCTGATGGAATAGGATTACCATTTTCATCTACTGGAGCACTTGGGTCTGGAAGAATACCTTTTTCAATTTCGTCATCGATTTGAGCATCAATCTCAATAATCTCTGAATCTGATTGACGAAGAATCTTTTTGCGAACATATTCGGTGGAAAAATATTTTCCAATATATGCTTCCATAGAAGTTACGAGTGTCAAACGATTTGTAAGTAATTCTGCCTCTTTGAGTTCTGCAAAATGATTGTCATATAAGAAATCATACTGAATATGATCACTCATAACATTCCAATCTTCTGGACTTACAATATTCTTTAGAATAAGTTGGGTGCGAAGCATATCGTTAAACATATTTGCAAAACGCTTTCTTAGTCTTCCAACAAACTTAGAAAACTTAAGTTCATCTCTTAGAATCTCTGAGGTACGACCAAGATTGAATCCGTCACCACCACCAGCAATTCTTGATTCTGGAACACCAAGTGATCTATAAAGTTTTTTCTGGAAATATTCAATATCAGAAAGTTCCCCAAGATTCTGCCCACCAGGAAGAGTTGTGATTTCAGTTCCTCTACCACCCTCTCTTCTTGGAAGCCAGAAATCCTCCATCATACTCATATATTTGCGATCATCTCTAACTTCACCATTCGAGTTGCAAGTATAAATTCCTGCATCTAGGGCAAAGGTATGATAGTTGTGATAGATTTCTTCCCTATCGATAGTAAGAGTTCCTACATCAATAGATTCCTCCAAAAATTCAATAAATTTAATCTTATGATTTTTGTATACATATGAATTTTTATAATCACTCCATGAATTAAAACCAAGTTTTTTACAAACATTAGTCAAATTATGATAATTAAATTTTTCAAGAGGTATACTACCTTTACCCTTTCTTGGATTTTTATTGGAGTTTAGACTTCTCCATTCTTCAAAGTTTAGATTTTCATTTACATACTCAAGAGTTTGTTCAAATTTATAATCATTTTCTATACAATATTTCACCAGATCAAATACTTCTTGAGTGTACTCAATTGTCTGTCTGTCTGAATGATTTTTTCTTTGTTCTTCAGAATTTTCTCCCTGCCAACGAGACTCGTTAGCAAGATTACTCATCTCAATAAAATGAGACTTTGGTCTTTTTTTACCTCTATCTGAAGCACCTTTTCTTTGCTCGTCTCCCCACCCATCTTTAATTGCTTGAGAATAACTATTTCTAAATTCTGGATCTGTTTTTAGTTTTTCGATTAAAATATTGGATCCTTTTCTACTTATTTTACTTAGTTCATTTTTATCAAGAATTGAAAAATTTGCATTATTTCCGTGATAATAAAAATGATCTGCATTATTCATTCTTACAAGATTTTCAGGTGTGTTATCATATCGATTAAAATTCTTATGATGAATAGTTTTTTTATCAGACGATAAAAATTTCTCATTAAAGGTCCATTGGTTATCTAAATTATTAGCACCTTTCCATTTTGAAACCATTCTATGAACATATTTCCAGTTTTTACTATCATTTTCATAAATCTGTTGATAAGTTAAATTTTTCTTTTTACTACAAATTTCTTTTTTTCTTGTATAAAAAGGAATCATTGAGTCTCCAATTTGTAGATCTTTTGCTTCTACCTTTCCCCTATTCCAAACTGGGAATTTATGATCTAGTGTGCAAACAATAGTTTTATCATTATCTAAAGTAATCTTCATTACTTTTTCATCTTTACGAGTTACTCCAGACCAACTGATAAGTCCTGGTGCAAACTTGCCAGTATTTGGATCACAAGAATATGTCCAAAGTTTTTTTCCTTGATTGAACTCATCTGTAATTTGTGTTAAAGTTAAAGTTCTTCCATCTAATAGAGGAACTTTTGTATTCATATCTAAACAGGCATCATAGACTAATTTGTTACGATAACGACTCATAACCTCCTTGAGGTATTGCTCTGCCTTCACTTTAGGAAGATTACCAACATCAATATAAAAAATTCTACGCTCAGGGGCTCTTGAGATTCGATAGATTACAAGAGAATCCTCAATCATTCTAAGTTGATTAAGTGCCTTAATTGATTTATGAAGATATGAAAGTACAGTTCCTTGATTCCTATCTACTAATCCAGAAGTGCAATAAGTAATAGAATCTTTTGCTATCTTTACCGCACCTTTTGAGGATGAACTAAGTGTACCTGATGGGTAGTTTGCACCTGGAGTATAAATGAAATATTCTTCTATTTCAGGATATGTGATTTGATTTGCATTAAAATTATTAAGTGCCGATAAATTTGGTCCCATATTATTATTCTTCTTTTTTTCCTGACGAATATGCTTCATTTGCATAGGATTAATATATCTCAATTCCTGAATACCTTCCTCAGGTTTTTTTACATCAATAACTTTCAGATAAAATAATCTACCATCAATATACCAATTTTTAAAAATTTCGTGAGACTTCTTATCGAAGTCCATAATTTCTTTGATATGCTTAAATTCTTCTCTTATAACTTTCTTAAGTTTATCACTGGCATTCAAGTTTGATAACTCTATTTCTACTGGAGAATCATATAAATCACTGACAATCGCCTCATTTACAACATCTTCAATTGCACCATCACATTCGGGGTGAAGTGACATCTCACGATATCTACGAATTAGGTCATATTCAGTTCTATAAACTCCTTCAATATCAATAGTTTGTCCATAAAAACCTGCTTGAATATAATGATCAACCCCGTCCTCATCATTAGGAGGAACGGGGGAGATTATAGATTTGGATTTTTTTTCATCATTCTCAATTGAAAAACCAAAAAGTTTCGCCATCTTATAAAGTATGCTTACCTGTTATAGTTTATTTAGTTGATATCTTCGCCACCAGCTGCAGGAGAATTACCCTTGACTGCTTCCCACCAGAGAACTTGCATTTCTACAGTAAACTCCTGAATAGCATCAGTTTCATATGCCAACTGAATTGGACTGATATTTGTTGGGAACAAATCATAAAAATGATATGCTCTCAGAGTTGAACCATCACGATCTAAGTGATAAACAAATGCATCTGCCTGATATAGTGCAGGATCCGTAACTCCAGTATTATCAGAAACACGGTTGATTACATTCATCCAGTTTTCAAATGCCGAACGAATGGCAAAATCAGTATCGTTAATAACGGTAATCGTCCAAGTCTCAAAAGTGCGGTCTCCTGCTAATTTTAGAGTTCTTCCTCTAAAGGCAACTTCTAATGGAGTTACCGTAGATCCTGGGAGTGCCGCAGTTTTGACTAAAAATCTAGACTTGTCTAGAACATTAGTGTCAGCAGGAGCAGATTCTGGGAAAGAAAGAACAACCTCAAAGA
>Ga0105103_10000785_pt1 | contig 17912 bp, 17 predicted proteins | sample PPLLaktember2015_2_FD_79107 | JGI IMG/M metagenome (GOLD analysis project Ga0105103, IMG submission 79107) | Freshwater sediment microbial communities from Prairie Pothole Lake near Jamestown, North Dakota, USA - PPLs Lake P7 Core (6) Depth... | ecosystem: Environmental > Aquatic > Freshwater >...
GAGCTACGTCGACGCCGTGGTGATCAGCGCCTACGTGCCCCGGCCGATCCGCTTCGTGATGGACCACCGCATCTTCGAGACGCCGGTCATGGGGTTCGTGTTCCGCACGATGCGCGCGATCCCGATCGCGCCGGCGAAGGAGGACGCCGCGCGCAAGGAGCGTGCATTCGACCAGGTACGCGAGGCGCTCGGCGAGGGCGAGATCATCGGCATCTTTCCGGAAGGGCGGTTGACGGGCGACGGCGAGATGCAGCCGTTCCGGCCCGGGATCGAGCGCATCCTCGCCGAGACGCCGGTGCCGGTGATTCCGATGGCGCTCCAGGGCCTGTGGGGGAGCTTCTTCTCGCGCTCCTACCAAGGCAAGGCGATGCGGCGCTGGCGCGGTGCGTTCTCGCGCATCGCGCTCGTCGTCGGCACGCCGATTCCGGCCGCGCAGGTGACGCTCGAGATGCTGCGCGAGCGGGTGCTCGCGCTGCGCGGCGGGCGCCGCTAGCCATACGCGGCGGGGCCGTCAGCGGTCGGTAGCGCCTTCGGATGCGTCCGGCCACGCCGCGGCGACCAGTGCCGGCAGCGCGATGCCGGAGGGGGCGCGCAGCACGTCGTCGGCGACCTCCGACAGCGGCGTCGCCTCGGGATTGACCTCGACCACGCGTGCGCCGGCGCCCTTTGCGTAGCGGGGCAGGGCCGCCGCCGGCCAGACCTCGGCCGAGGTGCCGACCACCAGCATCACCTCCGCGCGGCGGGCCGCGTCCTCGGCGCGCGCGAGCGCATCCTCCGGCAGCGTCTCCTCGAACCAGACGACGTCGGGTCGCAGGTACGCGCCGCAATGCGGACAGCGCGGCGGCAGGTCGTCGCCGGGCGGCGCCCAGGCGGCGACGACGCAATGCTCGCGCGAGCACTTCACGCGTGCGATGTTGCCGTGCAGCTCGACCAGGCGTCGGCTGCCCGCCCTGGCGTGCAGGCCGTCGACGTTCTGCGTGGCGAGCAGGAAGTCGGGCACGAGATCGTCCATGCGTGCGAGCGCACGGTGGCCGGGGTTGGGGACGATGTCCACGAGCGCCTCGCGGCGCGACGCGTACCAGTCCCAGACGAGCTTCGGATTGCGTGCGAACGCCGTCGGCGTGGCGAGCTCGCGCGGGTCGAACTTCGCCCACAGGCCGGTCTGCGCGTCGCGGAACGTCGGCACCCCGGACTCGGCGGAGATGCCGGCGCCGGTGAGCACGACCACGCGCGCCGCACGGCGGAGCGCGAGGGCGAGATCCGGCGCGATGGCGATCGCTTGCATCGCTGCATCGTAGCCTTGCCGCGGGCGGCGCGGAAGGGCGTGCGTGCTAGACTCGAACGTCGCTCCGCATTCCTTCACGACGATGTCCGGCAACACGATCGGCACGCTGTTCTGCGTCACCTCGTTCGGCGAATCGCACGGCCCCGCGATCGGCTGCGTCGTCGACGGATGCCCGCCGGGCCTCGCACTCGCCGAAGCCGACATCCAGCGCGATCTCGACCGGCGCCGCCCGGGCACGTCGCGGCACGTGACGCAGCGCCGCGAGCCGGATACGGTGGAGATCCTCTCGGGCGTGTTCGAGGGATGCACCACCGGCGCGCCGATCGCGCTCCTGATCCGCAACCAGGACCAGCGCAGCAAGGACTACGCGAACATCGCCGAGACGTTCCGGCCCGGGCACGCCGACTACACCTACTGGCAGAAATACGGCATCCGCGACCACCGCGGCGGTGGCCGGCAGTCGGCGCGCGAGACCGCGGTGCGTGTCGCGGCGGGGGCGGTCGCGCGCAAGTGGCTCGCCGAGCGCCATGGCGTCTCGATCCGCGGGCATCTCGCGCAACTTGGTGCGATCGTCATCCCCTTCGAGAGCTTCGCGCACGTCGACGCGAACCCGTTCTTCGTCGCCAACGCCACCATCGTGGCGGAGCTCGAGGCGTACATGGACGCACTGCGCAAGTCCGGCGATTCCTGTGGCGCGCGGATCACGGCGGTCGCTCGGGGCGTCCCGGTCGGCTGGGGCGAGCCCGTCCACGGCAAGCTCGACGCCGACCTCGCGCAGGCGATGATGGGCATCAACGCGGCGAAGGGCGTCGAGATCGGCGCCGGCTTCGCCGCGGTGTCGCAGCGGGGCACCGAGCACTCCGACGAGATGACGCCGCAGGGCTTCGTGTCGAACCACGCCGGCGGCATTCTCGGCGGCATCTCGACGGGACAGGACATCGTGGTGTCGGTCGCCGTCAAACCCACGTCGTCGATCCGCCTCGACCGTCACTCGATCGACAAGGCCGGCGGCGCGGTCGTCGTCAACACGCACGGCCGCCACGATCCCTGCGTGGGCATTCGCGCCACGCCGATCGTCGAGGCGATGCTCGCGATCGTGCTGATGGATCACGCGCTGCGGCACCGGGCGCAGAACGCCGACGTCGCCACCTCGACACCGCGCGTCGCCGCGCAGGCGCCCGGCGATGTCGTCGCGCGGCTCAGGGCCGCGACGGCGATCGACGACCCCGATCCGGACGAAGCCTAGGAAGTAGCGAAAGTAGGGTCAGACTCGACTTTCGAAATCGGGGTAAGACCCCGCGGGTGAACACCGGGGTCTGACCCCGATTTCGCTGCGCCGTTGGAAAGTGGAGTCTGACCCTACTTTCGAGTCCTGGTGACGGTGGCTTCGGCCGCCCCGCGCGCCAGCGTGATCGAGAGCGCATCGCCGGGTGCGAGCCGGGCCGCATCCGTGACCACCGGGCCGCCCTGGCGCGCCACGATCGCGTAGCCGCGCTCGAGCACGCGCTCGGGATCGAGGTGCGCGAGGTTGCGGCCGAGCGACTCGACACGCGACGTGTCGCGCCGCAGGCGGTCGCGCCCCGCGCGCACCAGCGCGTCGCGCAACGCGGCGACGACCGGGCGCTGCGGTAGCGGCGCCCTCAGTTCGCGCAGCAAACGAACGCGGCACGCGGACAGCGCGGTTTCGCGCTCTCGGACCGCACGGGTAGCGCCACGGGCGAGTCGCACGGCGAGGTCGGAGAGCCGCGCACGCTGCGCCTCGAGGCGCGCGGCCGGATGCACGAGCCGTCGGGCGACGCCGTCGAGCGACTGCGCACGCCTTGCGAGCGCGTGATCCGCCGCGCGCGCAAGCCGGCGCGCGAGTTGGCCCGCGCGGTGCCTGTACTCGGCGATGTCGGGGACGACGAGCGTCGCCGCGGCGGTGGGCGTGGCCGCGCGCACGTCGGCGACCAGGTCGCAGATCGTGACGTCGGTCTCGTGGCCGACGCCGGAGACGATCGGCAGCGCCGAACCGTGGACCGCGCGCGCCACCGACTCCTCGTTGAACGCCCAGAGATCCTCGAGCGAGCCCCCGCCGCGACAGACGATCAGCACGTCCACCTCGGCGCGTCGGTTGGCCGTGGCGATCGCCTCGGCAATGTCGCGCGCCGCGCCATCGCCCTGCACGAGCGCCGGATAAACGATCACCGGCAGCGCTGGCCAGCGCCGGTGCAGCGTGGCGAGGACGTCGCGCACCGCCGCGCCGCGCGGGGAGGTGACGATCCCGACGCCACGGGGAAAGCGCGGCAGCGGGCGCTTGCGCGCCTCGTCGAGCAGGCCCTGTGCCTCGAGCGCCGACTTGAGCCGCAGGAAACGCTCGTAGAGCGCACCCAGCCCCGCGTGGCGCACGGCATCGACGTTGAGCTGGAACTCGCCCTTCTGCTCGTAGATCGACGGGGTGGCCCGCACCTCGACGGCGAGGCCGTCGGCGAGCGGGAACGCGACGAGCTGCGCCTTGCTTCGCCACAGCGTGCATTTCACCTGCGCCGTCTCGTCCTTGAGCGTGAAATAGACGTGCCCGGAGGGCGCGCGATAGAGGTTCGAGACTTCCCCGCCGACCCACACGACCCCCAACTGGCGCTCGAGGATGAGGCGCGCGGACGAGACGAGCAGCGACACCGGCAGCACCGGCGGTCCGTCGCGACCCGCGGACGTCCCAGGGGTCATCCCGGTGTCGTGACGCGCCGGCTGTGAAGGCGGTCGGCTCACGACCGGGTTCCCGTTGTACAGCAACGCATCGCAGCCTCGGATGTCCTGGACAAGATCGATTCATGGGAGGACGAGGACGTTGTCACACCAGCGTCATGCGGACGTGCCCCGCGCCCGGGCGAGCGCACGGCTCGCGTGCGACAACTGCCTGATCGGGCACCCATTTCGGTCGGCGAAGAATTGTGCATCTCAGCTTTATGCGCGCAGTTACCGGGACTTAGCGAATCAACTTACAAGATATGCACACTGCTATCCACAGGATTTGTGGACAACCCTGGCGGCCCGCGCCATCGAAGCCCCCGGGAAGCCGCGCCCGGCGCGGATTTCGGGAGAGTGACCCGCTTGCCCTAGCGTCGCGGGCCGCATGGTGGTCCGGCGGCCGGTTAGAATGCACCGCACGTCCCGCTTGTTCATGAACAAGAAACGATGGCTGCTGCGCCGCAAGACAACAATCTGCCCGCTCGCGACAACGCGCCGCGCGCCAAGGGTGCACCCGCGCTCGCCCCCAACTTCCTGCGTTCGATCATCGCCGAGGATGCTCGCACCGGCAAATACGGCGGGCACGTCGTCACTCGCTTCCCGCCCGAGCCCAACGGCTACCTGCACTACGGACACGCGAAGTCGATCATCCTGAACTTCGGGCTCGCCGCGGAGAACGGCGGTCGGTGCCACCTGCGCTTCGACGACACCAACCCGCTCAAGGAGGAGACCGAATACGTCGCCTCGATCGAAGAGGCGGTGCGTTGGCTGGGCTACGACTGGGGACCGCACCTCTACCACGCGTCGGACTACTACGACCGTCTCTACGCGTTCGCGGAGTGGTTCATCGGGCAGGGGCTGGCCTACGTCGACAGCCAGACCGCCGAGGAGATGCGCGCGACCCGCGGCACGCTTACCGAGGCCGGCATCGCGAGCCCCTGGCGCGACCGCAGCGTCGCCGAGAACCTCGACCTGCTGCGGCGCATGCGCGCGGGCGAGTTCGAGGACGGTGTGCTCGTGCTGCGCCTGAAGATCGACATGGCGAGCCCGAACATCAACATGCGGGACCCCGCGATCTACCGCATCCGCCATGCTTCGCACCACCGCACCGGTGACCGCTGGTGCATCTACCCGCTCTACGACTACACGCACTGCATCTCGGACGCGCTGGAGCGCATCACCCACTCGATCTGCACGCTGGAGTTCCAGGACCACCGGCCGCTCTACGACTGGGTGATCGAGAAGCTGGCCGACGGCGGCCAGCTGCCGCGCCCGCTGCCCAACCAGCACGAGTTCGCGCGGTTGAACCTCACCTACGTCGTGCTCTCCAAGCGCAAGCTGATCCAGCTCGTCAACGGTGGTTTCGTCGACGGCTGGGACGACCCGCGCATGCCGACGCTCGTGGGTGCGCGGCGGCGCGGTTTCACGCCCGAAGGCTTCCGCCAGATGGTCGAGCGCACCGGCGTGTCGAAGTCCGACACGTGGATCGACATGAGCGTCCTCGAGGACGCGATGCGCGACAACCTGAACGCCGTGGCCGAGCGGCGCATCGCCGTGCTCGACCCGGTGCGGCTCGTCGTCGACAACTTCCCCGAGGGTGCGGCGGAGACCTGCTTCGCGCCGAATCACCCGCAGCACCCCGAGCTCGGCCGGCGCGAGCTCCGCTTCACGCGCGAGCTGTGGATCGACCGCGACGACTTCATGGAGGTACCGCCGAAGGGTTTCTTCCGGCTCGCCCCCGGTACCGAGGTGCGATTGCGCTATGCGTACATCGTCAAGTGCACCGGCGTGGAACGCGACGCCGCCGGGCGTGTCGCGACGATCCATTGCACCTACGACCCGACGACCCGCAGCGGCACGCCCGGTGCCGAGGCGCGCAAGGTCAAGGGCAACATCCACTGGCTGTCCGCCGACGAGGCGGTCCCGGCCGAAGTGAGGCTGTACGATCGGCTGTTCCGTGTTCCCTACCCCGGGGCCCGGAATCCGTGGGGCGAGCGCGGTGGCGAAGCCGCGGCAGCTCCGGCAGGCCATGCGGTGGTCGTGGCGGGCGACGACGAGTTGGACGCCGAGGCTGCCGAGCGCGATTTCCTCGACGACCTGAATGCCGACTCGAAGCGCGTGATCACGGCGCTGGTCGAGCCCGCGCTCGCGCGCGCGGAACCCGAGGCGCGCTACCAGTTCGAGCGCGCCGGCTATTTCGTCGCCGATCGCTTCGACCACGCACCCGGTCGAGCGGTGTTCAACCGGACCGTGACGCTCAAGGACTCCTGGTCCGGCAGGGCCCTATGACCCGCGACGGGCCGGTTGTCGCGCGGCGGTACGCGAGGACGAGCGCCCGTACTATGCCGCCCGCGCTTGCGCTGCGCGCGGGCCGCGCTACACTTCCGGCGCCGATTTCCATGCAGGAGTGAGTTCATGAAGCGCATCGTCCTTTTCCTCGCGACCAACGTCGCCGTCCTCGTCGTCATCTCCGTCGTGCTGCGCCTGTTCGGGCTCGACCGCGCCATCTTCGACGCGACGGGCCTCAACTATGGCGCGTTGCTGGGCTTCTCCTTCGTCGTCGGCTTCACCGGCGCGATCATCTCGCTCCTGACCAGCAAGTTCATGGCGAAGCGGTCGACCGGGGCGCACGTGATCGAGCAACCACGCGACCAGGCCGAAGCGTGGCTCGTCGACACGGTGAAGCGTCTCGCCGACCGCGCCGGCATCGGCATGCCGGAAGTGGCGATCTACGAGGGCGCGCCCAACGCGTTCGCGACCGGCGCATTCAAGAACTCCGCCCTCGTCGCGGTGTCGACCGGCCTCCTGCAGTCGATGAACAAGGAGGAGGTCGAGGCGGTGCTCGGGCACGAGGTGGCGCACGTCGCCAACGGCGACATGGTGACGATGACCCTGATCCAGGGCGTGGTGAACACGTTCGTCATCTTCTTCGCGCGAGCGATCGCGTCGATCGTGAGCCGCGGCAGCGACGGGCGGCCGGGCCCCGCCTTTTTCGCCGTCTCCATGGTCCTCCAGATCGTGTTCGGGCTGCTGGCGTCGATCATCGTCGCGTGGTTCTCGCGGCAGCGCGAGTTCCGCGCCGACCGTGGCGCCGCCGACTACCTGGGCTCGCCCACGCCGATGGTCAACGCGCTGCGGCGCCTCGGTGGCGTGGCCGAGGAGGCATCGCTGCCCGAGGGCATCAAGACGCTCGGCATCACCGACAAGTCCGGGCTGATGGCGCTGTTCTCGACGCATCCGCCGCTCGAGGCACGGATCGCCGCGCTCACGGGCGGGCGCTGAGCTTCACGGCGACGATCGGCCGCCGCAGGTTCGCGCCGTCCACAGGCTGCGCGCCGCGACGTCCCGCACCACGAAACGAAACGGCCGGGGCGATGCCGCCCCGGCCGTTGTCGTTGGTGCGCCTGGCGCGACTTACTTGAGGTGCGACGAGATGAGCTTGGTCATCTCGAACATCGTCACCTTGGCCTTGCCGAGCACGGCCTTGAGCTTGTCGTCAGCATTGATGTTGCGCTTGTTGACGGCGTCCTGGAGCTTGTTCTTCTTGATGTAGTCCCAGACTTTCTTGGTCACTTCAGTGCGCGGCAGCGGGGTCGAGCCGACGATCGCGGCGAGCGCCGACGAGGGCGTCATCGCCTTCATGAACGCGGCGTTCGGCTTGCGCTTGGCGACGACCTTCTTGACGACGGCCTTCTTCACGGCCTTCTTGACGACGGCCTTCTTCACGGCCTTCTTGACGACGGCCTTCTTCACGGCCTTCTTCGCGACGGCCTTCTTCACGGCCTTCTTCGCAGCTTTCTTGGCAGTTGCCATGGTTCTCCTTCCTGAGATGGGGTGCTTGTACTTGGAACGCCGATCGCACTGAAGCAGACCCTCCTGTCACGGGTTCACCCTGCTTCATCGACGGCAAACTATACCGCAATCGTGAGGGAACAGAAGCCCCTCGAAGCGCTTTTTTCATAGGAGAGATGGGCCCTGTTGCGTGCATGCGCCCGCGAACTTTGCGGGTCGCGGTGCGTATCGGACCCCCGACGACGCGCGAGTCGGGGATGCGCCGGCCGGGTCCCCGTCGCCACACCTTGCGGTCGAACGGCGAGCAGGCCTTCGCGGGGCGGGTCGAGCCCCGGCGTGGAGCAGGGCCGCCGAAAACGGTGGCGTGCGAGGGTCCGGCCGGATGGGTGACGATACCGGCCGCGCTAGAATCCGGCTTGCCCGCAACAGCGGCGGGCCCCATTCGTCCGTGTCCTGCATTGCCCACCTGCGCAGCGAAGAGCGCCCCGGCTCGCCCGGCTCCGGCGCGATGCGAATCGTCCGGCCGTCGTCGTGAGCGCGCGCACCGGCGCGCATTTTCCGTCCCGCACGCTCGCGGCGCTGATCGCGCTCGGCATCTGCAACCACGTCACGCTCTCCGGGGCGCGCGTCGCGGTGTCGCTGGACGCGCTCGCTCGCGGCGCGTCACCGCTGACGGTCGGCGTGCTGGTATCGCTGTTCGCGCTCCTGCCGGTGTTTCTCGCGGTGTCCGTGGGACGGCTGGCCGACCGCATCGGCGTCCGCCGGCCGATGTTGTGGGGATCGGCAGGCACGGCGGCCGGCGCGGCGCTGCCGTTCGCGCTGCCGGGGCTGCCCGCGCTCTACGTCGCGGCGGCGCTGATCGGCGCAGCGTTCATGCTGTTCCAGGTGCCGGCGCAGCGTGCGACCGGTGACCTCGCGGATGCCCCGGACCGCGCCGCGAGCTTCAGCCACCTCGCACTCGGATATTCGATCTCGGGGATCACCGGCCCGCTCGCCGACGGACACGCGATCGACCACCTGGGCTTCGGCCCGGCATTCGTGCTGCTGGCCGTGCTGCCGCTGCTGCCGGTGGCCGTGCTGTCCGCGCGTCGCGTGGCTCTGCCACGCTCGCCGAGCGCGCTCGCGCCGGCGACCTCGGGCGGCATGATGGAACTGATTCGCATTCCGGTGCTGCGCCGCCTGTTCCTGATCAACGCCGCGTTCGCGCTCGGCTGGGACCTGCACACGATCTTCGTGCCGATCTATGGCGCAAGCATCGGTTTGTCCGCGGCGGCGATCGGCGCGATCCTGTCCGCCTTCGCTGCGGCGACGTTCCTCGTGCGGCTCGCGATGCCGTGGATCTCGCACCACGTGGCGGAGGCGCGGGTGTTGATGATCGCGCTCGCAGTCGCGGGGTTCGTGTACCTCGCGTTCCCGTTCGTGGGAAGTGCGTGGGCACTCGCCGCGCTGTCGTTCGTGCTGGGTCTCGGGCTGGGCAGCGGGCAGCCGGTCGTGCTGTCGCTCCTCCACGAGCACGCGCCGCCGGGGCGCATCGGCGAGGTCGTCGGCGTCCGGATGTCGCTGATCCAGTCGATGGCGGTCGCGGTGCCGCTGCTCTTCGGGGCGCTCGGCACTTCGCTCGGCCTCGTGCCCGTGTTCTGGGCCGTCGGTGCCTGCCTCGGTGCGAGCGGGTGGTATGCGCGCCGCACCGGCCGGGGCGCGCCCGAGTGACGGCCCGGCGATCGTGCGCCGCCGTCGCGGAGTCTGCCTAGCGGCGCTTGAGTCGCTCGGCGAATGCCTTGCGGAACTTCGCGACCTTGGGCGCGACGATGAACATGCAGTAGGGCTGCCCGGGGTTGTGGTCGAAGTAGTCCTGGTGGTCCGCCTCGGCAGGATGAAATTCGACCGGGCCCGCGATTTCGGTGACGATGCGGCCTCGCCAGAGCCGGGCCGCTGCAATCTCGTCGACGACCGCGCGCGCCGTCTCGCGCTGGGCGTCGGACCCACAGAAGATCACCGAACGGTACTGCGTGCCGACGTCGTTGCCCTGGCGGTTCAGCGTGGTCGGGTCGTGGATCGTGAAGAACACGCGCAGCAGGTCGGCGTAGGACACCTGCGACGGATCGAAGGTGACTCGGACGACCTCGGCGTGGCCGGTGCGTCCCGAGCACACCGCCTCGTAGCTCGGGCTCGGCATCGTGCCGCCCGCGTAGCCGGACTCGACGCCGACGACGCCCGCGAGTTCCCGAAAGACGGCGTCGAGGCACCAGAAGCAGCCTCCGCCGAGCACGGCGGTGTCATGGGCGTCGGTGTTCATCGTGATCTCCAGGGGCATGCGTCGGGGACCGCCGAACCTGCGCGGGCGTTCCCCCGGCTGAAGCATTGGTGGCGCGGCTCCCCGCACCATACACCGCGGGAAGGGCGCCGCGTCGGTGCGATAATCCGGTTCGGCGGCCGAGTTCGTGACACGGCAAGACCGTGCCTCCGAGAGCCAAGGCGTCGCTCGTGCCTGCCTCTCGATCCTCGCACCGGATGCCAGCCGCCGCACGCGCCGTTGCCTTCGTCACCCGTGTCGCCCGACGGCTCTCCGGCGTCGGCCTGGTGCGCACGGTCGCCGCACTGTCGTTCACGACGGTGCTCGGCATCGTGCCTCTCATCACCGTCGCGTTCGTGTACGTCGCGCGCTATCCGCTGTTCGAGCGGTGGGTCGCGTCGCTCGAGGGCTTCCTGCTCGCGCACCTGCTGCCCGGTACGGCATCCACGGTTCGCCCCTACCTCGCGGGTTTCACGACGCGTGCGAGCGACCTGCAGGGGCTCGGCATCGCCTTCGTCGTCGTGACCGCGGTGCTGCTGATCGCGACGGTGGAGCGCGAGATCAACGCGATCTTCCGGGTGCGCGAGCCGCGCTCGCTCGCCCGGCGCGCGCTGGTCTACGGGCTCAGCGTGCCGTTCGCCGTGCTGGCGATCGGTGCCGCCGTCCACACGACGCGGTGGCTGATCGAGCGCTCGCTGCAGGCGGCACCCTACGCCGAGGGTGCCTTGGCGTTGGTCGAATTGCCGGTGGCGATCGGGCTCGCCACCCTCGTGTTCTCGGCGCTGTACCTGATCCTGCCTGCGCGACGGGTGCCGCTCCGCGCGGCGCTGGCCGGCGGGCTGGTCGCGGCACTCGCTTTCGAGGCGGGAAAACGGGGCTTCATGCTCTACGCGACGCACGCGCCCGGCTATCGGCGTGTCTACGGCGCGCTCGCGGTCGTGCCGCTGTTCCTGGTCTGGATCTACGTCTCGTGGGTGATCGTGCTGGTTGGTGCCGCGGTCGCGGCGACGCTCGCCGAGGGTCCGGCGCGGCCATCGCGCCGAGGAACGTAGGCAAAACACCGATGGCGCGCCTTGCCTTGACAGGGCGCGCCAAGCTACATTTCGCGCGTCCGTCGAGAGGAGCAAATCCCACGTGTGGTCCATCATTCAGGCCGCCGGCTGGCCGATCTGGCCGCTCATCATCGCGTCGATCGTCGCGCTCGCGCTGATCTTCGAGCGCATCTGGTCGCTGCGCCAGTCCGTCGTCGCGCCGGCGGGCATGGTCGATCAAGTGCTCGCCGAATTCCGCCAGGCGGGGGCGACCCCGGAGCTCCTCAAGAAGACCGCGGCGCGCGGCCCACTCGGGCGGATCCTCGCTGCCGGCCTTGCCAACGTAAAGGCGCCGCGCCCGGTGATGAAGGAGGCGATCGAGGAGGTGGGCCGCGTCGTCACGCACGACCTCGAGCGCTTCCTCCCGACGCTCGGCACGCTCGCCGCGGCCGCGCCGCTCCTTGGGCTGCTCGGCACGGTGATCGGCATGATCGAGATCTTCGGCTCGCAGAGCGCGAGCGGCAGCAACCCGATCCAGCTCGCCCGCGGCATCTCGATCGCGCTCTACAACACGGCGCTCGGCCTGATCGTCGCGATCCCGAGCCTCATGTTCTACCGCTACTTCCGCGCCAAGGTGGATGGCCTGATCGTCGAGATGGAGCAGCAGGCGATCAAGCTGGTCGACTTCGCGCACGGCGACCGCAGGTAGGCCGATGAACCTGCGCCGCGTGGCGAACCGGGACGAGCCGGAGATCAACTTCATTCCGTTGATCGACGTCCTGCTCGTCATCCTGATCTTCCTGATGGTGACGACCACCTACCAGCGCGTCGCCGAGCTGCAGATCACGCTTCCCGAGGCCGAGGCCGACCAGGCGAAGCAGCGGCCGAAGGAGGTCAACGTCGGCATCGACGCGCAGGGCCGCTACGTGATCGACCGCGCGGTGTTCACGTTCACCTCGGTGCCGGCGCTCGCCGACATGCTGCGCAAGTCCGCGGGTGACGCGAAGGACGCGGTGATCGTCATCAATGCCGATGCCAACGCGACGCACCAGTCGGTGATCCACGTGATGGAAGCCGCCCGCGCGGCGGGACTCGTGCAGATCACGTTCGCGACGCAGACTCCCGCGGGATCCGCCGCGCCTGCGAAGTAGTCCGCAGGACCGGGAACGCCCCTGGGAGCGCGCCTTCGCCAACGGCTCGAGGCCGCGTGGTACGCGCCGCGGCTCGGCCCGCTCGCGGCGCTGCTCCTGCCGCTGTCGTGGCTGTTCGCGCCCCTGGTCGCGCTGCGCCGCATCTTGTACCGGCACGGCGTGCTCGCGTCGACGCGCGTGCGGGTTCCGGTCGTCGTGGTCGGCAACGTCACCGTCGGCGGCACCGGCAAGACGCCGCTCGTGATCGCGCTTGCGGGTGCGCTCGCGGCAGAGGGGCGGCGTCCCGGCATCGTTTCGCGCGGCTACGGTGCCGCCGGAGACGCGCCACGCGAAGTGATGCCGGGCGACGACCCGGCCGAGGTCGGTGACGAGCCGTTGCTGCTTGCCGCCTCCGGCGTGCCCGTGGTCGTCGCGCGCGATCGCGTCGCCGCAGCCCGTGCGCTCCTCGCGACGCACCCGTCCTGCGACGTGATCCTCGCCGACGACGGCCTGCAGCACTATGCGCTCGCACGCGACGTCGAGATCGTCGTCGTCGACGGTACCCGGGGCTTCGGCAACGGCCGCCTGCTGCCCGCGGGACCGTTGCGCGAGCCGAGGTCGCGTGCCGACGCCGCCGACGCGGTCGTGACGCTGGCGACGCTTGGCACGCCGCGCGAGCGCGCGACGGTCGACACTCGGGGGCGGCGCACGACGATGACGCATGTGCCCGCCGGGTTGCGCAATCTTGCCGACCCATCGCGTCGCGTCGACCCGTCCGCGTGGCCGCAAGGCACGGTGCACGCGGTCGCGGGGACGGGCAATCCGCGGCGCTTCTTCGACCTGCTGGCGCGCATGGGCATCGAGGCCGTGCCGCACGCCTTTGCCGACCACCACGCGTTCGTTCCGGCCGATCTCGACTTCGCCGGAGCGAGCGCGGTCGTGATGACGGCGAAGGACGCGGTAAAATGCGCCCGCTTCGCCGACGCGCGCCTTCACGCGCTCGACATTCGCGCGGTGATCGATCCCGCGCTCGTCGCCCTGATCATGGAGCGCATCGATGGACGCCAAGCTGCTTGAGATCCTGGTCTGCCCGGTCACCAAGGGCCCGCTTGTGTACGACCGCGAGCGACAGGAGCTTGTCTCGCGGGGCGCGCGGCTCGCGTACCCGATCCGCGACGGCATCCCGGTGCTGCTCGAGGACGAGGCGCGCAAGCTCACGCCCGAGGAAGTGGAGGCGATGCACAAGGCGGACTGAAGCAACGTGTTCACCGTCCTGATTCCCGCCCGCTACGCGTCCACGCGCCTGCCGGGCAAGCCGCTCGCCGACATCGCGGGCAAGCCGATGGTGGTGCGCGTCGCCGAGAACGCGAGCGACAGCGGTGCCGCCCGGGTGGTGGTCGCGACCGACGACGCGCGCATCGCCGACGCGGCGCGTGCGCATGGTGTCGACGCCTGCCTCACGCGGGGCGACCACCCGACCGGCACGGACAGGCTCGCCGAGGCGGCCATCGCGCTCGGGCTCGACGACGACGCGATCGTCGTCAACGTCCAGGGCGACGAGCCGCTCCTCGCGCCCGCGCTGGTGGCGCGGATGGCTGCGCTCCTCGCGTCCCGTCCGGACGCGGCGATCGCTACCGCATGCCATCCGATCCACGACGCGGCCGAGGCGTTCAATCCGAACGTGGTCAAGGTAGTGCTCGATCGTGCCGGCTTCGCGCTCTACTTCAGCCGCGCGCCGATTCCCTGGGCGCGCGACGCGTTCGCCACTTCCCGCGCAGGTGGGCAGCCCGACCGCCTGCCCGAGGGCCTGCCGATCTACCGCCACTATGGCCTTTATGCCTACCGCGCCGGCTTCCTGCGCCGGTTTCCGACGCTGACGCCGGCGCCGCTCGAGCGTTTCGAGGCGCTCGAGCAGCTACGCGCGCTCTGGCACGGCGAGCGGATCGTCGTCGAGGTGACCGAAGGCACGCCGGCGCCCGGCGTCGACACGCCCGAGGACCTCGAGCGCGTGCGGGCGCTGTACCTTGCGCGTCCGGCGTGAGCGCAATTTGACCGTGCGCCGCACGAGCGGCGAGAATCCGGACGCGACGACCGCGGCGGCGCCCCTTCGGGGCGCCGACGGCGCCCAAGACCGGCATCCGCGGCGCGCCCATCCATCACTGAGAGCCACGATCATGCGCCTGATACTGCTCGGACCCCCGGGTGCCGGCAAGGGAACGCAGGCCGCCTTCGTCACGGCAGCGTTCCGGATCCCGCAGATCTCGACCGGCGAGATGCTGCGCGCCGCGGTGAAAGCCGGCACGCCGCTCGGGCTCGCGGCGAAGCAGGTGATGGACAGCGGCGGCCTCGTCTCCGACGACATCATCATCGGGCTCGTCAAGGACCGCCTGCAGCAGCCCGACTGCGCAAACGGCTATCTCTTCGACGGCTTCCCGCGCACGATTCCGCAGGCGCAGGCGATGCGCGAGTCGAACGTCGCGATCGACTACGTGCTGGAGATCGACGTGCCCGACGCCGCGATCGTCGAGCGGATGAGCGGGCGCCGCGTGCACGCCGCCTCCGGCCGCACGTACCACGTGAAGTTCAACCCGCCGCAGGTGCCGGGCAAGGACGACGCGACCGGCGAGGACCTGATCCAGCGCGACGACGACCGCGAGGAGACGGTGAAGAAGCGCCTCGAGGTCTACCAGTCGCAGACGCGGCCGCTGGTCGACTATTACGCGAAGTGGGCCGCCGAGCGCGACGCGCGCGCGCCGAAGCACCGCAAGGTGAACGGGCTCGGCGACGTCGACGCGGTGCGCGAGGCGTGCCTCGCCGCGCTGCGGCGCTGACGCCCGCGCCCTGCAGCGGACCACCGTGGCGACGAGCGACGCCACCGCGCCCGACGTCAGCGTGATCGTGCGCAGCATGGCGCGGCCCACGCTCGACGCAGCGCTCGCGTCGGTCGCCTCGCAACACGGTGTGACGGCCGAAGCGCTCGTCGTCGCCGCCTGCGGCCCCGCACATCCGGCGCTGCCGCCCACCTGCGGGCCGCACGCGCTGCGCCTGGTGACGGGCACGGGCCGACTACCGCGCGCTGCGGCAGCCAACGCGGGGCTCGACGCCGCGCGCGGTCGCTGGATCACCTTCCTCGACGACGACGACGTCTTCCTCCCCGACCATCTCGCCGGGCTGCTCGCGGCTGCCGGGCAGGATCCGCAGGCGCGCGTGGTCACGTCGTACGCGAAAGGCGTGTTCCGCGACGGGCACGTCGAGTGGTTCGGCCAACCGTTCTCGCTCGCGCAACTCTACGAGCGCAACTTCATCCACCTCTCCTCGACGATTTTTGCGCGCGAGCTCGCCCAGGCCGGCTGCCGGTTTGACGAGGGCCTCGAAATCCTCGAGGACTGGGAGTTCATGCTGCAGCTCGCTCAGCGCGCACGTTTCCGCTTCGTCCCGCTGGGATCGTTCCAGTGGCATGCCGATGCCGGCGACTCGGGGGCGGCGGGCGGCGCGAACCACGATCCGGCGAAGTTCGCCGCGCACCGCGAGCGCATCTACGTCAAGTGGGGGCCCGCGCATGACGCGCTGGTCGAGCGTACCGCGCCACTGCTGGAGCGCGCGGCGGGACTCGCGCAATCCGGCAATCTCGCGGCGGCGGACGTCCTGTGCCGGGAGGTCCTCGAGATCAGCGCGAACGATCCGTGGGCGCTGCAGCTCCGCGCGATGCTCCTGCGCCAGGCGGGTCGGCCCGCCGACGCCCGCGGCGTGCAGACGCTTGCCGCCGCGGTACGGCCGCAGGACGCCTCGTTCGTCTACAATTTGGCCTTGCTCGACCGCGAATGCGGCGACCTCGACGCCGCGCGCCGCAACGCCCGCAAGGCGGCGGCGCTCGACCCCGGATTCGCCCCGGCCCGCACGCTGATTGCCGAGCTCGAATGACACGCCACAACCGACGCACGCCGCCGAGGCTGGCCGCGCCTCCCTCTGATTCCTGACCACGGATACCTGATCCCTGAAATGCGCAACGCCTTCTATGCCCAGTCCGGCGGCGTCACCGCCGTCATCAACGCCTCCGCCGCGGGGGTCATCGAGACCGCGCGCGCGCACAAGGGCCGCATCGGCAAGGTGTACGCCGGCCGCAACGGCATCATCGGCGCACTGACCGAGGATCTCATCGACACCTCTAAGGAGTCAGCGCGCGCGATCGCGGCGCTGAAGCACACCCCCGCGGGTGCGTTCGGCAGCTGCCGCTACAAGCTCAAGGGGCTCGAGGAGTCGCGCGCGCAGTACGAGCGCCTGATCGAGGTGTTCCGCGCGCACGACATCGGCTATTTCTTCTACAACGGCGGCAACGACTCCGCCGACACCTGCCTCAAGGTGGCGCAGATCGCCCGCAAGCTCGGCTATCCGCTCAACGCCGTGCACGTGCCGAAAACCGTCGACAACGACCTGCCGATCACCGACAACTGTCCCGGCTTCGGCTCGGTCGCCAAGTACGTCGCAACCTCGATGCGCGAGGCCTCGTTCGACGTCGCGTCGATGGCGAAGACCTCGACCAAGGTGTTCGTGCTCGAGGTGATGGGCCGCCACGCGGGGTGGATCACCGCGGCGGTTGGCATGGCCGAGGATGCCGCGACGCCGATCCCGCTCGTGCTGCTGTTCCCTGAGGTCGCCTTCGACGAGGCGAAGTTCCTCGCGGCGGTCGACGCCAAGGTGAAGGCCTTCGGCTACTGCTGCGTCGGTGTCTCCGAGGGCCTCCTGAACGCGGAAGGCAAGCTGATGGCCGAGGCCGGCACGCGCGACGCGTTCGGCCACGCGCAACTGGGCGGCGTCGGTCCGATGATCGCCGGCATCGTCAAGGACAACCTCAAGCTCAAGTACCACTGGGCGGTGGCCGACTACCTGCAGCGCGCCGCGCGCCACCTCGCCTCGAAGACGGACGTCGAGCAGAGCTATGCCGTGGGCCGCGCCGCGGTGCTGATGGCGCTTGCGGGGAAGAGCGCCGTGATGCCGGCGATCACCCGGGTCTCGGACAAGCCGTACCGCTGGAAGATCACCGAGGCGCCGCTCGAGAAGGTCGCCAACGTCGAGAAGATGCTGCCGAAGGACTTCATCACCAAGGACGGCTACGGCATCACCGAGAAGGCGCGCCGCTACCTTGGGCCGCTGATCCGCGGCGAGGACCCGCCTCCCTACAAGGACGGGCTGCCCCAGTACGTGCGCCTCAAGAACGTCGCCGTGCCGAAGAAGCTCGCGGCCGGATTCGCGGTATAGGGCGCGTGGACGGGGCGAGGGCGCTTCGGGCAAAATAGCTCGTTTATCTGATCCCGGGGTGATGTTCCCCGGGACACGACAAGGGGATTAGCTGGCGCAGACCGCGGCGCCGCCCGGCAGGTCGGGTGGCAGGCGGCGGTCGGCCCGATGGCGCCCGCGACGAAGGCGCCCGGGGTGCCGTCCTTACGCCGCATTCACTGGGAGACGCTGTGATGTCCATTTCCGCAGGGCTCATCTTCGCGCTCGTCTGCGCGATCCTCGCGATCGCCTACGGTGTGTGGTCGATCGGCTGGATCAACGCCAAGCCGGCCGGCAACGCGCGCATGCAGGAGATCGCCGCCGCCATCCAGGCCGGCGCCAAGGCCTACCTCAACCGCCAGTACACGACGATCGGCATC
>Ga0105103_10000786_pt1 | contig 17895 bp, 17 predicted proteins | sample PPLLaktember2015_2_FD_79107 | JGI IMG/M metagenome (GOLD analysis project Ga0105103, IMG submission 79107) | Freshwater sediment microbial communities from Prairie Pothole Lake near Jamestown, North Dakota, USA - PPLs Lake P7 Core (6) Depth... | ecosystem: Environmental > Aquatic > Freshwater >...
CCTTGTAGTCATACTTTCTGAGTGTAAATATTAGTTTTACATCATTATTTGAAAATACCTGCTCCTCATCAACATCAACTTCTTCATTATCTTGATTTACATAAAGAACCGTTTTAGCGAATTTGAATTTCATAAATTTGTCATCCTCATTCTTCTTGGATTCTTTAGTAATAACACAGTCATATTCTTTCTCCACAAGGTCAATAAAATTAGATAGTTTGTCATCTGAAACTTTATGACTGAGCGATTTCCCGTATTTTTTATGGGATGAAAAATAACAATGCATGAAGTCAGTTATATATGTTTCATTTTCATTCAGTGATTTTGCCTTTGAAATGTTTACAATTTTTTCCATTTTTGTTCTTTATAAATTATATCTATATTTTATTTTTTAAGTATAAACGAGATATTAATTTATGTTTTAATACAACCCAATCAATTTCAACATAATTATTTTCTGTATCAGGACAGATAACATTATCACAAAGCCAGAATCCGAATTCTTCAAATGGGGCCACGTCTGACATAGAGATAAGATATATTAAATTATCTTCATTAATACATTTGGTTCTATTAATAATAATATAGTCATTATCATCAAAAATATATCTCAAACTATTCCTTTCAACTCCCAGTATTTTGGCGCATTTTGATAAACAATATAACTGTTTTTCCATCTGTGGAAATAGAGAAAGAATTTTTTCATATTGACTCAATCCTATGTAATCTCTCATTTTATTTATAAATATATAAATAAAATTATTCTTATATCATTTTCTGAATGGAATTTATATTTTTAATATTTACTTGAGAATACTTGTTTTTAAAAATAATATCACCAATTTTCCCATCTTCACTGAATGGTAGTTTCCTTGTTGATAAGAAACCGTCAATTCGCATTTCAATAATATTATCAGAATATTTGCTTATTACTTCCTGAAACATATATTGCCTCTGTTTTGAAAGTAAAAATGGTTTGAGTCTTGCTAAATTTGTTCTGTATAATTTCTCATCAACTGAAGTTATAATTTTAACTTGCTTATTGGCATAAGACATTGTGCTAATTGTTTGATTTTCCGGAATTTCGCTTCTTATGTTCTCTTTAACATCACAATAGAATGTTTTTGTGAATTTCTGAGAGAGAACGCCCCAGATTGAACTGAGTAGTAATTTTAACATACCTATTGATGGATAATCGCATTTGAGTTTATAAACCCAGTTAATATAATTTCCAAACATAACAGATGATGAAATTGTGGCTTTCTCTTTTGATGAATAAGCCAGGAAATTCGGTTCATCATCATCTACCATCTGAACTTTTAGATTAAGCGAAGCAGCAACAGATAAATCAAAATGTGTATAGAAATTAGAATTATTGTATTTAAATTTCTTGTTTCCTTCTTCTACAACACATCTATAAATTCCAAATGAATAACTTCCATTTTTACATTTATCAAAATTTTCCTGAATTATTGTTTTGAATTCGCCTTTCTTAATTGGAATATTGAAATGTTGTGATTGTAGAAATGATGGATAACTCGATTTTTGGTCGTATGAATACACATTTTCATATTCACCATTAGAACAGAAAATATATCCTCCACGTGTTGCGTTTTCAATCCATTCACTTTCCTTAATTGTGATTTGTTCTATTTCAACGTGTTGTTTGTTAAGTTCATATGTGATGTGATGTAAAACAGTATCACCAATCCAACCTGATTTATACATATTAATTTTTCCTCCACTGACATCCTTAACAGAATCAAATTGGTCTTTTATCCATTCATAAACAGTTTGAAATGTTTTACAATTTGATACTTTTTTTGCATCTGAAAATTTTATTTTAATGTATTCATTAATGTTGTAATTGTCTAAATTTTCACATTGTTTTTCTTCTCCATCAAAAACAATGTAATTCTCCTTCTCTTTTTTAAACAATACAATTTTTCTCTCTTTGAATGATTTCGTTAAATTCCTCATTTTGAATCCATCAGTATGATTAATTTTATAATGGCTGTCTTTGAGAGTTAAATATATATTTCTCTGAAATTCTTTATTTGGTTTCCTCTCTTCATCCCCATTTACATAAATTCCAACATTACACGCATTTTCCACGCATTCTAATTTACTAATATGTATCATATCTTTTGGTTTGAGATGTAAATAATTTTTAAGAAATGATGGCTGCGTCCATTTGTCTATGTTTGATTTCATCAGACATTTCCATAAACAATTATTATTCTCTCCATCACATCCACCGCTTTTCTTGCTTGTCTCATCAACAATGAAGAAAGAGAAAGAACGAATTGTCTTTATTGATTTATTTGAAAATGGGTTTCGGTTCCCATCTTCCATCAGTTCATCTGCATACTCAATCATATGTGAATTTAGGTTAACTTTATTCAGTCCAAATTCGAAATGCTTTGAAGGAAAATATCCTTCATCTGTTTTGAGATTTAGTTGCACATAACCTGTTTTCTTGGCTTTCTTAAAATTACTTCTCACATCATTAACAATCTTCTCAATGTCATTCATACTATACATTTGCTTATTTGATTTATGATATCTGTAAAGCATGGCCTTTACTGGTATTTTGGATTGTTTATTATTTGCTCTGAAAAATTCAATCTTATGTTTGGTAATTTTCTGCATTTATAATATAGTATTAGATATTAATATATTATAGTTTTATTTCTTTATATATATATTTTGTAGTTTTCTGAAAATACTAATCTATAAAATAAATACATAGTAAATAGAAGTAATAGAATATATATGTAATAGAATTTAGAATTAGTAATTTCAGAAAACTACAAAGTTTATAAAATGTTTAATATCATCTTATTATATAAATGCTGTTATCAAAACTAAAAAATATCAATAAAATCAGAGAAATTTATAAAAAGCCAATTGATGAGATTGCTGAACCATCATATAACATTCAAAAACCTAATGTATTGCATGAAACCGATGTTTTGTATATCACAAATGATAATGGAAGAAAATATATCATTTCTGTAATTGATACTCATAACTCATTATGTGAAAGTAGAGCGTTAACAAGTATTTCAATGACACATTGTTGTGGAGCATTAACAGACATATATGAAAAGAGTAAATATTTACAATTTCCAACATGTTTACAAGCAGATAATGCATTTGATAATCCACAATTCAAAAATTGGTGTGATGAGAATAAAATGAAATTAAAAATTACGCAGCCCCATTATCATAGAACAAATGCACACGTTGAGAGATTAAATCAAACATTAGGAAAATATATATGGCTCTATCAAGTTGACAAAGAATTAGACACAGGAAAACCATATACTAAATGGTTGGCAATTTATCAAGAAATAATAAAAGAATTGAATGATAGAAGATTGGATAATTTAGATAAAAATTATGAAAGAATCAATAAAGTAAATAGAGGTGAATTACCATTACTAAATAAGAATAATAATCAAATAATAGATGTAGGAACTAAGGTCAGATTGGCACTTGATGAACCCCAGTCGTTACAAGGAAAGAAATATGCAAATAATCACTTCAGAAGCACTGACCATCATTGGCAAACCAGCCCAATATATGAAATTGTAGAACATTATCTCATAGAGGGCTCGCCCCCAATGTATAAAATTAAAAATGTAAATACAAATGAAATATTCAAAGCATTGGTTCCATCAGAAAGACTCCAAGTTATTAAACATGAATAAAATTATTAATATTTAAAAATACTAATAATTATTTACTCAAAATCAGCAAGAAAATTATTGTGTGCGTTTAAAACATCATCCATTACCATTTCAAATGTTTCTCTCTTTGGTTTCTTTTTCTTTTCTTCTTCTTCTTCTTCTTCATCATCATCAAATGTTTCAATTTTCTTTTTCTTTTGTTCTTCTTCTTGGGATATTATTTCCTCGCAATCCTTTATAATTTCTGTAAAATGTTTCTTTTCATATTTTTCTTTTAGTTTTAAATATAAATTATATTCATTTTCGTCTTCTAATTCATCCTTTTCTACAATAATATTTTTCTTTACATCACTATATTGGTCGATTTCGCTTATCCAATTTTTAGTTTGATAGAGTTGAAGCAATTCTTTATGATTTGCATTCACATATAAAATATTGTTTGTTCCGGTGGAGACATCGATTTTATTATTTCTCAATAATTTAGAAGTTAGAATTTTTCCTGTTACCTTCATTTCGTGCATTTGAGACCACTCTACAAATGATTTATATAAATTATCAAAAGTCATATTGATTCCAATATTTTTGATTACAAATTCAGATTTAATAAACTGAAGCACTGTAGGCAGTGATTCTATGATTAATTCTTTCTTACTCTCAGTTATTGGAAGGATATTTGATTTAAAATTTACATCAAGATTTTCAACGCAATAACAATAAAATGCTTGTGCAATAGTTTCATCATTTGTATATGTTGCTAATTCGTTGAAGTATTTCACATTTCCCATATATTTATTACTTATGTCAAGTGATACAAGTCTCCTATCATTGAGTCCAATTTTTCCTACTGCATCATTATTTGTATTGATAATTAAATTAACAATGTTATCAATATCATATGAGTCTTTCCCCTTTGCTTCTATTCTCAGTTTTGGATTAGTTACAATATTTTTAATTCCATCCTTAATCGCTCCCCAGTTGTCCTTTCCTGCTTGGAGTTCTTCAAGAATAACTAAGTTTTTCCCTTCTAATTCCTTGTTAAAAGAATACAGACATTTGGATGATGACATTGAAATTGATGATTGTGTTAAAACATAATTAGCAATAAAATCGGTAATAATTGATTTCCCCACACCTTCATCTGCTTTGAGATATAAATATGAATAATTTTTTTTGTAGCAAACTAAATTTACAATCCAATTTTTAACATATTTATACAATGCTTCATTATCATTACACCAACAAGTTTTTATGTGATTGAATATGAAATCTACGCCTTTTTTGGTTTCATTATCAAATGTATCATATTTAACATATGGATACAGTTGACCATCAAATAAATTGAAATATTTCGACTTATTGTCAATGAATAACTTTGGCTTCTTTGCATTCATTGTTTTAAACCAAAAGTAGTCATTATTTTTAAACCAATCTCTACAATCAAATTTAACACTAATTATTTTACCCCCAATATTTAATTCCCCAGTAATACATTTAGGTAGAAGGTTAAGTACATCAGTTAATGTGTATTCAATCCAAGATGACATATTCACTGCATAAAATAAACAAGAAAGCGGATTCATCATCTTATAGAAATATGAATTGATGTATTTGTATACATATTTATATTTGTTTGTTGTTAATGCTTTTTTAATGAGTGATTCTAATTCAGTTTGTGAAAATGCGGATGTTGGTAAATTGAATTCCATCTTATATATTATAATAAGATAATTTATATTTATATATATATTCTATTTCTTTATATACATTTATTAAATTTTAAAATATGTTTTTTTGTTTTTTGATGTTTAGAAAAATTTGACACATATTTATCACAGCAGGCGCAAAACTTTCCTAATTTTTGATAAATGTCATTCTCCTCATTGTATGCTTTATGATATTCCAGAACTTCTGTTCTATGCTCTTTCTTCCACCTTGATATATTTTGTTGCGTGTTATATTTCGAATTTGCAAAGAGAGATTTAATGTTAATTATTGAATTAAATTCAAATGGGTCAGATTTATGAGGACGTCCAACTTTATTCATTATATAATATTATTATACTATATAATTCTTTATATGTTTAAAAATACAAAATTGTGATGTTAAAATCAGTAATTCTGGGGCTTTTAAATTTATTCCTTTCCTTCTCTCTTTCTTCATTCTTTTTTCGTTTTATTTCCCTATTTGCTTCCCTCTGTGCTTGAAATGCTTGAGATTTTTCTTTTTTTCTTTTACGTTGTTCTTCATTTGCAATATCCCTCTGTTCTCTCCTGTTCTGAACCATATTTCGTGATTTCCTGAGATAATATTGATGTTGATAATTTCTCACTTCATCGAAATTTTTTTTATAATATTCCTTCTGATATTCCAATACTTTCTCCTTATGTTGTGAATAATACGACATTTTTATAATATAATGAGAAATTATTTTTATATTTTTTTCTGTGTAGTTTTCTTAAAATACTAATCTATAAAATAAATACATAGTAAATAGAACTAATAGATAATATATGTAATAGAATTTAAAATTAGTAATTTCAGAAAACTCCAAAAATATTTTAGGCCCTTAATTCGGCGGACTTTCGATTTTTTCTAAGGTTCCATCTGAATTGCATTGGACGAACTTCCATTCAGAAGTAATTAGGAAACAATTAACCCCCGATTTTGAGAAATTATTTTGTGTCTGTGTCTGGTAAATATAAATTGTAGATGCAGGCGTTTTTACTGGTAATTCACTGTGATTATATGGAATACAATACAGATTACAAGTTTCACCACCATATTCTGGTAATGAATCGCGGAATGTATTAACATATCCGCCATAAAATGGAATTGCTGGATTGAAATTCTTTACAGCCTCCTTCTTAAGACAGAGTTTATAGAAATGGTATAATTCAGTGTTCTCATGTTTGTTTACAACATCAAGTTCCATGGGTTTTTGTGGAACAACTGAGCCATAATAACGTGATTGATAACTTGATATTTCATTTGCAACATATTGATATGGATTAATACCAGCACCAATAGAAGGCGCAGGAAACACAAGAGTTGAAAAACTAACATTTTCAGACCCTGATTTCATCATCATTTGATTACTAACATACGCCATTGGGGTAACTTGATGATATAGATAAGCAAAACGTTGTATGTTTCTTCCTTCTGCGCTTTCTATGGATTGTAATTGGTCTTGCATATATGCATTCGAGATTTCATTGTATACAAGTTCTACATCATCAATAACAAATATATTTGTGTCTGTGTTCTGTGATGTTTGGAATATAATTTCATTTTGCGCATTGAATGATAGTTGAAATTCTAATGAATCACATTTCACAAACCCATCACAAGATGAAGCCCATGAACTGATTAGGGGAAGTGGAATGAGTTTTGAAAGGAATTTAACTTTACGGTCAACATCTCGATTTCCTAACCATTCCATTCCTCTATCCATGCTTTCACGTGAAAGAGACATCGCTGTATCCAGACTTGGGCCGTCTAAAACTGTCCTAGAAGTAATATACATATAATCATTAAATGGTGTAAAAAATATGTCTGATTGATTTAGCATTTCATGTGAAAGTTCGGTATAAATTTTAATCATATTTGAATGCCCGAAATTGTTTGTTTCATATTTCTCAAGAAGATTTCCACTATTATTCATCTTGATAGTAAAATTTTTAATCAGCGCACTTGGTGTATTTGGTGGTATGGAACACGTTTTCCCATCACAATTATTATCAGGGAATCTTCCATTATCCGATTCAGCATGACACTTAATGATGAATGCAAAGTTTCGCGGGTAAAACTTACGATTTTGGTCACAAGAAACGCGAAAAACTACGGGATTAGAACTATAGTTGTAACCTGAAGCGCTAACGCCCGAGATTGGTCCAATCTTGGTAATATTCATAGTGCTTCCTCCGTTATCAATTGGTATTTTCTTTGTATAACTGTTATATTTGGGGTCTTCAACCACTGAAAAAAATTCCTTAGTCATTTTGATATTATAATATTAATTTAGAAATTAATATTAAAGGTTATAATTAAATGTATTTAAATATCCAAACATCACCTGTTGTTTTGGATGTTGCTGAGTTGGTTATACCCGTGCATATTTTCATAACTGAAACATGATTGCATCCTGTTTTTCGTTCTGCATCATTATGTGATTTGAAATTGAATTCTTCTTTTGTGTTCTGATTTATTCCTGAACATTTTTTGGATGTTCTTGGTTCCTTTGATTTTTGTGTTGCCTTGAGTGAATTTTCTGATTTTGTCACGCATTCCAAATTACAAATTCGATTGTCATGTTTAATTTCATTAATGTGATTTATTACATAATTTTCGGGAATTTTACCCTTTAATGTTTCCCATATAAAAATATTGGCACGAATATGCCTTCGTGTTCCATCATCAATGTTATATGTACTAATTGCAATATATCCAGTTGCTTTCATTGTTCCAACAAGTTTTTTTGTTCTCTTATTCAAAATATGCCCTAATTCATCACAATAATAATTCTTATAAATTGGATGTGCTTTCCATGATTTATCTAATTTAAAATTATATTCATCTCTTTCCTCATACCATTTCTCTTTGTATTCAATACATTTTAAACATGTTTTCGTCCTTTCCTTATTCTTCTTCTTTCCAAATTCCTTTTCATCTTTGAAACACGCACATCTTGCACATTTAAACATTATTATTTGAATTAATAATAATATGTATTGTTATTTCTTTATATATAAAAAATTTTAATACAGTTTTGATGTTAATCCGTGAGTCAATTGCACAAACTGACTTCTCACCTTGATTATATGAATATTCACATTTGATGCACCCTGAGATGATTGCGAAGTTTGAATTTCAAGTTGAGTACCAGAAGTGAGATGGAAATTATCAGATGAGAAGAAGTTAAAGCACATCAGGGCATACATTTCCCTTGGCGTTCTTGTTGTGATAATTGGGTCGCCTTCGCCTCCAGTTCCAGTTGTTGTAATTAGTGGCATTTGTCCGTATCCTTTCACCCAGTCAATAAAAGGAACGAAATTTGTCGAAAATGGTTTATTAATCCATTTCTTGAAATGATAAAATAATTCGACATTTGTTAGACGATTATCAGGGTCGAAGTTAATCGGAAATTCAAGAGGTTGAAGGGACCCATACATCGCTGATACCGAGGTCATGTCATTGAGAATAAATTGAAGGGGATTTACACCTTTTCCATCACAAGTTGATGGGAAACAAACAACAAGTGATTGGAGATTTTCAACAGATGGAATTAGGAGTTTTTGTGAATTTGTGTATGAAGTTGTTAGTGTGTCATAGAACAGAAAACCGAAACGTTGCACATCATCGCCAGTCTTCTTATCCTTAATCTCAATTGATGCTTGCGGCGCACTCATCTTGGTTTGGTCGACAACTAGTTCAATATCATCAACAACATAATAATTTGTATCACTATTTTCGGTTAGTTTATGAAGAATGCGTGTAGGACGTTTGAAGGTAAAGCAAACATCAATTTGATTGACATCAAGATAACCAGACGCAGCAGCAGAACTGAATAGATATGAAAGGGGCCAATTCTTTTTATGATAAACAATACTTTCCCTTGAACCATCAAATGCAGATAGCCATTGCGCCGACCTAACAAGTGTCTCAGGCGAAAGAACTGTTGTTGTATCTCTTATGCTTTCATGGCATGGAGTAAATAGAACATCGTCCATTCCCTCTGCACAAGTTCTTGACAGAGTTTGGAGCATTCTGACTTTGTGAGCAACGGAATATGTTGATGAATTATAATTCTCAGCAATTTCAGAATTATTGTTGTATGATATATATGCATTTTCAATGATTGCGGCGGCACTGTCCCAATCAATAGCAGTTGTTGTATGCACTACAGCAGTTTGAACGCCTTGTACGAGTTTATAGGCATGACCTTTTACAAGGAAGGAAAATGATGATAGATAGTTTCTTAGGTCAGTTGATGAAGTGATACGAAATAGAGTTGGGTTTCCAGTTGCATTTAGACCAGTTGAATCACCCCCTCTTATCATAGCAGAACGTCTTGAAATACTGATACCAGAAGAAGAACCATCAACAGGAATTGATGTGTTAAAGACTGAATATCTCAGATCCTCTGTTGGTTCAAAAAATTCTTTTAGATTAATTTGAGACATTTATATATTATAATAATATATAATTATTTTGTTAGATTAATATATATATTAAAATGGATACTCTTTGCGATTCATATGAAAGTTACCCACAATACAGAATGATTAGAAATTACAGACTATATAATACAATTCACCTAACTCATTCTGGCAAAATAGTAGAGAAAATGAAACAGTCAGCCTCAAATGTTGCAAAGGTTCAAGCCAAGGCGGGAATGGATGTGAAAGCATCAAACAAAGGAAACATGGTAGCAGATGGTATTAACTTCAACGAACCAAAACCTGAAGGCGATATGCCAATCAAGCCAGTAAGCCTTGCAGAATCGGAAATGACAGGTTCAGGCAAAAAACGGGGAAGAAAGCCAAGCACAAAAGGAAAAGGAAAATCAACTAAAACACGGTCATTCCTCGATTCTCTATTATCATAAATTTATTTTCTAAATGTATTATAGGAATTCGCAATAATATATATCATTTGGACTTCCCAATATAATTTAATTATATTGAGATATTAAATAATTCGAATAACAGCATCACTGACAATTTCAAACCCAGAAACAAATTTATTTTTCTTTTGTTCTTGCTTTTCATTATTTGGTTTTTTGTTGCATTCTGGTAGTTTCTCCTTCTTTTCATCAAAAATTCCCCTTTTGATATTTGATGGTATTTTAAACATTATAATATTAATTTAGATAATTAATATTAAATATTTGTAGTTTTATTAAAATACTAATCTATAAAATAAATACATAATAAATAGAATTAATCAATAATATATGTAGTATAATTTAGAATTAGTAATTTCAGAAAACTACAAAATTTATTTTTATATTTTCTATTTCAATTATATAATGATTAAAACCGCGGTTCTACTTAATCCCAGAAGTTCGTGTTCTTCATTCAATAAACTTGATGTTACCATTGGATTAAATCCTCCAATTAAACTCGACCCAAGCAAAGAATATTTTATTCGTGGGCACAAAGCACAAATATCATCAAGAATTCCAAATGTTTTCAAAGCCATAGATTACATATTTGATAATTCATTCATTATGGTTAGACGGGGGATTGGTGGTGATTATACAAAAATTCAATTATCTTATGGAAATTACACTGCAAGTCAGATAGGGCAAGCAATTAACGGTCAAATTTCTGATTGGTGGTCAAATCCAAATGACCCCGGATTTATCATTACAGCGAATGGAGTTGTTGATAAAGTTTCAATAAAAATCGATAGTTCAAAATTATCAATGGCAGGTCAATTTTGTGTTGATTTTGGAACAAATGATTTATACAAAACGTTTGGATTTTTAAAGGAAAATGCAATAATTGAAGATGATGGCGTCTATTATTCAACAGAAGAAGTAAAATTGGATACTCAAGGGACCACAATGGATATTACTGTCGATTTAACAACATGCAGAAATGTAAATGGAAAATTATCAAATATTCTGTTTTCTGTTCCACTCATATTGGCTCAAGGCTCAACAACTGATTTTCTTTATCCACCATCTGGGACAGCAGTAATTCCGCTTCTTCCTTTCATTGGGTCAAATTTAATTGCAAGTTATACAATCAAATACAGAACAATTCATGACAAACCATTTTACTTCTTAAATGGAACTAATTTACTTGAATTTGATATATGCTACTAAATTGTAGTTTTATTAAAATACTAATCTATAAAATAAATACATAATAAATAGAAGTAATAGAATATATATGTAATAGAATTTAAAATTAATAATTTCAGAAAACTACATCATTAAATAATATTAATTTTCTCAATCAATATTATAAGATACAAATATGTCATTTGAAAATTGGGGACAAAATGAAATAATTGAGGTCAAGTATCCATTATTTTTTAATTCTTTTGATAATAAACTCAATATTGCAGGAATAAGTAATATTGTAAATACAGTTACATCATCACATGACGATTTACCAACATCGGCAGCAGTTCAAGATTATGTAAATACAATGAATTTGAACGCATTTTCTTGGCAACGTGCCGTTCATGATTTCTTTGACCCAACTTCAGCATTGCCTTCAAATCCAATTTCGGGAGACAGGTGGATAAGTTCGCAAAGTGGAAATGGTTGGATTAAAAATTATATTTACACATACACAACAAGTTGGTCTGGGGCACAACCAGCAAACGGTTGGATTACAGTTGTATTAGATAATACACCATACAAATCATACATTTTCAATGCAACTGATTGGGTTATTTTCAATACATCTATTGATGGAAGCACAATATTATGGGGAACAACCGAATCGAGTTCAATAACAACAGGCTCATTAGTAATTCCGGGTGGAATGGGAATTGCTAAAAATTTATTTGCAAATAAAATTGAAACAAGCAAAAATGTAAATCAACCGAAATTTTACGGTGCTATTGGTGATGGGGCAACAGATGACACAAACGCAATTAATAGTTGCATTACTGGCGCAAATTCTCATAGAATATCAGGGGATAATGCTATTTATTCAACAACAACCGTAGATAATCCATTTGGTGTAAGAATGGATAATGATATGAAGGTCGTCCAAACGAATTCAAAATATACATATATGCTATACGATAGTTATGCATATGACAATGCTATATTTAATGTTGAAACGTTGGCCGGATGGTTTAATAAACTAATGAAAGGCACATTATCAAAAATATGTTTATCTGGCGACTCTACATCTTGGGGTTCTTATTGTAATGCATATAAAACTAATACGTTTGATGTAAATGGTACGCCTTCTGTTTTACTATCTAATTTATTTCACAATGATGATATTAACACTGTAACTGTACTTAATAGGGGGCAACCAGGGCAAACTTCGACGCAATGGAAAAATTCTAATTTAGCAGCAGATATTGCAACAAATAGCGATTTATATATTTTCAGATGGGGAATTAATGATGGCATAGGCGCAGATTACAATCCAACGACATTTATGAATAATCTGAGAGATTGTTTAACAACATTTAGGACGACTTACCCTATCACTTCAGGCGTTGGTTGCATTGTGATGACGCCGAACAGCATTTGCAGAAATTCCGATAAAAGAGATAATATATGGAATGAAAAACTAACAAATATTATAAAGCGCGCTTGTGTTGATTTTTCATGCGGTTTCATTGATACTTATGCATTATGGCAAAATTCACGTGATGGAGTACACGGAGCATATGCTTTATGGATGGCAGACCAATTACATCCAGCTACTATGTTTAACCATCTCATATGGGGGAAAGTTTATGAGATTATAGCACCTAAATATCATCGTGATTATTACAAAAAAATGTATAATCCAACCCTTTCAACTTATCAAACTTCTCAAAGTGTAGGCAATACGTTTTACTTATCTGGTTGTTCTTTGACACCCGAAAATAATGTGTCTGGTTTATCTAATTTCAAATTAACATTTGGTACAGAATTACCAAGTTTAACAGCAAATGAAGGATATATTACGAATTTGGCAGATATTGGAATATCATATAATCTGTCATCATATTTAGGAAATGTTGATACAAATCCGCAATTTGGAACAATTGCAATGAAATATAAATTTAATTCCGCTGGTTCAAATTCAATATTTGCGTTATCTTCACCTGGTTATATTTGGTTATATTGGGCTTCAAATAAATTCGGCGTTATAGTTAAAAATTCAAGTGATGTTGTCGAATTTTCAAATTCCTCATATGCTTCATTTGTTCCTGTTCTTGGCGTTGAATATGATATTGAATTTACATGGGATTTTACAAATGGTATAACACGTCTTTTTGTTGATGGCAGCCAACTTTCAACAACAATTCCAAATGTATTAACACGTTCAAGCGCTACAACATTTCTATTATTGGGATATAATTCGGGGTGGTCTGGGAGGTCTTCAATTTCAAATGTTGCATTTATTCCTTCTATTCTTCACACATCAAATTTCACAATATCTCATAATGGAGCATCAAGACTAACACCAAACAGCATTAAATGTGGTGATGGTTCAAAGTTTTCAGAACTTACAGCGAATGGGCTTAACGTTCCATATAATCCAGTGATTATTCCAGATAATGCCGCATTTTATTCAACATTCAATAATTCATTAAATGCAAATTATAATTCAAGTGGTTCGACATCTGTAACAAATACAAATTTTTATATTTCAAATAAATCAGCAAGAGCAGGCGCAGTGGGCGCTAAAATGATTTATAATAACGTTGCTAATGGTTCAATATTTAGTGTTCGTTTCATGTATAATAGCGGATATAATGGGACGCCTTCAACATCAAATGGTATATTTTCGTTTTATGATACAACAGCAAATAATAACAGGTATTTAATTTTATATCATTCAAATAACGGGCGTTTACTGTTTCCAGTTTATAGCGATGTGGGAACTTTAGTTGCGACAATGGATTTCGGATTATGGGTTCCAGTAGCAGGGGTTAACCGTGAATTCTTATTGAATGTTGATTTAACAAACGGAAGCACACAACTATTTATTGATGGAACGCAATTCGGGGCAACAGATACAACAATAACAAGTAGAACACAAGCAGCAATACTTCAAATAGGTAGCAATATTTCATCATCATTTTATTCTCTTTTCAACATTTCTAAATTTATTGTTTATAGTGTTGCGCCTTACACATCAAATTATATTGCAAACACGAAATATGAACTCTCAGAGACTTTATATCAATCAAATATAAGTGGAAATATAATATTCAATAATGATGTTAATATATCATCAACAACACAATCCGTGTCTTCAACAACTGGTTCGGTTATTGTTTCTGGTGGTTTGGGTATTGCTAAAAATCTCAATGTTGGGGGTACATTCGATGTTGTTGGCGAGACTAATCTATCAAGTGTAATAGTAAATACTACAACAAATTCGGAATCATCATCAACTGGCTCATTAATAGTTGCTGGTGGATTAGGTGTTGCAAAGAATATAAATATTGGTGGTGATTTACACACAAATGGAAATATCCTTTGTCATGGTGAGACATCAAACATGTGGCTTCCAAAATACGTATATTTAAATGGGGCAGATGGTGGTATTAGTTATGTTATGATGCAACCCGAATATTCGAGATTTAATCACTCAACTGAAAGTGTAAATGTTGATTCTGGGGCAGTTCAGGTTGTTGGTGGATGTGGGATTACAAAAAGGCTCAATGTTGGAGGTAATGCGAATTTTGCTGGAACCTTAGATGTTTCTGGAGGAATGGGTGTTGGACAGAATTTAAATATTGGAGGAAATACAAACATAACAACAACAAGTGTTAATCAATTATCTGTTGGTTATGATGCAATAAACAAAATATTATTTAATGTGTCTTCTGGAGGTGATTTAACAATTGATGCATCAGGAAATGATATTAATATGGCATCAACTGATACTGTGAGAATTCTTACTACAACCAATTCAAATGCAACAAACACAGGGGGATTGGTTGTTTCTGGTGGTGTTGGTGTTGCGAAAAATTTATATGTTGGTGGTGAATTAAAAATAACAAATACAACGCAAGCAACAAGCAACACAACTGGGGCGCTTATTGTTGCTGGTGGCGCATCCATTGGAAATACTTTTATATCATCTGGTATGGGTTCTGTAAATCAATATGGCATTAATGTTATCGGAAATACAAATGCTACAAATGCTACAATTGGATTATCAATAACTAATCAGACCAATATTTTTGATAAAAACTATCAAATTTTACTAGGCGGTTTAAATTCAACCGTGCCGAATTGTGCAAGTGGTGAATTGGGTTTCTATAATGCAAGTTTTAATACATCTCTATTTACAATCGGTGCAACGTCCTGTACATTTTATCATACAACAAATTCGCTAACGACTGGAACAGGGGCGCTACAAGTTAGAGGTGGAGTTGGAATTGCAAAGGATTTGAATGTTGGAGGAAACATATCATTTGTCAATAAAACTGCATTAAATTTAACATCAACTGGTGGATATGTTGGGGCAATCACAGGAAATATGAGCCGAAGTGGCAATATTGTTGTTGTTGTAATTAATGGTGTGTCATTTACAGGGTCAACAACTAATCCCGCGGTTTTTACGGCTTTGCCTTCTAATCTTCCTTCTGTTGGAGTGAATGGAATGCTAACAATTACATTAAATGGGGTTAGCCAGCAAATCGCAACATACACAATTGATACATCAGGTATTATAACGATTATAGCCCCTTGGAACGGAAGTTGTGGTATAAATACATTTTCAATTTCATATTTAGTTTAATTTATTTTCTTGTGTTATTATATACAACAAATGGAACAAGTGCAAATTTACGATGCAGTTACAAACATAGTAAATCGCGAGAATCAACAAATACAAAGTGGAATGTCCACATTCAAACTTCCCCAAAATAAAAGCGGTAAAATCTCAGTTAAATTTTCTCCTTCATTTACAAAAGTTCCAATGTTTACACATTCAATCAACGTTGTGAGTGGAAATCCCCTTGATGTATTCAGTTCTCTTGCTAATCTAAACGAAAGCGGGTGTGATGTGCATGTTTGCAATGCAGACCTTATGAATGAATGTTCCCTACAATTATTCTGGCATGCAGAATAAATAATGTTTGATTAATATATATAAATGCAGGAATACAATTCGGAAACGAACAAAAGGTTATTAGACAATTCGATTTTGAAGGATAAAATACAAACATTTGAGAGATTTAATCAAAGGAGAAATAGCATTGATGTAAGCGAAAATGTTATAAATTCTCTGTGTGATAAATTAACTGAGAGGTTTGAAATTAAAATTAAAGAAGAAGTACCAACAATTAATATTGAAAGCGCAGATGAAAAATCAATTAGTGTTAATATAGAAATCCCAAAAATTAAAGAAAGGCGAATGTCAATAGATGACTGTTTAAACGAGATGAAGATGAACGAAATAGACAATATGGCCAAAAAAAATGATATGGATCGAATTGCAAGAGAGGAGAAGGAAAAACACAGAGCAAGGTGTCATGTAAATATTCATAAATGGTTAGATAATGCATTACTCGCAATTAATAGGCAAGGGAACCCTAGGATGTTCTCAGCAGAAGAGATTGTGTGTAAAGATGTGATAGAAGCAAATTTATTGAGTAATTTTAGGGAAACCGTGGAGAGTAAACATGAGAAAATACTAAACAAAACAACAAATATGATGAAAAGGAAAGGTTTGTTTAATTTCTTTAAAAAATAATATGAATGTGTAATATATATGGATTACATTCAGACATTAAATAAGAAATTTGGCAGTGGTATGAAATCAGGTGCAATTTGGGACTTATCAAATGAAGAAAAGAAGAAATATGTTGAGGATAAAAAGTCTGGGAAAAATCAAATTGATTATGGAAGTTGGAAAGGTTGGGATAAGGAGAAAGCGATGAAAGAGAAAAAGTAAAATTAATATTATTTTAATAAATAATATTAAATTAATTAATAATGAAATTAAATTAATTGCAGTAGAGTTTTCATTCGTGATATGAGTTTATTATAATTATCTTCGATACCTTGAATATCATTCCACGCCGCTTCATAATCATCCTTCTGATATTCGCTATACTCGGTATTTTCGCATTTTCTAATTAATTTTAACTTATAATCTTCAATTTTATTTCCTTCATTACATTCATTACATATCTTGATGCATTCTGATAAATGAGTCACCCCAAAGTCATAACAAATTGAATATTTATAATATTTCGTATAAATAGTTGCATAATTTTTTTTACATAAAAAACACTTTCCAAATGTCATATATATTTAAAAAAGAATTTTAAATTAAGATAAAAACGAATGACGCACTGGAATTTACTCATTATATTTTATAATATAATGAATATTTATTTCTTTATATCATTTGTAGTTTTCTGAAAATACTAATCTATAAAATAAATACATAATAAATAGAACTAATCAATAATACATGTAATAGAATTTAGGATTAGTAATTTCAGAAAACTATAAACAAAATTTTTTCTTTAGTGCATCATGCA
>Ga0105103_10000788_pt1 | contig 17889 bp, 23 predicted proteins | sample PPLLaktember2015_2_FD_79107 | JGI IMG/M metagenome (GOLD analysis project Ga0105103, IMG submission 79107) | Freshwater sediment microbial communities from Prairie Pothole Lake near Jamestown, North Dakota, USA - PPLs Lake P7 Core (6) Depth... | ecosystem: Environmental > Aquatic > Freshwater >...
CGACCGACCCGCTCACGTTTGCCGCGATCTCCGTGCTCTTCCTGGTGATCGCCGCGGTCTCGTCCATGGTACCGGCGCTGCGCGCGGCGCGAGTCGATCCCGTCGTCGCGATGCGTCAGCCTTAACGGCCCGTCTCCTGATGCGGAGCGTGGACGGGCTTCGATTCGGGCGACCAGCGCTGCCTCAAGTACACCGACAGCCACACCATCGAGGCAATCGCGAGGAACTCGCTCTGCCAGTTCTGGAACGACTCGAACCAGAATCGGGGTGAGGTCAGGTAGTCGACGAAGGAGGGTTCGATGCGCCCGTGCGTCACCTGATCCTCGGCGTAGTCGGCGAAACCGCCCAGGGCGTGACCGACCCACGACGCCAGGAACAGCAGCACGAACGCCAGTCCGAGCGAGGACTCGTAGACTCTCAGGATCCAGCCGCCACGCCGCACCGGCCAGGGGGCGTCCGGCTGGTCCGCGAAATCACGCGGGTCGACATCGACGATCTCCGTCGCGCGGGGGCGCCGCGACTCCGGCGAGCCCTTCTGCACGAGGATCGTCGTCAGCAGCACGAAGACGGCCATCTGCAGGAACTCGCTTTCCCAGTTCTCGAAGATGGCTTCCCACGGATGCCCGGTGGCCAGGTAGTCCGTGAAACTCACCGTGCTCTCGCCGTGGTCGCGCTCGGTCTCGTTGTACTCGTAGAAGCCGGTCACCAATTGGCCCGCGAGAAACAACAGGAAGCAGGCCATCAGCACCAACGTCAGCGCTCGATCCCGCAGCCACGCGATCACTGTGCCCTCCCGATTCCTCCGAGGCGAGTCGGGGCCGAGGATCGCCAGGCTCACCGCATCACCTCTTCCGCGACCGAGTCGCCTTCCCTGGCGCCGCAGTCCTTCGTGCCCCGGCGCGTGCCGCCTTCGTGGCTGCGACCTTCGCAGGTGCCACGGTCTTGCGCGCTCGCACCCTCGATGGTTCAGAAGCCACGCGCGCCCGCGCCTTCGTTTTCGCGTCCGGTAGCGCGTACGCCTCTTCGAGCCAATCCGTCAGCGGCGCCTCCACCTCGTCTCGATGCCGAACTTGCACGAAATGCGCCAGCTTGGACGCCGACACGCGAGTCACGCGACGAATCTGCGGAGCCTGCACTGGACGGCCGAGGAAGATGCAGAGCTCCAGGTAGCTGCGCTTCGGTCGCACGAAGAAGTAGGCGGCGCTGCGCGAGAACATGATGCAGTGGTGCGAGGCGTAGATCCGCTGCTCGCCCAGCGCCGCGGCCGTTTCCCGCACGCGTTCCCAGGCGTCGCGCAAATCCTCGGACAGGTCATCGGTCAGCGCCGCTTCCGTCGTGGTCCAGCAGTCGTGCGCTTCGCCCTCCTCGATCCACTGCTTGCAGTGATGACAGGTTCGTCCGGTCATGGTGCGACCATGATCGCTCACGGCGAGGGCACGTGACTTGCTGTCACGTTCTCCATGCCGAGGCGCCCTGCCGTCGAGCCGGACCTCAACATCACCATCGCCGGGCTGCTGAGCGACCTGGCGCTGGTGCAGACGTCGGACCAACGAAAGTTCGGATACAAACAGGCCGCGCAGGCGATCCGCGCCCTCGATGAGCCCGTCGACGCGCTCCGGCAGCCCGACGGCACCCTGCGTCGCATCCCTCGCATCGGGCCGGCATCGACACGCGTCATCCTGGAGGTGCTGGAGACCGGCTCGTCACCGACCGTGGACGAGGCGGTGAGCGCCAGCCGCAAGGCCGCCGACATCGCGAAGCGGCGCCAGTGGCGCGCGTACTTCCTCAGCCGCGCCGCCGTGCGTCGGGCGCTGGCCGATCCGCGGCTGAAGGGGCCGCGGCTGTCCGACTACCGCGGCGATCTCCAGATGCACTCGACCTGGAGCGACGGGTCACAGACGCTGGAGGAGATCGTGCGCTCGGGCATCGCCCGTGGATACGCCTATTCGGCGGTGACGGACCACTCGGCTGGCCTGCCGATCGCGAGTGGCGTGTCGATGGAACGGTTCGCCGAGCAGCATCGCCAGATCGATCGCCTCAATGCCGAGCACGCCGGTCGGTTCACCCTGCTGAAAGGCGTGGAAGCCAACATCCGGGCGGACGGCGAGGCCGACGTCGATCTGCCGGACCGCCGCAGGTTCGACATCGTCGTCGCGGCACCGCATTCGAGCCTGCGCTCTCCGGTGGCACAGACCGGCCGGATGCTGGCGGCGGTCTCCAGCCCCGCTATTCACATCCTGGGTCATCCCAGGGGGCGCATGTTCAGCTCACGGCCCGGCGTGGCGGCGGACTGGAGCCGGGTGTTCACCGCGGCCGCGCGGACCGGCGTCGCGATCGAGATCGATGGCGATCCATCGCGGCAGGACGTGGACTACGTGCTGGCCAGGCAGGCGCTGAAGGCTGGCTGCCTGTTCGCGCTCGACAGCGACGCGCACGGGGTGGGTGAGTGGTCCTACGCCGAAACCGCCATGGCCCACGCGCGGCTCGCAGCTGTCCCTCCGGAGCGCATCATCAACTGCTGGGCGCTCGATCGCCTGCTGGAGTGGGCCGCCACGCGGTCAGCCTAGTTGCCACGTCGCGCCGCTGACGAGGCACCAGACCCGCCGCCGCGCCTCAGCGCGTGTGGCGCTGGTGCCGAGCGCATGTCGTGCGGCTGCGCTCAGCGCGTGACCCGCAGATGCGGGGCCAGCACGCGGTCGAGCGACTCGTCGTCGGCCGGCAGTTCGACGTCCTTGAACAGGAACCAGCGCTCCTCGTGGTCAACGGAATCGCCGGGCGCCAGCGACCCCAGCGCTCTCAGGCTTTCAAGTTCGCACCCCTGCCGGTTCTCGACCGCGACCTTCTGAGGATTCGGCCGAGACGTGTCGGTTCGAAGCCGGATGAAGCGCGGTCCGAGTTGCCACCGCGGATCGGAGAGATCCGTGAAGCCCCAGAACGCGACGGCACGCACCGGCAGCAACTGGTCGGCGTGGCTGACGAACGGTTCCTGCGGCAGGATCGCGGTGCCGCCGGCGTTCATGATCGTGAGCGCCCAGGGTGCCACCTCGATATTCCACAGGTTGTGGTTGGCGAGCCCGCGCCCAGCAGGTTGTCGTCGCCGACGAAGCCGTATCGCAGGATGCGCGGCCCGAAGCTCGTCGCGAGCAGGACCTCGACGGTTCCGTTCGTCAGCCTCAGGTGCTCCTCTTTCGCGGCGTGCCCGACGCGCTCAACGGTCATCGCTTCTTCGCCGCTTTCGTGCGAGACGTCGTCCGGCCCTTCGTGGTGGACGTCTTCGCCGCGGTCGCGGACTTCTTCGCTGCCGTACCGGCGGACTTCCCGGCCTTCCGACGTCCCTTGGGGGGCGGCACCTTCGCGCCCTTCTCGCGCGCCTCGCTCAGACCAATGGCAATCGCCTGCTTCTCGCTGGTGACCTTGCGACCGGTGCTGCTCTTCAGCGTGCCACTCTTCTTGCGGCGCATCGCCGATTCCACGCTCTTCGAGGCTGCTTTCCCATACTTCGCCATGTGGATCTCCTCCCGCCGAACGCGTGCAAGCGCGATGCCCACGCGTCCAGCGAACGGTCAGCGGGGAAACCTGGCATCTGCCGATTTCCCATCGTCCGCCGGCTTCTCGACGCCGCGTGCGGTCCCTGGGCTTGCCTTTGGGCCGAAGCGGAGGCAATGACACTGGCACCGCCCTTGCTGCCTCAACCAGTGGATCCATCAGGAAGTGGTTCGGCGGGTCACGGCGCCACGGACGAAGGGCGCCGGAAGGTGAGGTTGGTCATGAGCCGCGTGGTCATCCTGGGCGCCGGCGTGGCGGGACATACCGCCGCGAGCTTCATGCGGCGATGGCTGACCGCGCGCGATGAAGTGGCGGTCGTGTCCCCCAATGCGCTCTACAACTGGATTCCCTCGAACATCTGGGTTGGTGTCGGGCTGATGACGCCTGCTGACGTCACCTTCCCTCTGGCGCCGCTCTACGAGCGGCATCGCATTGTCTTCAAGCAGGCCCGCGCCCTGGAACTCCACCCTGAAGGCCGCGTCGGGGATCCGGCGCCATTCGTCGTGATCGAATCCACGCGGCCCGACTCACAGGGTGCGCACGAGGATCTTCGATACGACTTCCTGATCAATGCCACCGGTCCGAAGCTCAACTTCGGCGCCACCCCTGGTCTCGGGCCCGAGGGCCACAGCCTGTCGGTGTGCACTGAAACTCACGCGGCGGAAACGGCGAGACGACTGAACGAGCTGGTCGAGCGGATGACGCGTGGCGAGCGCGCACGCTTCCTCGTGGGCACCGGTCACGGCGCGTGCACCTGCGAGGGCGCAGCCTTCGAGTACGTCGTGAACCTGGAGTTCGAACTGCGCCGGCGGGGCGTCCGCGATCGCGCCGACATCTGGTGGCTCTCGAATGAGTACGAACTGGGCGACTTCGGCATGGGCGGTCTGCACCTGCAACAGGGCGGATTCGTCACGCCGAGCAAGATCTTCACGGAGTCGCTGTTCGCCGAGCGCGGCATCCACTGGATCACCCGTGCGCACGTGCGCCAGGTGGACCCCCACATGGCGCACTACGAGACCCTCGACGGCGCGGAGCGCACGTTCGCGTTCGACTTCGCGATGCTGCTGCCGCCGTTCTCCGGCGTTGGCCTCAAGGCCTTCGACCAGCAGGGCGCGGACATCACGACGCGTGTCTTCCAGCCGAATGGCTTCATGAAGGCCGATGCCGACTACACGCCGAGGCCGTTCGCCGACTGGTCGCCGAAGGACTGGCCGCGCACGTATCAATCGCCAGCCTTCCCGAACCTGTTCTCGGCCGGCATCGCCTTCGCGCCGCCGCATGCCATCTCCCAGCCGCGTCAGACTCCTAAGGGATCGCCAATCGCGCCCGCGCCTCCGCGCACGGGGATGCCGTCGGCCACCATCGGCAAGGCGGTGGCCCGCAGCATCGTCGACATGATCGGTGGCGCACCGACGCCCACGCACGAAGCGTCGATGGCGAAGATGGGCGCGGCGTGCGTGGCGTCTGGCGGCGCGGACATGTGGACCGGCACGGCTGCCTCCATCACCGTGTTCCCGATCGTGCCGGATTTCGAGCGCTATCCCGAATACGGCCGGGATCTCGGTGGCACGTTCGGCGAGATTGGCCTCGCCGGACACTGGATCAAGATGCTCCTGCACCACGCCTTTCTCTACAAAGCCCAGCTCAAGCCCGGCTGGCACCTCATTCCGGAGTGACTGCCATGACCGCGCCGGACACGACCCCTGTCGAAGACCAGCGAGCCTATGCCCCGGTGCCGACCGCGCTAACGAAGCGGCTCCGCACGTTCGTGCCCTGGCAACTCGTGCGCTTCGCCGTCATCAACCTGCGCATGCTGCGACTGCTGTGGCGGGGACACCATCAGTAGAGTTCAAAGTTCAAGAGTTCAAAGTTCAAGAGTTCAGAGTTCAAGAGTTCAAGAGTTCAAGAGTTCAAGAGTTCAAGAGTTCAAAGTTGGACTCTTGCCGAGCTGAGATCCATCGTCGTTGGGCCAGAAGTGTCCACCTCGTCGTAGACGAAGTCCCGCAGGCGGCGTGCGCGCGAGAGGCGCCAGGTGAGGGCGGACAGCCGGGCGCGCGCCTGCTCGCCAGCGCCGACCGGGAGCGGCCCCAGCACCAGCGCATCGCGGCGATCCGCCTGGCTGACGAACATGATCCGGTCGAGCGCGTCTGGAGCGAACGTGCGCGCGTGCGCGTAGAAATGGAGCTGGCTGCCGCTCATCATCACGCCAGGCGATGCCAGGGCGGCGAGCAGCCACAGGACGCTGCCCGACGCGGATGCGGACGACGAGAACAGCTCGTTCTCGAAGAGGCGGTCGAAGAAGACGCGCGCCAGCAGCCGCCGAAGGTAGTCGACGCGATCGTGCGCCGCCTTCGGGCACATATCCCAGGCGGCGGAATGCCGGCAGATCGTCGAAGATCGAGCGCCCCTGCCACAGTACGTCGCCCGACGTCGGCGTCATCAGCCCGACCAGCACGCGGACCGTAGTCGACTTGCCCGATCAGTTAGGGCCGAGGTAGCCGAGGATTTGCCCGGGCCGCGCCACGAACGAGGCATCGCGGAGCGCGGGCAGCGCACCGTAGTACTTCGTCAGCGAGCGGGCTTCGAGCATGGTGCGTTGGACACCGGCGGGGTGCGCGGGTTCCGGCACCCCGCACCCCGCAGGTCGTCGTTCGCAGTTCAAAGTTCAAAGTTCAAAGTTCAAGAGTTCTCACCTCGTGATCACCGTCTCGAGATACTCCGCGGGAATCACGAGCCCGTCGGGACCACCCTGATCGGCGCCTCGGAGCAAGGCGAGGAGGTCGGCCTCGAGCGCCTGCTGGCGGTCGGCGTCGAGCGCCGCGAACGCCTTGTGCACGGGGCCATAGAACGCGCGGAAGACCTCCACCCAGTGCTCGGCCGAGCGATACCGGAAGACGAAGTGGCGCGGGGTGTGATCGATGCCAGCCGCGTCGGGGAACAACGTCCGGACATGGGCGTCCGTGCCCCACAGCAACGGTGACTGGACGGCCGGATTGGGCGGCACGTGCGAGGCCACCGTGCGAAGGAGTTGCCCGAGAAACCCCGACGGTGTCCACGAGGCCAGACCAATGCGGCCCCCCGGCCGGCAGACGCGTGTCATCTCACGGGCGGCACGCGCGTGATCGGGTGCGAACATCACGCCGAACGTGGACACCACGACGTCGAAACTGCTCTCTCGATACGGCAGAGCTTCGGCATCCGCGGTCTCGAACGTGACTTCCAGCCCATCGGCCTGCGCGCGCTGCTCGCCGCGTGCGAGGAGCCCTGGCACATAGTCGGTGGAGGTGACGCGCGCGAAGCGGCGCGCCGCCGCCAGCGTCGCATTCCCGTTGCCGGCGGCCACGTCCAGCACGCGATGCCCCGAACGCACGTCCACCGCCTCGCACAGTTGCTCGCCGACGATCTGCAGGGTGATACCGATCACCGCGAAGTCGCCTGAGGCCCACATGGCCTGCTGCTGTCTTTTGATCGCGTCGTATGCCCCAATCAGGGTCTCGGGGGCGCAGGTCACTACAGTCGTCATACACTGTCCTTTCAGAAGCGCCGGCGCTTCGCTGCCGGCATGACCCTTACCGTAGTGGCCAGGCCGATCCAGAACCATGCGCGTGCATCCGATTCGCATTGCCGTCCGTCCGCGAGACAGGCCGCCGTGTTCGGGCGTCCACGCCGGATGCCACCCCGTCCAGCCGTACTGGTGGGCCGATGAAGACTGATGTGTTGTCGGATGTGCTCCGCGCCGTCCGCCTGACGGGTGCGGTGTATTTCGATTTCGAACTGAGTTCGCCGTGGGTCGCGGAGGCGCCGCCCTCCCGGGACCTGGCGCCGAGAGTGATGCCGGGTGCGCAGCGCGTCATCGAGTACCACGTGATCGCCCGCGGCGCCTGCTGGGGGCACGCCATCGGCCAGCCCCCCATCCGACTGCGAGAGGGCGATCTCATCGTGTTCCCGCAAGGCGATCCGCACGTGATGTCGAGCGCGCCTGGCATGCGCGCCGAGCCCGACATGTCCCAATACGCACGGCCGTCGACACCGCTCCCCCTCGTCTACGAACTCGGTGGCGGCGGCTCCGATCGTGCCCGGGTCGTGTGCGGGTTCCTGGGGTGCGACGAACGCCCGTACAACCCGCTGCTCACCGCGCTGCCCTCGGTGATTCACCTGCCCGCGGGCGAGCCGCAGGCGACGCCGGGTTGGCTGGGCACGCTGCTGCACATCGCCGTCTCGGAGTCAGGCGGGGCCCGCGCTGGCAGCGAAAACATCCTGGCGCGCCTCTCGGAGCTGATGTTCGTCGAGGTCATTCGCCGCCACATCGAAACGCTCCCGCCCGCGGAGCGCGGATGGCTGGCCGGGCTGCGCGATCCGCTCGTCGGGCACGCGCTCGGCGCCCTGCACGGTGAGCCTCGCGCCCCGTGGACAGTCGAACGCCTGGCCCGGCTCGTCGGCGCGTCGCGCTCCGCGTTCGCCGAGCGCTTCACCGCGATGGTGGGGCAGCCCCCCATGCAGTACCTTGCCTTGTGGCGCATGCAGCTGGCCTCGCGTCTGCTGACGGAAGGCCAGCCGGTCTCCGCGGTAGCCGACTCGGTTGGCTACGAGTCGGAAGCCGCATTCAGCAGGGCGTTCAAGAAACTGGTGGGCGAGGCACCGTCGGCGTGGCGAAGCCGGGCCCAGTAAAGGAGTTCCACGTGACGAAGCTCACTCGATCCGCATCGGGCAGTCGTTGGCTGGCGGTGGCCGCGGGCATGGCGGCCGGTGTCTACGGGGCCTACGTCGGCGTCACCTGGTCTCGCTACGGACGCCCCGCTCGCCCGTCCCCGGACGATGAGGATCCGCTGCTCGACCACTTCATGCCGCAGTACGACGTCGTCGAACGGCATCGCGTCCACGTGGATGCTCCTGCCGGCACGACGCTCGATGTCGCGAGCAACCTGGATCTGTTCGACCTGCCGGCGGTGCGGGCGATCTTCAAAGGACGCGAGCTGCTGCTCGGCAGTGCGCCCGGCGAGCGCCCACCTGCGCGCGGGATGCTGGCTGCCGTTCAGGCGCTGGGCTGGGTCGTGCTGGCCGACGATCCGGGGCGCGAGGTGGTGCTGGGGGCGGTCACGAAGCCATGGGAGGCCAACCCTGTCTTTCGTTCGGTGCCGCCGGACGAGTTCCGCGCGTTTGCCGAACCCGACTACGTGAAGATCGCGTGGACGCTTCGTGCGGATCCGGCCGGTCGTCAGGCGTCGATCTTTCGCACGGAGACGCGGGCAGTGGCGACCGACGCCGCCGCCCGCTCGCGATTCCGTGTGTATTGGTCGCTGCTCTCGCCGGGCATCTTCCTCATCCGCTGGTTGTCGCTCGGTCCGGTCAAAGGGGGAGCCGAACGGCAGGCCCGTCGGCTGCCCGCGACCTGATCCGCCGACCTGGAGGACCTCGACGGCCTATGACTTCGGACCGCCCGACCAGACGGGCTTGCCACTCGCGTCCCTCAGGGTCATCGTCGCGCCACCCTTCCGGATTTCGCGCGCCAGGAACGCGTCCTTGCCGTCCACCGTGACTTTCGAGCCAACGATCTCGAGCTGATCGCCCTTGGCGAACTCGTACTTCTTCTCGCTGAGCCAGTTGGTCGGGCCCACGTGGACGTCCATCACTCCCGACTCCGTCTTGAACGCCAGGTGCGTGCCGGTTCCGCCAGATCGTGCCTGGTGCGGCTGCACCTCGTCTACCGTGCCTTTCAGCGTGACCTCGGTGGACGTGTCGTAGCGAGGCATGCCCGGTCCCGCGCCCTTCCGGGGCTGAGCCAGCGTCGAGGCTGCCGAGAGCGCCACCATCAAGGCCACCATCCAGGCGGCGCGAATCAAGGTTGACCGTGTCATTGTCATTTCTCCCCATTGATGTAGATGCAGGCAATCCGCCAGGGGTGACAGCAAATCAGATACCGTGTGGCATGCGCATCCAGCTGATGTTCATCGTGCTCGCGACCGTGTGGGCGCCGGCTCTCGCCGCCGGCCAGGAGTTCGCCGGACGCGACAAGCTGCGCGCCCACTCCCAGGAGTTCAGGCGCGAGGTGATTACGGTCGTGCCAGGCGTGCACGTGGCCGTGGGATTCGACCTCGGCAATGCCATCCTGATTGAGGGCGCCGACGGGCTGATCATCGTCGACACGCTGGCGAGCGTCGCGGCGGCGCGGGCCGTGAAGCCGGAGTTCGATCGCATCTCGACCAAACCGCTGAAGGCTATCATCTACACCCATCACCATATCGACCACGTCGGCGGCGCCTCGGCGTTCGCCGACGGTCAGTCGCCGGAAATCTACGCGCATCGGTCGCTGCTCCCCGAGCACCGCGCCCCGAACGTGGGCCGCGGCGGACGTGATGGAGGCAACCAGTTCGGGTCGGCGCTTCCCGAGGCCCTGAAGATCAATGATGGCATCGGCCCGAGGCTGGTTCCTGGCGCCGGAGCGGGAGCGCCGTTCGTGCGACCGACGGCGCTGTTCGCTGGTGACCGCACCAGCATTGAAGTCGCCGGCGTGAGAATGGAACTGGTCCTGGCGCCGGGCGAGACCGACGATCAGATCTATGTCTGGCTGCCGGAGAAGAAAGTGCTGCTGCCGGGGGACAACTTCTACCGGGCGTTCCCGAACCTGTACGCCATCCGCGGCGTGCCCATGCGGCGCGTGGACCTCTGGGTCGACAGCTTGACTCGCATGATCGGTGAGAACGCCGAGCACCTGGTTCCAAGCCACACGCGGCCGTTGTCGGGCGCAGCGGTCGTGCGGGACGCGCTCACCGCGTATCGCGACGGCGTCAAATCGGTGCTCGAGCAGACGGTCGCGGGCATGCGCGAAGGCCTCCGGCCCGATGAACTGGTGGAGCGCGTGAAACTGCCGGCCGAGCTCGCCAGCACCCCGTACCTTCAGGAATTCTACGGCACCGTCGCCTGGTCGGTCCGCGCCATCTACAGCTATCACCTGGGCTGGTTCGACGGGAACGCAACGAACCTGTTTCCACTGTCGACGAGCCAACGTGCGGCCAAGGTCCTCGAACTGGCAGGAGGCGAGGCCACCGTGCTGTCCAGGGCGCGCGAGGCGCTCGGCAAGGGCGAGTTCCAGTGGGCGGCAGAGCTGGCCGACTACGTACTGGCGGGTCAGCCCTTGCACGCCGACGCGCGCCAGTTGAAAGGGCGCGCCCTCACGGAACTGGGTGAGCGGCAGGGGAATGCCGGCGCCCGGAACTACTATCTGTCTGCGGCCCAGCGGCTGCTCTCGCCGCCGCCGCAACGTGAAGAGCGACGGCAGTAGGGATCACCAGGCCCGTGGGAATCACCAGGCAGATGTCCCGGTACGGCCCGTTGGTCGCCGTGGTGATGTCGCTCGTCCTTTGTGCGTCATCAGCTGCTGACGCCGACCAGCCAACCGAGGGCGTGGCCCGCGTCGCGGTGCGAAGCGACGACGGGCCGGTAGCCGGAGCGGAAGTCCGCGCCGGGAACCGCTCGTGGACCACCGATGAGGCGGGCGTCGCGCAGATCGTCGCGGCGGCCGGCGCCGCGCAGATCCTGGTGACGAAGGAGGGCTTTCTGCCCTCGACCTTCGATGTGCAGATTGAAGCGGGCCGCGAAACCTCGATCGACGTGGAGCTGGTGGAGGCGCCAGAGGTCGAGGAGGAAGTCGTCGTGGTCGCCACCACGCGCACCGGCCGGCGGCTCGAAGACCAGCCAACGCGCGTTGAAGTGCTGGGCCGCGAAGAGATCGAAGAGAAGATGCTGATGACGCCGGGCGACATCGTCATGATGTTGAACGAGATGGGTGGGTTGCGGGTGCAGGCCACCTCGCCCTCGATCGGCGCCGCAACCGTCCGCGTGCAAGGCATGAAGGGGCGCTACACGCGCTTCCTCAGCGATGGGCTGCCGTTGTTCGGCCAGCAGGCCGGCGGTCTGGGCCTGCTGCAGATTCCGCCGATGGATCTCGGGCAGGTGGAGGTGATCAAGGGCACGGCGTCGGCCTTGTACGGCGCCGGCGCGATGGGTGGCGTCGTCAACCTGCTGTCGCGACGGCCATCCGACGAAGCGCAGCGAGAGGTGCTCTTCAATCAATCGACGCTGGGCGCCACCGATGCGGTGCTGTTCCTGTCCTCGCCGCGCGCCGAACGGTGGAGCGCATCCCTGCTGGCCGGCGGTCATCGGCAGGTGCGGAACGACCGGGACAACGATGGGTGGGCCGACGTTGCGGGCTACTCACGTGGCGTGCTCCGCCCGCGCGTGTTCTGGGACAACGGCCAGGGCCGCTCCATGTTCCTCACCGCCGGCCTCACCTACGAGGACCGCGAGGGTGGCACGATGCCCGACGAGGTGCTGGCCGCCACCGGGCTTCCGTACGAAGAAGCCCTCGGCACGCGTCGCTACGACGTCGGCGGGACCGCGCAGACCTTGATCAAGGGCCGCTACGTGCTGACCGCCCGGGCGTCGGCGGCCTGGCAGCATTACGATCATCAGTTCGGGGACGTCATCGAGCGCGACCAGCGCCAGTCGGTCTTCAGCGAGCTGGCGCTTCGCGGCGCGAGCGGCGCGCACACCTGGGTGGCCGGCGTGGCCTACGAGCGCGACGACTACAACCCGAGGGACGTGCCCCGTTTCGCCTACACCTACGATGTGCCCGGCCTCTTCGTGCAGGACGACGTGGACCTCGCGTCCTGGATGTCGGTGTCGGCCGGAGCGCGCGTGGACTCGCACAGCGAGTACGGCACGTTCATCAGCCCACGCGTGGCGGCGCTGTTCCGCCGTGGCGCCTGGACGAGCCGCGTCTCTGCCGGCCAGGGGTTCTTCGCGTCCACGCCGCTGACAGAGGAGACGGAGGCCGCGGGCCTGTCGAGGCTGTCGGTCGTGACGCCGCTCGAGGCCGAGCGCGGGGCCAGCGTGTCGATGGACCTGACGCGGAGCTTCGCGGTGGGCTCGTTCACGGCCACCGTCTTCGGCTCCCGCATCACCGACCCCGTGGCCGTGGAGCGCAGCGAGGCGTACGTGCTCTTCAATCGTGAGGATGCCACCACGAACGCTGGTGTGGAGCTCCTGGCGACGATTCGGCGGGGTCATTACGTGGCCACGTCGACATACGCCTACGTCCGTTCGCGAGAACACGGCGCGGGCGGGGCTCGAGACGCCGAACTCACGCCGAGGCACAGCGCCGGGATCGTCGGTATGTGGGAAGCCGAGGACGCCGGGCGCGTGGGTCTGGAGTTCTACTACACCGGGACGCAGCGGCTGGAGGTGAACCCCTATCGCTCGGAGTCGCGGCCTTACCTGGTGATCGGGCTGATGGCGGAACGGCGCATCGGCCGGGTGCGGGTGTTCATCAATGCCGAGAACATCACCAATGTCAGGCAGACGCGATGGGACCCGCTCACGCGCGCAACGCGGGGTGTGGATGGTCGCTGGACCGTGGACGCGTGGGCCCCGCTCGATGGCCGCGTGCTGAACGGGGGGCTCCGCATCGGATTCTGACGGTCGCCTGGCGCGACGCCGACACCGTCACCCACTCGCGTCCGACTCCAGCGCATCTTCGACGTACAGCTTCTGTACGAGCACCAGTCCGGCAGCCGCCAGCGGCGTCGCCACCAGCAGCCCGATCGCACCGGCGGTCACGCCCAGCACCACCTGCGCGGCGATGGTGAGCGCGGGCGGCAGCGACACGGTCTGTCGCTGGATCAGGGGCGTCACCAGGTAGCTCTCCACGGTCTGCACCGCGACATAAAGCCCCAGCACGAGGAGCGCGGTTCTCGGACCCTCGAGCAGACCGAGCAGCACGGCCGGAACGGCCGCGATCACCGGGCCGACATTCGGGATGAACGTGAGGGCTGCAGCGATGAGCGCCAACGTCAGCGCCAGCGGAATCCCGAGCGCCCACAGCCCCAACAGCGTCGCCAGGCCCACCATGAGCATTGCGAGCACCTGGCCGAACAGCCATCCCCTGAGCGCCTCGGCGGCATCGTCCAGCGACGCGGCCACGCGCGATCGTTGTGCGACCGGGAACAGCGACACCAGGCCGTCGCGATACACGCCCGGCTGCACGGCCAGGTACAGCCCCACGAAGAAGACGATCACGAGATTGGCCGTCAGCGTCACGGTGGTGGAGAACGCGCCGGCGACTCCCCGCCACAGTCCGCGGCTGGATGCGACATCCGCGGCGGCGGGCTGCTCGCTGAGCAACGCGCGCCCCCATTCGAATCGTTCGAGGGCTCGCCTGAGCCCATCGAGCGCTCTTGGAATCTCGCGGCGCATGTCGTCGATCTGGACGGCGACTTGTGGCGCCAGGAACACGCTGGTCCCGACGGCCAGCACGAACAGGGTGATGACGACGATGGCGAGCGCCACGCCTGTCCGGTTGCCCGTCCAGGGCGCCAACCAGGTCGCGACTGAACGGAGGAAGACTCCGAGCAGCACACCGGCGAACAGGAGCAGAAGGACGGGCCCCAGCAGCCAGCTGATCACGCCGAGGAGCGCGATCGTCAGCAGCGTGCGGATGTGCCGCAGGGCCCGGGCCCCATCCGCCTTGTGGTCATCCGCAGCGCTCACAACCACCTCGTCCTCTGCTTCATCCTTTGTGCCTGGCCGGTGACGGCATCAATGACGCACCGGCTCTGGCGCAGGCGGACGTCGGTATTGCGATGGGCACCGGAGGGAGATCAGCCGCGCATCTTCGACACCACGAAGCCGATGATGGCGACGACCAGGATGACGCCAATCACTCCCACCCACATGCCGGCCTGGAAGATGTCGCCGACGACCTGACATCCCGTGGCGCTCATGCCAAGCAGGACGAGAAGCATTACTCGAACGGGTGTGGCGAAAGGGATCTGCATAGGAGCTCCTGCTCGGCCGCTGGCCGGTGCGGTTTGGATTGCAAGGCGTGTGCCCAGAGCGGACCGCAAGTTGCAGGATGTGTGCGGCATGACGTCGACATCCACCAGCTCGTCAAGGGTGTGGGAAAGAGTGGCGCGGGGGGCTCTCGGGGGGCTGGCCGCCGGTTTGGCGATGAACCTGTTCGTCCGCGCGCTCGAAGCAGCGTACGAGGGGGACGGGTCGGACCCGCTGTCGGTCGGCGCAGGTCCGGCGGGGCGTGGCGCGCAACCCCTGGAGGCTGCCGGCAGGCCGGACGACGATGCCGCAGCCCGCACCGGTGCCGCGGCTTACCGGACCGTGACAGGAGTAGAGCCCAACCGCGAACGGCGGCTATGGCTGGGCTCCGCCGCGCACTATGCGTTCGCCGTTGGCGCCGGCGCCTGCTACGGCGCGCTGCGCGAACGGGCGCCCGCGATCGCCAGCGGACACGGCCTGCTCTACGGCACGCTGGTCTGGATCATCGCCGACGAAGGCGTGACGCCAGCGCTCGGACTCTCGAGGGGTCCGCATCAGCTGAGCGCCGGCGAGCACGCGGCGGCGTTGATGGCGCACTGGGTGTACGGCAGCGCACTCGAAACCGCCTATCGGGTGGGGTTTTCACGCTGAGCTGTCGCGTCAGGTGGGCCTTGACCTTTCCTATGGCGAGGCGTCTAATCCTGCCCTCCGTCCCACGGATGAAGGTGCGCGGCGTTTCTGGCTATTCTATTGCAGCCGCACCGAGCGACTGCCGACAGTTGAGTTCCATTCTTCCAAGGAGAACCCTATGCGTATGTTCGTTCGATGTACATCGACGGCGTTGATGATGGTCGTGCTGGCTGGTGCGTTCGCCACCGCTAGTGCACAGGCTCCGATCGTGATGGCTCAGGGATTGGACAACCCCCGCGGGCTCGCGTTCGGTCCCGACGGCATGCTCTACGTCGTCGAAGCTGGCCGTGGTGGTGCGAGTACGCTGTGCCTGCCTACGCCGACCGGCATGGGCACGCGCTGCTACGGCGCGACCGCCGCGGTGACGCGGGTCGCGAGCCCAGGCGTGCAGCAGCGGGTGCTGATCGGCCTGCCATCACTCGCCGTCCCCAGCGGCGCCGAGGCCACTGGCCCGCAAGACATCGCCTTCGGCTTCGGCAGTGCCTTCATCACCGTCGGCTCCGGCGGCGATCCCGCGCTGCTCCAGCCGTTCCGGCAGTTGGGCATCCCCTTCGGTCAGCTGCTGCAGGTGTCGCTGCAGGGGCAGATCACGCCGATCGTGGATGTCGCGCAGTACGAGACTGCCAACAACCCCGAACCCGCTCAGGTCGACTCGAACGTCTTCGGCCTCGAGATTCTGTCGGACCGGGGGGTGATGACGGACGCGGGCGGTAACACGCTGCTGCAGGTTGCCCCGAACCTCAGCGTGACCACCTTGGCCGTGTTTCCGCCGCGCCTGGTTCCCGGCCCCGGCGGCACCGACATCCCGATGGAGAGCGTGCCCACCTCGATCGCGGAAGGGCCGGACGGCAGCCTCTACGTCGGAGAGCTGACCGGCTTCCCGTTCCCCGTCGGCGGCGCGCGCGTTTACCGCGTGCCGGCCAACGGCGGCACGCCGGTCGTGGTGGCCGAGGGCTTCACCAACATCATCGACATCGCCATCGGCGCCGACGGCGCGGCCTATGTGCTGGAGCACGATGCCAACAGCCTGCTGGTGCCTGGCAGCGTCGGCCGCCTGACCAAGATCGGGCCGTTCGGCTCGCGCACCGAGCTCGCGGCTGGCCTGCTCGTCGCACCCGGCAAGATGACGATTGGTCCCGACAACGCAATCTACGTCACGGTGAACGCCTCGTCAGCCGGCACGGGTCAGGTGCTGCGGATCGCGCAGTAGGTTCACCCGCTTCGTTTCCAGACGGCGCTTTGCCGGATATCCGGCAGAGCGCCGTCACATCCCTTCTCGCCCCCACCCAAACCCGTCGGCTCCTACAATAGGAGTGGTCCTCAAACATCATCCAGGGAGCCGTTATGGAAGAAACACGATACGGTCTGCGCGTGAATCTCGAGATGGACTACGAAAAAGCGGTCGAGCGGGTGACCGCGGCGCTCAAGGAGGAAGGATTCGGCGTGCTGACGTCGATCGACGTGCAGCAGACATTGAAGCAGAAGATCGATCAGGATTTTCGCAAGTACGTGATTCTGGGCGCCTGCAATCCGCCGCTCGCACACAAGGCGTTGCAGGCGGAACTGGAGATCGGACTGATGCTGCCGTGCAACGTCGTCGTGTACGAGCGGGAGCCCGGTACCTCTACGGTTGCGGCGATGTCGCCCATACCCGCGATGGACATGGTGGGCAATGCCGACCTGCGTGAAGTGGCGGCCGAGGCCGACGAGCGGCTCCGGAGAGCGCTGCACCGCCTCGAGACTTAGCTTTTCTTCATCAAAAGGACGACGCCAGCCACCAGGGCCGCGGCTCCGGCAATCGGAGGGATCGGCAGGCTCTCGCGCTTGTTCGTCGTGATTTCAATGGGCCCCGCGTCCACGATCGTGTCCTTGCTCGTCCAGGACAATCCGCCGTAGACGAGACCTAAGAGGCCGAGAACGATGAGCAGGATGCCGAGTGGTTTCATGGCCATTCTCCTGCCTGCTCATCAAGCAAGATCACGGCCAGCAGCTCGAGCGCATGGGGGGGGCACGCAGGTGTGTAGTGCGCTGCCGCTAAGTGGTAGCGAAAGGGCAACAACAGCCGACCTCGTCGCTGGCCTCGAGCGATGACGCCGGAGACGGTCTCGGTGGCGGCATTCTTGTATGTAGGAGATTCGGCGTTCGCGTACATGACTGGGTCGCGTGGCGGATGGGGTTGATGGCCTGGCCCGGCATGAGCCGCCCGTTCTGGATCACCGCATCGTCGTGCTCCATGGTGCGTCCGAGGTCCACGCGCCACGAGGGCCTCCTCGCGCTCGCCTGGTTTGAAGTGGCTGTGGCGTTCTTGAGGGCTTGCATGATCGGTGATCGCAACGACGAGTGGACCGTAGCGGACGAGTGGCCTGTCCTACCGCCAGAGGGCGCGCCAGTGAACGCGCCCCGGGCGAGCTTGCGGCGCTGCGTGGTGCAGCCGGCGACCGCCGTTGTGCGGCAAGCGATGTTCCTCCGCGTCAACGACGTCACGAGCCGAGTGCACAATACGTTGCGGTCGCGATCCTCGCCGCTGGTGGCGCCATGACCAGGGTCGCGGCGATCATCCCGTGTTACAACGCTGCGGCGTTCCTGGCGCAAGCGCTCGATTCGATACTCGCCCAGACCAGGCCCGTTTCGCGGGTGGTCGTCGTGGACGACGGCTCGACCGACGACACCGTCGCCATCGCAGAGGCATACGCTGGCCGCGGGAAGCCAGTGGTCTGCCTGCGCACGCCGCGGAACGGGGGACCGGGTGCGGCGCGCAATATAGGACTGCTCTACGTGGACGAGCCAGTCGTCGCCTTCCTCGATGCCGACGATGTGTGGACCGCG
>Ga0105103_10000789_pt1 | contig 17870 bp, 17 predicted proteins | sample PPLLaktember2015_2_FD_79107 | JGI IMG/M metagenome (GOLD analysis project Ga0105103, IMG submission 79107) | Freshwater sediment microbial communities from Prairie Pothole Lake near Jamestown, North Dakota, USA - PPLs Lake P7 Core (6) Depth... | ecosystem: Environmental > Aquatic > Freshwater >...
ATGACATCGATTTAAATCGTATCCGCACATATATTATCAACAATCCATCGAAATGGTCCAACGACCGCCAAAATCCCCATCAAATTCCGTAGGGCGCAACCCTCGTGGTTGCCCTTACTGCCACCATGTGGGTTAATTATATTTTGGGCGCAATCATATTGGGGGGCAACCGCAAGAGGGCAACCACGAGGGTTGCGCCCTACGGGATCGGGACATGGGCGCGGAAAATGATTGTTTGTTGTTGGGCGTGAATGGTGATGTCGCGGTCGGCGACGATAAAAACGGCATGCCCTCTGGAAATGATGATTGATTCGACGGCGTGCGACAATTGGACCCTGCCATCCAGCAGCAGCAAAATTGAGGGTGAACCGGCTGTCGTCAGGGTCATGGTCTTGCCTTCCGGCAGATCGATGACGCTCAATTCAAAGTCGCGGGCGACAGTAGGGTAGATGCGCTCATAATCGCTCGCGGAGATTCCGGTCAATATCTGCGGTTCTTCGCCCTGATAACGAACCGTTTTCAATAACTCGTCAACATTGATGACTTTCGGAGTCAGGCCGCCGCGTAAGACATTGTCCGAGTTGGCCATCAGCTCCACGTTTACCCCTTCAAGATAGGCGTGCGGCACACCGGCATCTTGAAATGTGCCTTGTCCCGAGTGCAGATGGATGAGATTCAGCAGATAGATCGAAAAAATGCCGCGATCGATGTGTCCATCGCTTCGAGGAAAAGCATCCGCTGCCCGCAGCGCCCAGTAGTGAGGCGAATCTTTATCCAGATGGGATTCCCGTCGCAGCCGATCGAGCAGCGGCTGCAGGATCATGTCCACCTGCTCCGGCGGCAGGGTCATCACTCGGCGATAGAGCGACTCGATACCGTCGTTGCTCCATGCCCGCAGCGGCGCCCATTCAGGATGCGAATCCAAGAGGGCTTTGATCTCAGAGAGCGGCCGAAATCCGTGCAACATCCAGAAATCGGTCAAGGCCACGTGTACTTCGGGCTTGTGATTGTCATCTTTGTAGGTTCGATCAGCGGCATCAGGAAGAATACCTGCACGATTCTCGCGCGCAAAGCCGGCTTCGGCCTGGGTTTTTGAGGGATGAACCTGAATTGACAGCATGTCGCGCGCGTCAAGCACCTTGAGCAAAAACGGCAGTCTACTGAACTGCTGCCACACTCGTTCGCCGAGAAAATAGTTTGGATCAGCATGGATGAGTGCATTCAGCGCCACATTTTGACCATCAACCATTGCCAACGATGGCGCATGAGGATGAGCTCCCAACCAATACTCGGCAAAGGGACGGCGCTCAGGATTAGCGAATCCGAGCAGTTGCGGAATAAACTTTAATCCTCCCCAGGCATAATGCTGCACGACGCCTTGGAGGCGATAAAAAGAGTGGTTTGTGGTCATGGTCAATATATTGCACCTTTCAAAGGATAACAGAGCTGACGAGAAATTCACCGGGGGTGAAAAACCAGTTGATTATGAAACAAAACAAATCACCGAGTTCTGTGCCGAATTGATTCGTCGTTCCACATAAATTTATTTTCGTCGCATATCGAGAGCGATCTCCTCTTCAAACGGGGGCGTCTCAACCTCAGAGATCCCGCCATCGGAAGAAAGGTGCTGCATCTGTACGACATCCCCGTTTTTAGCGTTGAGCCATTTGAGCTCGTAAGACCCCTGCGGCAGACGCCAGGTGATGCGGCTCGGCCAGCGACCCTGAAAATATCCGGCGTATTCATCGCCTGGAATTGACAGCAGATGGGGAAAGAGTTCCGGAGTGTGGAGCAGCGTCGTATGATCGGGATGTAACCGGCTGAGATCGAAGCTGTTGATAAAGCGGAGCAGCGCCGCCAATTGCGAACGTAATGTCGGACTTCCGCCGCCGGGCCCACTGATGACTCCGCTGCCGTCCTCGCAGCCGGGATAAAATGAATAATCGAGTCCGTTGAATACCGCACCGCCGGCAAGGAGAAAGCGCCACGCCTGACGTCGATAGACATCGTCCCCGGGACCGGCGAATCCCGATTCGTCAAAGGAGATCGGCCGATGGAAATAATCATTTAATGAGACTGCCGCAGGCAAGGCATAGTGAAAATTGAGTATCGAGACTGCAGACGAAACCTTGGCCAGCGGATAGAGAAAATTGACATAATTCTGAGCGATCAGGTGTTTCTTCGGCAGTCCTTTCTCCTCATCGACGATGATGTCGGCGATTCTTTGCTGCCATCGCAGTGACGCCGCATCCGCGAGATCGAGTTGATTCTGCCAGGAGACGTTTATTTTATTGAGATCATCATCGGCAAGGTGATCGAGGAGCACACCGGCAGAATCCGCATGATCGCTCCAAGGTTCGTTCTGGATTTCGAAATAAACATTATCAAACTCGTTCAATTCGCGGACGATTTTGCGCACCATTTTTTCCTGAAACGACAGCAGGCGACCGTTATCGAGGGTGTGCACCAGCAGGCGATCGTCAATCTCAATATGATTGACATTGTTCTGCGGATGGAACGGCATAAAGCGCCAGTTTTCTTCGGTATAAATAGAAGAAAACAGAACCACCTCCACCACTATATCCAATTGGTCAGCAGTTTTGACAAAATTCCGCAGGCGGGCAAAGTATTCGGGATTAAATGCATCGAGATTGAACTTGTTGCCGCTGCCCGCATAGCCCGGCGACTGGCTACGCGCCCAGGGCGGCAGGAAGCGGTTTTCATCAGGCGCGAGGACATTTTTCTCAATGCCGAAAGCGCCCTGTTTTTCGACATAGGATCCGCTGAACAGGCGGGTGAGATTGAGTCCCGCCGCAGCCAGGGTTTGCAGATAGCGCCGACCGTCAAAATCAAGATTGAGCACTGCGCCATAGTGCTCGCCGGAGGTGATAAGTGCTGTGGGTTTGCCGCGAAATTCAAAATAATGCGGATTTGCCGGCAACAACCGGATTGGGGAGTGGGCAACGGCAGTAGCGAAGAAGCAGATCACGACGAGGGGCGTTAATTTCATATTATTCTCCTGGGAGATGGATTTGTTAAAATTGGCCTCGATTGCGCTCGGCCACACTCGGTGGCCGAGCGCAGTCGAGGCCGGATATCCGCCACAATCCGAGGGACTTGTCGTTAAAAACGCCGTTCATCTCGGTGCAGTTTTCATTGAGGAGAACATCCGGCGCGGGAAAGTTGAACGGCGGTTTCTGCAGATTGATCGGTCGCCAGCCGCCGGTCGGGATATCCTGATTGCGCTCCTCTTGCGGAAATGTCGTCGTCATCAGCCAAATTGAGTCGCTGTTGATCATTTGGGTCACAGCGCGATGAATGTCGTTAAAAGAAAAATGAACCAAACAGTCGCGGCAAAAGATCAGGTCGACAACCTGAAATTGATCTTCCAGCAGATTAAAATGGATAAACTTGACGTTCTCCGCTTGATATCTCTGCTGATTATTGCGGATCAGCGTTTCGACGATGTCTCCGCCCCAATAGTGAATGTCTGACAAGTCCATTTCCCCGAACCAGTTAAAGTCGCCGCAGGGAACGTCAAAAATCGTCCTGATCTGCGCTCGCTGAAGCAGTTCGGGGAGACGACGACGAATTTCAGCGGTCTGGGCCAACGATGAGCCGATGCCGGAGAGGGTTTCTTGTTCCTGCCAGACATTCTCCTCGGCGATTGCGGTAAAAATCTCCCGCACAGATTTGCCGATAAATCGGCTGCCGTCCGCATAATCATAAAGTGCAGCGCGGTCCATTCATCTCTCGCCTAAAATCTCAGTGACAGACAGCTCAATCCGCCGTCCAGCTTTTGAAACTCGGACATCTCAGCTTCAATGACAGAATATCCGGCAGCGGAAATTTTTTGTCGGGTGATCGGATGACCGGAAGCGATGATCACCCGATCATTGACCCAGATGCAGTTGGCGGCATAACTCTCCTGCACCGGGATTTCGATTTTTTCCAGGTGATTCCAATCCGGTCGCTTGACAATCTCTCCGCAGACGACAAGATGATTGTACTGTAAATAAGCCACAGCGGTTTTAAGATGCAGGACATCTGTCAGCTTGACCGTCGATCCGCTCAATCCGTAGCGGTTCAAAATGTCGATCATTTGTTTCGCGCCGCTTTCATTAGTACGGCTGGACAAGCCGATGTAGTAGTGGCTGTCGACCTGGAGAATATCACCCGCATCGACACTCCCCGGATCGACAATCTGATCAACCTGATCGTAGAAACGGCGCACAACAGGAATCATGGCGTCGATTTCACCTCGGCGTGAAGGAGCGCCCGGATTGGTGATGATGGCGCCATTGGGCGTCAATAATGCGGTATCTTCAACAAAGGTTGAATCGGGAAATCGTTCATCGGCTTCCAATACCAAAACGTCCAATCCGCAAGACTGCAAAAGATGAACGTAAGCGGCGTGTTGTTCGAGGGCCAAGTCATAGTCAGGCGGACCCAAATGAGCCGTGGTCAATCCCTTGACCATGCTTTTCCCCGGTTTGCGAACGATGGCTTTAGAGAACACAGGATATCCTTAATCAATATGAATCCAGATCACAGTATTATTTGACAACATTTCCCGTTTCATCGAACATCAATCGACTCTTTTTGCGATAGACAACGCCTCGGATTGATTGATTCATCAATCACCTTATCGCTTTTCAGACACCCGATGATCGAGAGGGTATCGTTATTTTGGACGATTACTCTGAATTTTTCAAATTCGCTATTGTGAATGACTATATTCTTTTGCCAGGCAGCGGGAGCCCCATATGTCAACGACAGAAATACCAGTAAAAGGAGTAACATGTTTTTCATGAATTCACCCTATGTGAAAAGCTCTCAGGGCCTGTACCAGCTTTTCCGGCTCATCAGTGCCGACGCGAAAGCGTTTGCCGTTTTTCAGCACCAGTTCGACAGCCTGCAGTCCGGAAACGTTCCACAGCCAATAGCCGCCCGCCATGAAGCGGATTCCCCATCCCGCGAGCCAGAAATTGCGCACAGCCTGTGCCTGCTGAATATCCGCCAACGGAATGCTTTTGCGGATGAGTCCGGGACCAAACCAGCAGGTGAAGGTACTGTTTTTGATCTCGACGGTGAGCGAATAAAAAAGGAATGTGACAACAGCCAGGATCGCCAGGACTCCCAGCTGAGCGGGATGCCAATTTCCGGTCGTATAAGAGGGAATGAAGATAAAGATCATTGCCGCAAGAACGGCGATGATGATGACCGTACCGATTTGAGTGTGACGATAGTGCATAATTCCTCCTTATCAAAGAGATGAGTCTGCCTTTATGATCAAAGAGAGACGTCTGTCTTTTTCGCCAATTTCATGGTGAATTGTTGAAAATACGGTAAAAAAAACCGAGGTTCAACAAGTTTATACGAAAAGTAATTCAGCGTGAATGATCGTGGAGCCTTATTTGAGGAGCACCATCGCGCGAGTTCGTTGTTCGCTGCCGTAGCGCAGGCGGCAGAGATATAATCCGCTCGGCAAAAGGGCTCCAAACTCATCGCAACTGTCCCACACGACATGGAATGATCCCGCGGGATGATACCCGTTTTTCAAAATGCGAACCGGCTTTCCCTGAAGATCGTAAACCAACAGACTGATCTCACCTGGAATAGGGAGATCATAACGGATTAACGTTTGCAGATTAAAAGGATTGGGAAAATTATCGTACAACATCAACTCGATCGGCAGAGAGGGGATCGACAGATCGGTATCGATGGTCACACCGATGATTGGGAATGATTGCACGCTGCCATCCAAGGCAACGGCTTGGAGACGATAATAATCCTCGGGATTGCCGGCACTATCTTCATAGTGATATTCCGCTCCCTGCAGGCTGTCCCCTTTTGCCGGCAACAGGACACTGTTGATCTGTCTAAATTCGTCCTCGGCAGCATTTTGAGCGCGATAAAGATTAAATCCGGCGACATTCAGTTCACTGGCGGTTCGCCAATTTAAATACACTTGACGATCACGAAATTCTGCCGTAAAGGCGGCCAGTTGCACCGTAAATGGGGCTTTGAGTTCCAGACCGATAATAATCGGATCATGATCAGATGAACGCCAATAATTGGGAACGAATAAACCCGCAGGATTACTGCTGTGATAATCAAATTGGCGGGCTTCATCAGCATTAATATGCCAAACGGTCGTTCCGGTGATTTGGCGGCTCAAAGCAGCTGATGCCAGTGCATGGTCCAAATAGCCGGATTGAGATTTAAATACATAACTATATGCTTCTTCACCGACATAACGCGCGACTTGATCGAGATAACCTGCATTGCGAATGACGGTGATGGGATCCTCCATAGCATACGCATTCAGGTCGCCGATGATAAGAAAATCTGGGTCGTCGCTGTTTGTAGGATCCGTCGCCAGCCAATCTACCAATGCCTGGGCAGCGGCCCTGCGGATTTGATTGCAGTTGCCCTGACCATCACCAATGTCCGGATCATCATCGCAGGCGCTGCTTTTGGACTTGAAATGATTGACTGCCAAAGTGAACAACTGTCCAGTCGTAGTGCGAAAGGTTTGCGCTATCGAGGGCCGATTGAGGGAGGTGAAATTCGGATCGATGGAATGATCAAGAATTGCAGTTCTGCCGTGGGGCGTCACCGAATCCGGCCGGTAAAGAATACCACAGGTGATCTCGTCGCTGCCGATTCGAGATAATCCCGGATCAATAAAGGCAAATGTGCCGGGTGTTGTTGCCGCATTCAATGCAGCCGTCAAATCCTGAATGGCGCTGTTAAAATCAAACCCGTCGTTTTCAATTTCGATCACACTTACAATATGCGCCTTCAAGGCAACGATGGCGCTGACCAATTTTGTGCGTTGGCGCTGGAATTCAGCCAAGGTAGCCGCACCGCGGGAAGCGGTAAAACCGCCGCCCATTCCATCGCCATTAAAATAATTCAACACATTAAAGCTCGCGACTTGGAGCGATCCCAAGACTTTAGCCGGTGAATCAAGACGAGAGTTGTCATCCATCAAAACGACTGCAGTTGTCGGATTCAGTTCATAAGCGCCAAAGTTATAATCAATCACACCGGTCAACGAGGTCGTACTAGATCCCACACGCAGTGAGTTTTCCGGCAGAATGTAAGGAATCGGCTGGGGAAAAGGCATTGTGCTGCCATCATCGAGCTGGATGCGGCACCGATCATTCAAAGCCTGCCTTTCCTGCGCCTGACTTCCCGGATGGACAATTTGGGTCGGTGTCATCAATCTGCCGTTGACCGACAATTCTACTTCGCCATATTGAATCCAATTGTAAATATCGGTAACAGTCAGTGGTTGAGGAAATGTCACCAACATTCCCTCGTACCATTCCCAATCTGCATCATTGGGCAGGGGCAGCGTGACGGACGTCGCCGCCAACGACATAGTCAGCCCGAAATTAATGACTGCAGTGACATCGGTAATTTCTGTTTTTGAATAATATTCAGCAATGGATCCTGTTACGCGAACGAGATCACCCACTCGGACATCCACGCCGAAACCGGCATCATAAACAAACATGCCTTCAGAAGTCCTGCGCGAATCATCAACTTGGTCCCACTCTTCCTGCAGGAAGAATCCATTGAGTTGTTGATGGCATTGGAAATCGCCGACAACAATCCCTTCGACGGTTACGTCAGCATTCCCGACTAAAGGGCTTGAGGCGCCGCTGCCCTGGATATCATGGATAAAGGTCAACGCAGAAAAAGCGACATCATGACCGATGGCGGAAGTGAAAGCGCCGTCGCTCCTAAACGGTTGTTCTGCGGGCTGCGCGTCTAAAACGACGGCGAGGGATAAAACAGCCATAAAATGAATCGGTTTGCGCAACGGATCTCCATCATGGTCATTCAGGCGAAAGAGACAGCCAAAACTGTCTCATCGGAACGCATTAATAAATATGATAAAAAATTATCATATTTACAAATATCGAATGGTTAATGGGAAGAATTGGTAAAGAAAGAGCCTGTCAGCGCTTCGAATTGGCGCGGAGTGAGAGTTTGGTGAGCGCATAAAGGGCATCCTTGAACGCGGGCAGGTCCGTAAAGGTGTAATCAGGTATTTCCCGCCAAGGAAACTCGCCGTTGGATAAAAACCATCTCACGCCGATTGTGCGCATGGCAAGTGCTTTGCCCGCCAGAAAATCGGCGTCAGTATCACCGATGAACAGCGCCTCGCCCGGCGAGCAGTCGAGCCCCTGCAGCGTCTTTTGCAGACCCTCGGGATGGGGTTTCGGCCGAAGGATCTCGTCTCCGGCTATAGAAAAATCAAACAGATTTTCAGGAAACAGATGTCGTAAAGAAATATTCAAACTGCGCCGACTCTTTCCGGTGACAAGGCCAAGTCTTAGACCCTCTATTTTGAATTCTGTCAACATCTCGCTGATCTCCGGCTGCTGAGGAACCATCAGATCGTGTTTTTGGTCGTAAAGTTCATAATAGCGATCGATAATAGGGGAGACGTCGGTATATTCCGGAAAAGATATGGTAATGAGCTCAGGCTCAGCCGGCCCGAACATGGAAAAAATAGACTGTTCAGTAACTTCTTGACCTTTGAATTCACGAAAAATCTGCTTGAAACAAGAAAATATGATCGAGTAAGTGTCAGCTATGGTACCGTCAAAATCAAAGATGAGGGCGGAAATCAAAATGACCTCGCGATCAAAAATAGAATGTTATGCGGCGCCATTTTTCATGATTCTTTGCAACAGGAGGAGTTATCCGTATGATGATGGGAAGCAACGGCGTTTTTATCCGTACTGCAGTGTCCCCCACCGCAACAGCTGCTCTCAGGCCGCTGCTTATATTTGCTGAAACGAAGCAACAATAAAAAGACAATAAAAAATGTCGAGAACAACAAAAAGACAACACCAAATTTCAACATAGGACGAACTCTCAGTCTTGTATTAAAGATTTAAATGAAGCGTTGGCTATTTCTGAGAAACCCTGCGCCTCTTTGACGACCATAAAAATCGGCAGATTCTCTTTTTCCGCCAACTCCATACCCTTCGTGGGGCCGAGCACGTCGATGGCTGTGGCATAAGCGTCTGCCCACATGCAGGACGGATGAATGACGGTGATCGAGGCCAGATTATGGGTGATGGGCCGTGAGGTGGAGGGATCGATCGTGTGAGAATAGCGAACGCCGTCTTTTTCAAAGTAGTTGCGGTAATCTCCCGAGGTGGCGACGCCGACATCCTGCACCTCAATGACCTTTTGAATAGCGAATTGTGCATCGGGTGATGAAACACCGACCCGCCAGGGGTTGCCGTTCAAATTCAGCCCGCGGGCGCGAATTTCGCCGCCGATCTCTACCAAATAGTTTTCATGCCCATCAGCCTCGATCTTATCCGCCACCTGATCGACACCCCACCCCTTGGCAATCGCGGACAAATCGCAATACATACTGTCCAGCTCTTTTTTCAATGCAGGCGGATCGTGGCGAATAAGAATATGAGCATAACCCACGTGAGCCTTGCGTTCATTAATTTCCTCCGCAGCAGGCATCTCGTTCGCCCGTTTTTCAGGTCCGAATCCCCATAGGTTCACCAGCGGTCCGACGGTAATGTCAAATGCGCCGCCGCTCTTTTGACTGACCTGTTGCGAAACTTTAAACAGAAGGCAGAGTTCCGCTGAAACCGGAAACCACTCACCGGCCGGCGCCTGATTAAAGCGGGACAGCTCGGAATCGGGAATATAGGTTGACATTTTACGATTGACGTCGTCCAGGACCTTCTCGATCTCGTCAGAGGTCTTTTGATAATCGAAGGAATTACTTTTCTTTTCAACAATTTTAATATTAAAAGTTGTCCCCATGGTGGCGCCACGAAAGACATATTGTTCGAATTGGGAGGGCGAATGGGAACAACTTAAAATCAAGCCTGCGAAAAAAGAAAGAATCATTCGAGGTGACATTTTATTTTTTCCAGCGCCAATTTTCATAGTATTCCCAACTAACCATTTTATTCAGTTCATCAAATTCACGTGTCTTTTCCACCAAAGCCGTTTTTATGACATCGCCGCTCGAAAGCAGACCAATGATTTTCCCTTCTTTTTCAACCGGCAAGTGACGCAATCTGAGACCGAGGAATTTATCCATTAGACGATACATGCTTTCGGTATGGGGAACGGTTATCAGATTTAAGGTCATATGATCAGCAATACGTGCGGTCTGGGGATCAAAATTCCCTGAGAGCGAACTGCGCAGCAAATCGCGTTCAGTCCAGATTCCCACCATCTTTCCATCCTGTTCGACCAGGACGGCGCCGATTCGTTTGTCGACCATCAGCTTGATGGCATCGGCAATCGTCGCTTCGATCGAAACCGAATAGACTGCCGAACCTTTTTCATTGAGAATATCATCAGCCGTTTTCATCATTCAAGCTCCTCGCAATAATGTTCATTTGATCTGCGGGGAGATTTAGATGCTGATAACAGCAAAACCCCGCAGATTGAGATAGGAAATGAAGAACAACCAACGGGGTGTAAAAATTTCGATTACTAAATAATAATAGACCTAGTCTCGTGTCTGTTGCATTCCTTGAGCACATTCAGGCCGCATTCGCGATAATGGCTGCACTGACAGCACAGAGAATTATTCCAAGCAAGGCGAAAGTTGCAGGCGTAGTTTTGGATCCAATTCATAACATATTCGGTTCCAGGATCCCGCTCAATTCGAATACCTTCGCACCATTTATCGTGTTCAATTCGACGACGCTGAACAAACAAAAATCGTTCATTACTTGTCATCAATTAAAAAACCTCCACCTCTTCAAAGGTTTTATATTTAAATTCAAACTTTCCTTTCATACCTTCAAAAAAACACATCTGAGCACAGATAATTCAATATATGCAAATTGCGTTCCACATTAAATTCCAAAATCATCAAAAAGGATATTTTCCGGTTCCACCCCAAGATTGCCCAGCATATTGATCACTGCATCGTTCATCATCGGCGGACCGCAGATATAATACTCACAATCTTCGGGAGCGCGGTGCTGCTTGAGATAATTATCAAACAACACCTGATGAATAAAACCGACATGACCATTCCATTTATCTTCAGGCAACGGTTCGGAGAGTGCCAAATGCCAGGTAAAATTGGGATTTTTCTGCTGCAGGGCATCGAACTCATCGTTATAGAAACTTTCACGCAGACTGCGCGCACCGTACCAAAAAGATATTTTGCGTTTGGTGTGAATTCTTTTCAACTGATCAAAAATATGAGAACGCATCGGCGCCATCCCGGCGCCGCCGCCGATAAAAACCATTTCATTTTGGGTGTCTCGGGCAAAGAATTCACCATAAGGGCCGGAAATCACCACTTGACCGCCCGGTTTGAGATTAAAGATAAAGGAAGACATCTGACCGGTTGGAACGTTCGGTTTTCCCGCCGGCGGTGTGGCAATGCGCACATTGAGCATGATTTTCCCATACTCTTCAGGGTAGTTGGCCATGGAATAGGCGCGCACGACGGGCTCATCAACCTTTGATTCCAATTTCCACAGATCGTATTTATCCCAATCAGCACGGTATTCAGCGGCAATATCAAAATCAGTATATTTTATATGATGTGGATTCGCTTCTATCTGGATATATCCCCCGGCGCGAAAGTCGACATGTTCTCCCTCAGGCAACTCAAGGATCAATTCCTTGATAAAGGTGGCGACATTGTGATTGGATTTCACGCGACAGGTCCACTTTTTAATTTCAAATACCTCTGCCGGCACCTGAAGTTTCAAATCACCTTTGACCGGCAACTGGCACGACAAGCGGTATCCCTCGCGAATCTGACGACGGTTCAGTTTACTCTTTTCCGTCATCAGCACATCACCGCCGCCGGCGGTGATGATGCACTTGCATTCGCCGCAGGTGCCGCCGCCGCCGCAGGCCGATGGAAGAAAAACACCTTGATCGGAAAGCACACTCAGCAATTTGCCGCCCAGAGGCACGGTATAGGTATGGTTCGGATCGTCATTGATGACGATTTTTGCATGACCGCTTTGAACCAGTTTTGATCGGGCGAAAAGAATGATGACGACCAGCGCTAAAACAATGAGCGTAAACATGACTACGCCCAGAATAATCAGTCCTATTCCTGACATGCCATTCCTCTATAATTGAATTCCCGAGAACAACATAAATGCGATCGCCATCAACCCAACCGTAATGAAGGTGATACCTAAACCGCGGAGACCTTTGGGTACATTGCTGTAGCGCATCTTTTCCCGAATTCCTGCCAGAGCGATAATCGCCAAGGCGAAACCTGTTCCGGAACCTGCGCCGAAAACCAAACTTTCAGTAAAATTATAATCTCGTTCAACCATGAACAACGAACCGGCGAGGACAATACAATTGACGGTGATCAGCGGCAAAAAGATGCCCAGGGTGTTATACAATTTCGGCACAAATCGATCCAGCAGCATTTCCAGAATCTGAACAATGGCTGCAATGACGCCGATATAGGTGATGAGACCCAAAAAAGTGAGGTCAACATCGGGTAGTCCAGCCCAGGCCAGGGCGCCTTTTTTCAAAACATTCGCATAAATGAGATTGTTCACCGGCACCGTCACTGCCTGCACAAAAATCACAGCGATCCCCAATCCTACCGAAGCTTCAAGCTTTTTTGAGATGGCGATGAACGAGCACATCCCCAGGAAGAAGGACAAAGCCATATTCTCGATGAAAATCGATTTGATGAACAAACTGAGATAATATTCAAACATAACTAATCCTCTTCAACTTGTTCGGGTTTACGGGTGCGGATGATCCAAATGAGCATGCCGATGAGGAAAAAAGCGCTCGGGGAGAGGAGGAAGAGGCCATTGGGGATATACCAGCCGCCTGCTGTATTGAGCGGCAGAATTTGATGGCCGAACAGCCTGCCCGAACCAACTAATTCGCGCACAAAACCCACACTAATGAGCACAAAGCTGTATCCGAGACCGTTGCCGATGCCGTCGAGAAAGCTGGCGCCGGGTGGATTTTTGAGCGCAAACGCCTCCGCGCGACCCATCACGATACAGTTGGTGATGATCAGGCCGACATATACTGAAAGTTGTTTACTGACATCAAAGGCGAAAGCCTTGATGACTTGATCGGCGATGATGACCAGAGACGCGATAATGGTCATCTCCACCAGAATGCGAATGCTGCTGGCGGTATAGTTGCGCACCAGACTGACGGCAAAATTGGAAAACGCCGTCACCAGCGTCACCGAAAGCGCCATCACAAAAGCGGTCTCTAATTTCGAGGTGACCGCCAATGCTGAACAAATCCCCAGTATTTGTAAGGCAATCGGGTTATTGTTAAAGACCGGGTCAAATAATATTTTCTTAGCCTTGCTCATGCGTGTTGTCCTTTTTCAATTGTTTTAAAAAGGCGCCATATCCCTGGTCCCCGAGCCAGAATTTCACCATGGCATCCAGTCCCCGAGTCGTGAGCGTGGAGCCGGAGAGTCCGTCGATTTGATGTCGGGCTTTTTCCTCGCTGGGGTCAACTTTGCCTTTGATGACTGTAAGGGCGACGTTCCCCGCATCATCAAACGCCATTTTCCCCTTCCATAATGCTTTCCAATTGGGATTATCCACCTCTCCGCCCAGCCCGGGTGTCTCCCCATGTTCGTAAAAAGTAATTCCTTCAACGGTGTTGAGGTCTTTACCCAATGCCAAAAAGCCGTACAGAGTAGACCATAAACCCTTGCCGTAGATCGGAAGGATGACCTTTTCGATGCTGCCGAATTCCATTACTTCATACACCGCCATATATCGCGGCATGCGGTTGATCCGAGCCAGATCGTGCTCATCGGGAATGTCCATGCCTAATTGGGAATTGTCTGCCACTTCCTTAATATTGAAATTTTCGGCATCCAATCCCTTGGGGAAATTTTCCTGCTGGAGTATTTGACCATTTGAAAGATCAACCACCACCATTTTGATCTTTTCATGGAAAATCTTGACAACATCCTGTTGTTCATCAAGGAGTTCACCGGCGGCTAGAATATTTTTCACCTTGTCGAGTTCTTTGTTTCGTTCCTGACGGGAACGCAGGGACACCGTTGCCGCAGACACCAGAATCGAACAGACGAGGCATACTCCTAATGCCACAAAAAGTACTTTCTTTGTTGATTCATTTGACGACATTTCGGGCCAGTCTCCTTTTTATATTTGCATTGATGACAATTCGATCGATCAGGGGAGCAAAAAGATTCACAAACAAGATAGAAAGCATCATTCCCTCGGGAAATGCCGGATTGACAACGCGCACCAGCACCACCAGCACGCCGATCATTAGGCCATAAATCCATTTGCCGGTTTCGGTCACGGTGGCAGTGACGGGATCTGTCGCCATATACACCGTACCGAAAGCAAATCCGCCCAAAACCAAATGCCACATGGGCGTCACTTGAAACATTGGATTGCCGGCACTGCCTATCGCATTAAAAAAAGCAGACATTCCCACCATGCCGGCCAGCGTGCTCAGCATAATACGCCAGGAACCGACTTTGGCAACAATGAGTATGAATGCGCCGATCAAACAAGCCAAAGTCGACGTTTCGCCCATGGATCCCGGAATGAATCCGAAAAAGGATTGCAGCCAGGTATAGGTTTCCGGTATCAGGGGGTCTTTCAATTGTGCCAATGCCGTCGGCTGACTCAAAGCATCAATCGCCACCCATACTTTATCGCCGGAAATTTGAGCCGGATAGGCAAAAAAGAGGAACGCTCTGGCAGTCAGTGCTGGATTGAGAATATTCATACCGACTCCGCCGAAAACTTCTTTGCCGATCACCACACCAAAAGAGATGCCGACGGCCACCTGCCAGTAGGGAATTGTAGGAGGAAGAATCAAAGGGAAGAGCAGACTGGTTACCAGGAAGCCTTCGGCAATTTCGTGCTTGCGCACGACTGCAAACAGCACTTCCCAAAAACCACCAACCGCCAAGGTGATGATATAAACCGGAAGAAAGTAAAGCGCACCGTGTGCCGCACAAGCCCAAATATTGGCGGGATCAAAACCGATGTTTAACGCACGAATCACGTGAGCCTGCCACGAAGTGGATTCCGCTCCGGCTGCAATGGCCAAGTTGGCCTGCAGACCTGTATTGTAAAGCGCCATCAGCACCGTCGGTACCAAGGCGTACACCACCATCATCATCATACGTTTTAAATCCAGAGCATCACGAATATGCGTTCCCGATTTGGTGGTCGACCCGGTGGAGTAGATAAAAGTGTCGATGGCTTCCCATAATGGGAATAAGGCCTTGAGCTTTCCTTCTTTGAAAAGCTTTTCCTGTTTATCTAAAAAACTTCTTAAACCTTTCACTATCCTTCCTTTTCAATAGAGGTTAGCGTGTTTCGCAGGTTTTTCCCGTGATCGATTTTCGAGGGGCAAACAAAGGTGCACAGCGACAAATCCTCTTCGACCAGTTCCAAACACCCCAGCTTTTCAGCTTCCTCGACATCGGTGATGGCCAGAGATTTCAATAATGGCGTCGGGAGAACATCCAAAGGCATTATCGCCTCATAACTGCCGATCGGGATGATTGCACGCGGACCACCATTGGTCGCGGTGGTAAAGCTGAATTGTTTATGGGGGAATAATTTGGAGGCGACAATATTTTTTACAGAAAAGAGGTTAAATCCTGGGCTCAACCAACCCAAAAAGTGTCGATCACCACCTTCTGCAATGACCGAAACCTGCTCATGATATCGTCCCAGAAAGCCATTCTCCGGAAAAGCGGCCAAGCCTGACAACACCGAGCCGGAGACAATACGGTTATCCCCGGGTGCAATTTGTCCGGAGGTTAATTCAAGTAAAGAGGCACCTAAACGAGTTTTCAAATGGCGCGGATGATTAACCGCCGGTCCAGCCAGAGCAATAATGCGCTCCGTATCGATCAGGCCGGTTGTAAACAGCTTGCCGATTGCTAAAACGTCCTGCAGACCAATATGCCAAACAGTCTTGTGCCGATCGACGGGATCGAGAAAATGGATGTGGGTGCCGGGCAATCCGGCGGGATGCGGTCCGCTGAATTCAACAAATTCAATATTGGCAGCGCTCACTATGGGCAAAGAACTATCAGCGCCATGGCAGACATAAATTTTACCGGCCGTCAACTTGGAGAGAACCAAGAGACCGTTGGCAAAATCTTTGTTGCGCGAGTTCAACAAAATCTTGATTGAGGGCGCCAGGGGATTAGTATCGATTGCGGTGATAAAGATTGAGTGTGGCGTTGTTTCCGGATTAGCCGTATGCCCGAAAGGACGAGCCCGCAAAGCAACCCAGAATCCGGAATCAATTAAAAGCTGCCTCACAGAATCACGATCCAGACTGTCCAGTTTGGTCTCGGGGAAAGAGGCAAAGGGGATTTGTTCGTCGCCCTCAACACGAATGACCACAGAAATCAAAGCCCTCTTATCGCCGCGATGAATAGCTTCGACAGTGCCTGCTGCCGGAGAGGTATATTTCACCGCAGGCATTTTTTTATCGCTGAAAAGGAGCTGTCCCTTTTTTACTCTACTGCCAACCTCGATCTCCATTGTCGGCTTCATACCCAGATAATCTGCGCCGACCAGCGCGACGTGCTGAACAGCCGGAGCCGTTTCCAATTGATGGTTGGCGCCGCCTTTGATGGGGATATTCAGGCCTTTTTTGATTTTAATCATTCCCATAAGCACCTTCTACGGTTGGGTTTTTGTTACAATCAGAACATCAAATAAAAATAAGGGAACATAACGTCTGTCGGTTAAATGATATTCCCAAAATTTTTAAGACGAAATTTATTCATTTCTATTGAATTTTTCAATTGATATTTCATTGAAAAAGGTTTCGCAAGGCAGGTGATCAGCATAAAGTGGGAATTTAACCGTCATCTTGAAGGTCACGCCAAGCCGTAGAAGCACAAAGAGAAATTTAAAATTAAATGTTTTTCATTCTACCCATTATGCAGGAGTGTTCTGTCTTCGCCTCGGACGAAGACAGAACAAGCATTGGAATATCAATCTGACTCTGCTTATCGGATCATCTTCATAGGCAAGTCCGGATGACGCTATTGGACATTGCCCGTCCAAGCGTGAAGGTTTTTAATGCGCTCAGCTTCGCTCATCAGCTGCGCGGCATGTTGAACCTCATTGTCTCCTTGAATGCGAACACGATAATAGTGCTCACTATCCCACAAGTGTCGGGCAATTTCAGCTTTGATCATCAACTTGATGTATTGTAGATCTTTATCAAAAGCCTCGGCGACAAATTCGATATCATGCTTCTTGAGAATCGGTTTGAGCTCATTGATCATCGACTCATCGACTGCAAACTTTTTATCAAACTCTATAAAATCACCATATTTCTGACGATGTTTCGATGCCCACTCGGAACCAAACTCAAAAAAGACGCGCTTGGCAATCAGACGGCTGGTAAAGCGGGTGATTTTTTCCGGCGTCAAAATTGAATCCGGAGTGATGCCGCCGCCGCCATAAACCTTGCGTCCGGTTAGCGTTAAAAATTGTTTGGTCGAATCAGGCTGGTGCACCGATGCTGAATCATCATATGCCTCATTGTAATAATCTACCAATGTCCCTTCTTCGTAGGGACGTTGGATCAATCGGCCGCTGGGGGTGTAATACCGTGCAATGGTCAGACGCAGAGCCCCGCCATCCCTGAGCGGCAGTTGATTCTGCACCAATCCTTTACCAAAGCTTGTTTGGCCCAGGACCAGGCCACGATCGAGATCCTGGACAGCGCCGGCAACAATTTCTGAAGCACTTGCAGATCCATGATCAAGCAATACCACCAATGAATAAAGAGGGTGAGTTCCTCGCTCTGTGGAAAAAAAATCCTGGTCCGAATTGGGCAGACGTCCCTGC
>Ga0105103_10000791_pt1 | contig 17863 bp, 19 predicted proteins | sample PPLLaktember2015_2_FD_79107 | JGI IMG/M metagenome (GOLD analysis project Ga0105103, IMG submission 79107) | Freshwater sediment microbial communities from Prairie Pothole Lake near Jamestown, North Dakota, USA - PPLs Lake P7 Core (6) Depth... | ecosystem: Environmental > Aquatic > Freshwater >...
AAAGGAGATATCATTTTTACCGGCACGCCGGAAGGGGTGGGCCGGGTTGATCCTGACGATGTTCTCGTGGGAAAATTCGGTGAATTGAGGGTATTTAAAGTGAATGTGAAATAAAGCTTTTTTTGAGATTGATAAAACATGATCTAACATAGAATGGCACTGGAGATCGAAAGAAAATTTCTCGTATTAAGCGATGCTTTTAAGAAAGAAGCGAGCCATAAAATACGTATCAGCCAGGGCTTTTTGTCCACGGTTTCTGAAAGAACGGTTCGGATTCGTATAAAAGGAGATATGGGTTTTATCACGGTCAAAGGTCTCGGCAATGAATCAGGGGCCGCGCGTTTTGAATGGGAAAAAGAGATCCCGGTTGGAGAAGCCATTGAACTTTTAAAGATTTGCGAACCCGGTGTGATTGTTAAGACGCGGTTTTATATAAGTTCAGGAAAACATACTTTTGAGGTAGATGAGTTTTATGGAGATAATGCTGGACTGGTTGTTGCCGAAATTGAATTAACATCTGAAGATGAAGCTTTTACAAGGCCGGAATGGTTGGGTGAAGAAGTGACCGGAAATGTAAGATATTTCAATTCCGTATTAATGAATTCACCATATAAAGATTGGTAATACTATATCGTACGTCGTTATTGATTCGCGAATACTACCATACTTAATAATTTCAGTGGTAAAAAATAAGATCTAAAAGACTCATTTCCACGGGCAGGTTCCTTATCAATTTGTAAAACGGGGTTTAGTGAAACAATCATTGTGTGCTTAGGAAAAACACACGTATCTTTGCTCTGATAAATATTATTAAAAAAAACTTTGCAGGCAGAGATCATTACCATAGGCGATGAAATATTGATCGGACAGATTACCGATACAAATTCCAAATGGATCGCTGAAAGATTGAATGAAATTGGCATTAATGTGCATCAGATCACTTCCATCCAGGATGATCGCAAACACATACTAACTGCGCTTGCAGATGCTGAAAGCAGGGTGGACATCATTATTCTGACAGGAGGTCTTGGCCCTACCAAAGACGATCTTACCAAAAATACCCTCGTAGATTATTTTGACGATGAGCTGGTCTTTAAAAAAGATATAGCTGAGCATATCCAAAAACTGTTTGCGAAAATACGGCTGAGTGAGACTCCGCTTGACACAGAACAAGCCATGCTTCCGAAAAAGGCCACCATTTTGAAAAATGAATATGGAACAGCGTCCGGAATGTGGTTTGAGAAAAGCGGGAAAGTATATATTTCCCTGCCGGGAGTGCCGATGGAAATGAAAGGATTGATGAGCCGGTCGGTATTGCCTAAATTACAGGGTTCTTTTCAGCTTCCTTTTATCCTGCATAGAACCATGCAAACTTATGGCCTGGGCGAAAGCAAAGTGGCGGTACGACTCGAAAACTGGGAAATGGAATTACCTGCCCATCTGAAACTCGCTTACCTCCCCTCATTTGGAAAGCTCCGGCTCAGGCTTACAGCCAGGGGAAAGGATAAGGAACATCTGGAAAAATCCTTGTCCGAAGAAATGCAAAAACTGGAAGTGCTTATCAGCGATATTTTTGTCGGCTATGAAGACAATAACAATCTGGAAAATGTGGTGCATAAGTTATGTACAGAAAAAAAGTTGAGTCTCAGTGTAGCAGAAAGTTGTACCGGAGGTAAAATTTCAGAAATGATTACCGCAATCAGTGGGGCTTCCAATTTTTTTAAAGGGGGTATGGTTGTCTATTCAGCAGAAGCAAAAATAAAGTTATTGAAGTTACCTTCCTCGCTCATTGAAAAGCATACGGTGGTCAGTGCTGAGGTTGCAGAAGCTATGGCAGTGAATTGCCGGGATCTCTTTCATACAGATTTCGCCATAGCAACAACAGGGAATGCCGGGCCGACAACAGACAAAACCGATCGCTCCGTAGGGGTTGTTTTTATTGCAATCGCCTCGGCACAGGGGGTTGTTTCAGAAGAATTCAATTTTGGACAACCCCGGGAAAAAGTGATAGGCCGAGCTTCGAACAAGGCTTTGGAAATGCTCAAGAAAGAAATTATTAAAAACAATTGAAATAGTTTGTGAGATTAATAAAGAATTATTATTTTTGCACCTCGTTTTGAATTTACATTAAATAGGTAAGAAATGTCAAGAGTTTGTGAGCTTACAGGGAAAAGAGCAATGATCGGTAACAACGTATCACATGCGATGAACCGCACGAAAAGAAAGTTCAAAGTTAATTTGATCAAAAAGCGTTTTTATCTGCCAGAAGAAGACAGATGGGTAACTTTAAAAATTGCCACCAGCGCTTTAAAAACAATAAACAAGAACGGGCTTGAGGCGGTATTAAAAGAAGCAAAGGCTAACGGTTTTTTGAAAAAATAATTAGAGATGGCAAAGAAAAGCAAAGGCAACAGGATACAGGTAATAATGGAGTGTACAGAACACAAGGCTTCTGGTATGCCCGGAACCTCAAGATATATTACCACAAAAAATAAAAAGAATACACCTGACAGAAAGGAGTTAAAGAAATTTAACCCGATCCTGAAAAGGGTAACTGTTCATAAAGAGATAAAATAAGTAAGTCATGGCAAAGAAAGCAGTAGCATCGTTACAAACGGGTTCAAAGAGATTAACAAAAGTTGTCAGAATGGTGAAATCTCCAAAGTCAGGTGCTTATACTTTTGAAGAAAGTGTAATGGACCCTGATAAAGTAAATGACTTTTTGAATAAAAAATAGATCTTTTTGATATTTACTAATAAAGCTACTTTCACCACGGGAGTAGCTTTTTCTTTTTATATTTGTAAATATTTGAAATATAAAGCTTTAATATCTGATTTTTGCATTTTTTCGACCCCCGGCCTAAAATTTAAATCATGAGTATATTTAAAAATATTTTTTCTAAGGAAAAGAAAGAGACATTAGATAAAGGATTAGAGAAAAGCAGCAGCACCTTCTTTAATAAACTCTCGAAAGCCATTGTGGGCAAATCGAAAGTAGATGAAGATGTGCTCGATAACCTGGAAGAAGTGCTTATTGCCTCAGATGTTGGAGTGAATACCACCCTGAAAATAATTGACAGGATCGAGGCTCGAATCGCCAGGGACAAGTATTTCGGAACTGATGAACTAAACCGGATACTGAGAGAAGAAATTACCGCCCTGCTCAGTGAATCTGCTCAGTTGAATCAATCCGACAAGATAACTGAACCGGAAGGAAGGCCCTATGTGATCATGGTTGTTGGAGTGAATGGAGTTGGAAAAACGACAACCATAGGCAAACTGGCCATGATGTTTAAAAACGAGGGGAAAAGTGTGGTTTTGGGAGCTGCAGATACCTTTCGTGCGGCAGCCATCGATCAGTTGCAGGTCTGGGCAGACCGGGTGGGTGTTCCGCTGGTCAAACAAAATATGGGAAGTGACCCGGCTTCGGTTGCCTATGATACCATCCAGTCCGCTATCAAACAAAATGCCGATGTGGTGATCATCGATACAGCCGGCCGTCTGCACAACAAAGTTAACCTGATGAATGAGCTGACCAAAGTGAAGCGCGTAATGCAAAAGGTCACTCCCGATGTGCCGGATGAGGTGATCCTGGTGCTGGATGGCTCAACAGGTCAGAATGCCTTTGAACAGGCAAAACAGTTTACCAAGGCTACTGAAGTAACTGCCCTGGCCATTACCAAACTCGACGGCACCGCTAAAGGAGGTGTCGTGATAGGCATTTCTGATCAGTTCAAAATTCCGGTCAAATATATTGGTGTTGGAGAGGGAATCCAGGATTTGCAGATCTTCGACAAGGTTGAATTTGTAGATTCTTTTTTTAAATAGTCGGTACAGACCGTCCGGATCTGTTATTGGCATTTGGAGCTATACAGAGCGGATAAAATCACAGCAATAATTTTATGCGTACAAAATCGAGCAAGAATAACAAGATCAATGTGGTAACCCTGGGTTGCTCCAAGAACATCTACGACAGTGAGGTTCTGATGGGGCAGTTAAAGGCCAGCAACAAAGAGGTGGTTCATGAAGACGAAAAGGAAGAGGGTCATGTTGTTGTGATCAATACCTGCGGATTTATTGGCAAAGCCAAGGAAGAATCGGTGAATACCATCCTGCATTTTGCCAGAAAAAAAGAACTGGGTGAAATTGACAAACTCTTTGTTACCGGTTGTTTGAGCGAGCGTTATAAGGATGATCTCGAAAAGGAAATACCCGATGTCGACAGTTACTTCGGTACCCACGACCTGCCCAATTTACTGAAAGCACTGGGTGCTGACTACAAACATGAACTGATCGGCGAACGACTCACCACAACGCCAAAACACTATGCCTATTTAAAAATTGCCGAGGGCTGCGACCGTCCCTGTTCATTTTGTGCCATACCCTTGATGCGCGGAAAACATGTTTCGACCCCTATAAGGGATCTGGTAACAGAGACTGAAAAATTAGCATCCAAGGGCATAAAAGAGCTGATACTGATTGCCCAGGATCTGACCTATTACGGACTGGATATCTATAAAAAAAGGGCTCTGGCAGATCTTTTGAAGGAATTGGCCAAAGTTGAAGGCATAGAATGGATCCGCTTACATTATGCTTTTCCAACCGGATTTCCTCTGGACGTGCTGGAAGTGATGAAGGCCGAACCAAAAATTTGCAATTACCTGGACATTCCGCTGCAGCATATCAATACAGAACTGCTCACTTCTATGAAAAGGGGAACGACCGCCGAAAAGACCAGAAAATTACTGGAGGAATTTCGTGCAAAAGTACCGGATATGGCCATCAGAACTACTTTTATCCTGGGTTATCCCGGTGAAACGGAAGCGCAGTTTGAAGAACTGAAACAATTTGTAAAAGATTCCAGATTTGATCGCATGGGCTGTTTTGCCTATTCTCATGAAGAAAATACCGGTGCCTATTCCTTGAAAGACAATGTGCCTGAAAAAGTAAAACAAAAGCGGGTTGCTGAACTTATGGAAATTCAGAGCCAGATCTCTTTTGAACTGAATCAGGAGAAAGTAGGCAAGGTGTTCAGGTGTATATTCGACAGAAAAGAAGGGAACTTTTTTATCGGCCGGACAGAATTTGACAGTCCGGATGTAGACAATGAAGTATTGGTTGATGCGGCCAAACATTTTATTCAGATCGGTAAATTTATCGATATCCGGATCTTTGAAGCCAATGATTTTGACCTCTTTGGAGAACCTGTTGCATATCACGGGACATTGTGAAAAGATATTTTTTATAATTAGAATTAAAGCAGTATTTTTATTTTAAATACGAGCAGCTTGAATCCCATTATCAATACAGTATCCTATCAGGAAACCGGATATTTTACAAAAATAATACACGATTACCTCGACAGGTCACCCTTTCTGAAGTCGTTTTACGGAAATTTTCCAGTTATAGAGCAGTTCCAAATGCAGCTGGAGCAAAAAAAGGCGAGCTATGCTCCTGAGACCCGCAGGTTATTGGCTGCACAGGTAGAAAAGCAGAACGAAGCTATTATCACTACTGCTGCCACCGGCGAAAATATCCATTTGCTTACCAACGAAAATACATTTACGGTTGTTACCGGGCACCAGCTCAACCTGAATACCGGACCCTTGTATTTCCTCTATAAGATCATATCCACCATTAATTTATGTAAGCAGCTAAAAGGTGCATATCCCAAAAATGATTTTGTACCGGTCTTTTGGATGGCCTCTGAGGACCATGATTTTGACGAGGTAAATTTTTTCAATTACCGGGACAAAAAGATCACTTGGAATACAATTGCTTCTGGCCCTGTCGGGAGGCTGGGTACTTCAACCCTGGAAAAAGTCGGTTTTGAATATGCCCAACTATTGGGAAAGAGCAAAAACGCGGGTTATTTAAAGGATCTTTTTTCGGAAAGTTATTTGAAGCACAGCAATCTGGCCGGGGCAACCCGTTTTTTGGTCAACGAGCTTTTCGGTTCTTATGGTTTGGTTATTATTGACGGGGATGATGCGGTTTTAAAGCAGGAATTCTCACCTTATATGAAGCATGACCTGCTCAAACAGACCTGCTACCATGAGGTCAATCGCAGCACAGAGGTGCTGTCCGAAAAATACAAGGGACAGGTAAATCCCCGGGAAATAAACCTTTTTTATATCATGGACGGGCTGCGGGAGCGGATTATTTTTGAAGATGGCTTATACAAAATAAATAATACTGCCATACAGTTCACCTGGTCTGAGATTGAGGATGAACTGAACGATCATCCTGACAGATTCAGTCCGAATGTAATGATGCGGCCCCTGTACCAGGAAGTTGTTTTGCCCAATCTCTGCTATATTGGTGGTGGCGGCGAACTGGCTTACTGGTTCCAGCTAAAGGGTTTTTTCGATAGTCAGGGAGTTCCTTTCCCTGTACTTTTATTGCGCAATTCAGCTTTGATACTCTCGCAAAAGCAGGCGCGCAGCGTCGAAAAACTGAGCATAAGCCGGCAGGATTTTTTTACCAAAAAGGAAGAGCTGATCCGGGAGATGGTCACCAGAAGATCAGAAATCGTAATAAACCTCGACAAACAAAGGCAGCAGGTACAGGATATGTTCGCGGAACTCGAAGCACTGTCAGATCAAACAGATCCGTCTTTTTCAGGCGCAGTAAGGGCAGAGAGGAAGCGGCAGCTCAACGGAATAGACAAGCTCGAAAAAAGGTTGCTCAAGGCACAGAAAAGAAAAATGGGAGATCTGGTCAGCAGATTGGAACTTTTGAAAGATGCACTGTTCCCCCAGGGAGCGCTACAGGAAAGAACCGCTAATTTTTCCGATTTCTATGAAGCCTACGGAAGCAGTTTTATTCAGGGGCTGGTCGATCAGCTTAATCCACTTGAACTAAAATTTTCCGTATTGGCATACTAAACCAGGCCTGCAATTTCCAGGGCACGCCAATAGGCACCGGCCCTGTATTTGGTGTCAAAATCCCACAGCTCACGGGGCTGGATCCAGTACAACTCTTCAAACTCGTCATCCTGAGGGATCGTCTTGGCTTCCAGGTCGTATTGTACTTTAACGATCGTCAGTTCCTGTCCCATATAAACCGGATGGCAATCGGGCGGAAAGGGATAGTTGATCTTTTCCTCATAAGTAGCCAGAATAAAGGCTTCTTTAAGCCTGTAATCAAGTTCTTCCATGAGTTCGCGCTTTATACCCTCCACGATATCTTCGTCAGGGTCAAGTCCGCCCTGAGGAAATTTAAAGCTCTGTTCGCGGGGAGAATAGCCGATCAATATTCTGCCTTCCTCATTTACGATGATCGCCATTACTGCCTGTCTGAAAATTTTGCCCATGGTACCAAGATAAAAAAAAAGACCGTAAAAAACGGTCTTCATATATTTTCAAATATAGATTTATTTAAACAGAAAAAGGGTGAGAAACATACCAACCCGGCTAAATACATTCATATTATGGGCCACCTTTCTTTTCACGGCATTTACTTTCGTAAACTGTACCTCATTCTTGTTGGTGAATTTGGCAACCAGCTCTGACACATCATTGATCAGGTTATAACAGGCAACGGTAAGTTTTTCGTTTCTTGGCAAATAATCTCCCTGCGGATACATGATCAAAAGAAAATCAGCGTTGTTGTCCTCGGACCTCAGGCTTTCTTCCAGGTTCTCTGAATCATCGCTCATCAGAAATTCTTTCCTGATCTCCCTGAATACAGAAATTTTACTCGAATCAATAATTGAAAAACAACCTGATTCCAGCAGGTAATCGATCTTGTCATGAAATGTGGCAAACAGGTTTTCCCGGGCAATCTGTTCCTTTGAAAGGACCTCAGCATAGAATTCACTGATATGCTTCGAGATCATATCCTCGATGAAAAGACTGGTGATGAAAAACTCTCTCTTTACGGAAATTTCTTTCGCTATCATAATTACAAAGTTTTACCAATAGAAAATTGGTTTTTAAATAAAACGAATTATGAGGGGAAATATTTTGTAGGGGGAGTAGTTGAAAGTTCAAATATATAAAAATATCAATACAAAAAAAAATCCTTTTAAAAACTAAAAGGATTTTAAGAAAAAATTATGATTTGATTAATTCAAAACTATTTTTTGAATTTGTCGTATTTAGACTTGAATTTATCGATTCTACCTGCTGTATCGACCAGTTTGACTTTTCCTGTATAATATGGATGCGAGGTTCTTGAAATTTCCAATTTTACCAGTGGATATTCAACGCCGTCAATTTCAATTTTCTCTCTGACATCTGCAGTTGATTTTGTTATATAGACTTCGCCGTTAGACATGTCTTTGAATGCAACTAACCTGTAATTCTCTGGATGAATTCCTTTTCTCATCGTAATTTCATTTTAATTTTATACTTTCGCCTCATGAAACAGAAGGACAAACTTCTATTTTCGGATTGCAAATTTACACATATTTTTTAAATCTGAAGCAATTATTTTATTATTTTAAAGATGACTATCAGGAATCCGCTATTTTTCTTTTTTTTGACCCTGTTTGTTAGCGCCTGTGGCAACAAATACAAACTTGAATTACAGGCGCCAAAGACCATTCAGGTGAACAAAGCTTTGTCGTTGAAGGTGGTAGATAAGAATCGCAATCCGATCGATTCCGTGCAGTTTTTTTTGAACGGTAAACGGGTTGTTCCGGAAAACCTGACCATAGCGAATGAAAAACTGGGAAAACAAGCCATTACTGCAAACGTTTTTTATGATGGAAAGACCAAACTGCTGACCAACACCATTTATTTTCTCGCTGCAAATCCGCCGGTAATTTACAATTATGAAGTGATCAATGAGTATCCTCATGATGCAACGGCATTTACACAGGGACTCGAAATTCACAACGAGTTTTTTTATGAAAGCACTGGAAATTACGGCAAGTCCAGTCTGCGAAAAGTAAAGATGCAAACGGGTGAGATCCTTCAAAGGGTCAATCTGGATAAAAAATACTTTGCAGAAGGAATCACTATTCTTAATAACAAGATATATCAGCTTACCTGGAAGGAAGAAATAGGTTTTGTATACGATCTGGAAACCATGAAAGTTATAGATACCTTTCGCTACGGCCAAAGCCGGGAAGGCTGGGGTTTAACCCATAATGACAAATTTCTCATCAAATCCGACGGCACAGAATCGATCTGGTTTCTCGATACCGGAAATTTAAAAGAAGTGACAAAAATAGAAGCCTATACTGATAAACGCAAGGCTGAAAAACTAAATGAACTCGAATTTATTAAGGGTAAAATATACGCCAACATCTGGCAGCAGAATGCGATCCTGATCATTGATCCTGTTACCGGGGCAATAGAAGGCATCGCAAACCTCAAGGGATTGCAGGACAAGGTGGGACAGCAGGGAGATGACAATGTGCTGAATGGTATAGCCTATGATCAGGCTGCCGACCGGTTGTTTGTAACCGGGAAGAACTGGAAAAAAGTCTATGAGATCAAATTAACAGAAAAGTAATTCAGACATGAAACTGACGGGTCTGATATCCTTATTTCTGCTCTTTGTCCTGAATGCCTGTAATTCCGATAACTTTGAATCGGTAATCAGTACCGGAGACCTCGTCTTTTCAAGTGATACCATCTATCTCGATACAGTATTCACCAATACCGGCTCCAGTACCCGGACTTTAAAGGTTTATAACAAAAGCAGCAAGAACATCAGGGTTCCGGTTATTAAACTGGGGCTGGCAGAGCAGTCATTTTACAGGATCAATGTGGATGGCGTCCCGGGGCCTGTTGTGAACGACATTGATATTTTAGCCAAAGACAGTATTTTTATCTTTATTGAGGCCACCATAGACTACAGTCAGGTGACCAGCCCTTTGTATGAGGACCAGCTTATCTTTGAGTCGGAAGATCAACCCCAGCAGGTTGCACTCGTAACCCTGGTGCAGGACGCTCATTTTTTATATCCGCAAAAAGACGCTGAAGGGATCAAAGAAACCATCGTTCTTGGTCAGGATGAAAACGGAGAAGATATAGAAGTGGAAGGATTTTACCTGAAGGATAATACGACCTGGACTAAGGAAAAGCCTTATGTTGTATATGGTTTCGTTGGAGTGCCCGAAGGGAAAACACTCACGGTGGAAAAAGGTGCACGGGTGCACTTTCATAAAAACTCGGGGATGCTTGCAGACAAAGGGGCAGCAGTAAAAATGCTGGGTGAAGTTGGGGAAGAAATTGTACTGGAAGGAGATCGGCTCGAGCCTGCTTACAGCAATATCGCCGGTCAGTGGAGCACCCTTTGGCTGCGGTCGGGCAGCACCGGAAATGTGCTCCGCAATGTGATCATCAGGAACAATGAGATCGGTATTATCGCGGATTCACTGTCGAATGGGAATATACCTACCCTTGAATTACGCGATGTCCAGATATACAATACCACTACCTTCGGTTTACTCGGACGACATGCGCATATTCTGGCTGAAAATCTGGTAATCGGAAATAACGGAACTTCCTCCCTGGCCTGCAGCAACGGAGGAAAGTACAGTTTTGTGCACAGTACCTTCGGAAATTTCTGGAGCAAAAGCCTGCGTCAGTATCCCGCTGTACTGATCAATAATTTTAAGGTTTCCAAAGTGAACGGGTCGGATGTAATCAGCGCCAGTAACCTGTATCAGGCTGATTTTATCAATTGCATCATTGACGGAAGCCAGAGTATCGAGTTTCTGCTCGAAAAGGTGGAAGGAACGGTCTATAAATACCGGTTTGTAAACAGCATGCTCAGATTTAATGATGTGAATAACAAATATAAAGGCAATCCGCTCTATGATTTCGAGAATCCGGATGTGTATCTCAACAACATATTCAATGGCAAAACTGACTTTATAAATACGGTTACGAATGATTACCGGATCGGCGAAAAATCTGAAGGCATTGGCAAGGCCGATCCTGTCGCTGCCGGAAAAGTTCCTCAGGACCTGCTGGGAGTAATGAGATTGCCCGCACCGGATATGGGCGCCTACCAGCACATTAAAAAAGATAATTAGGATTTTATTATATTTCAGTAAGTAATCAAACCTTTGAAAACTTATTCCTGTTTGTAAATTTTTCCGTCCTTCATTACAAAGACTACATTTTCAAGCGTTTTAATATTTTTCAGCGGATCCTCATTCACCGCAATGATGTCTGCCAGTTTACCTTCTGCAATGCTTCCGATGTTCTCATTCATCAACAGGCCTGCATTGGTTCGGGTTGCTGACTGAATGGCTTCCATGGCCGGCATACCTGCTTCAACCATGTACCCAAATTCTTTTGCATTTAAACCATGAGGGAAAACGCCTGCATCCGTTCCAAAAGCGATCTGCACTCCTTTTTTATATGCCTGACCAAATGTTCCCTGAATTTTTGGCCCGATCTCGGCGGCTTTTGGCACCACGATTTCCGGATAAAAACCTTTTATTTTTGATTTGTCCGATACTTCTTTTCCGGCAGTGATCGTCGGTACGTAATACGCTTTGTGTGCCTTCATCAATTCCATGGTCTTTTCACTCATCAGGGTACCGTGCTCAATGGTTTTTACCCCGCCCAAAATGGCCCGTTGCATACCTTCATCTCCATGGGCGTGTGCGGCAACATGCATGCCGTAATCCTTGGCCGTTTCGCAGATCGCTTTGATTTCTTCAACCGTAAACTGAGGATTATGACCATTCTTTGCCACGCTCAAAACACCTCCTGTTGCCGTAATTTTGATCACATCCGACCCGTCCTTATACCTTTGTCTAACAGCCTGCCTTGCTTCATCAGCACCGTTCACCACTCCCTGTGTCGGTCCGGGAGTTTCCATAAGATTCTTTTTCATTCCGTTGGTCGGATCGGCATGTCCGCCTGTGGTGGCAATTGACTTTCCGGCAGCATAAATTCTTGGCCCGTCTATCAGGCCATTATTAACCGCATTTCTGAGGCTGATATTAACGCCGGTTCCGCCCAGGTCACGAACTGTTGTGAAACCGGCCAACAGGGTCTTTTTTGCATTCACCACCGAGCGAAAAGCGATATCAGACTCATTCAGTATAAATCTGTTTAAGTTAGCCTCGGCACTGTATTCAGATTCAATATGCACATGCATGTCGATTAAGCCGGGCAGTACGGTTTTTCCTTTCAGATCAATAACCTGGTCGGCATTGGAATTCGGTGTATGATACCCTGGCTTTACAGAGAAAATTTTATTTCCCCGGACGATGAGGGTCATCTCATTCAATACTTTGCCCTGATCGACATCAACGACAGATCCGCAGTGTAAATAGAGGTCCTGCGCATTGCTAAAATAGAAAGTCAGGCAAAAAATAAGGCTAAGGAAAAATTTCATGTCAGAATGTTATAAAAGTTGCTGATAAAATTAGGAAAATATATTAATTTTAAGCTATTAATTAAAAACAGCCCATGGAAGCGAAAAAGGTAGTTGTTACAGGTGCCAGCAAAGGTATCGGATTTGAACTCGTAAAATATTTAAGCAAGAATGGCCACCATGTATTGGCTATCACCAGAAATAAGGATTCGATTATCAACCTGCAAAAGAACCACAAAAATATAACGGTATTGGAACTGGAGATCACGCGTGAAATCGATGTCAATGCGATCAGGGATTTTGTAGCCTCGACCTGGGGAAATATTGATGCCATCATTCATAATGCGGGTAAATTGATACACAGACCCTTTTTTAAAACGACCCTGACAGATTTCATGGAAGTTTATAAGGTCAATGTGTTCGCTGTGGCGGAACTGACCAAACTGCTCCTGCCTTTTGTAAATAAAGGCGGACACATTGTTGGAGTGGGCAGTATGGGTGGTATACAGGGCAGTAAAAAATACCCGGGTTTGTCGGCCTATACTTCTTCAAAGGGCGCACTGATTACTTTGTTTGAGTTACTGGCTGAAGAGTATCAGGAAAGTGGTATTGCCTTCAATACCCTGGCCATAGGTGCGGTCCAGACGGAAATGTTAAAAAGAGCCTTTCCGGGATACAAAGCGAACATCAGCGCTGAGGCTATGGCAGCGTATATCGCAGACTTTGCACTCTACAAAGCCCAATATTTCAACGGCAAGGTAATTCCGGTATCCAATTCGACCCCATAAGTATTTTTGTAAACTTTGACCTGCAGAAGGGAGCAAATCTTTGTATGTTTGCAAAAAATCAAGGGTTTTGAAAAGTAAAGAAATGGTTTTATCAGGTTATCTGCCGGAAGCTTCAGTGGGTGAGGTACTCCAACTGCTCGACAGATATCCCTGCAGTCTGAAAATCGTCAGTAACCGAAAAACCAAACACGGCGATTTTAAAAGACTCGGTTTGGGCCATTACCAGATCACAATCAATAATGATCTGAACAAATACCGTTTTTTAATCACTTTGATTCATGAAATTGCACATCTTGTGACTCATAAACAAAAGCCTTTTGCCAGGCCGCATGGCACGGAATGGAAACTCAATTTTCAGAAGCTGATGCTCTCATTTCTGCGACCTGAGATCTTTCCGCCACAAATTCTTGCTGCCCTGGCAAATTATTTACGAAATCCGAAAGCCTGTACCGATACGGACATAAAGCTCTCGCTGGCGCTGAAAAATTGTGATGGGGAGAAGTTGGGTAAATTCATTTTTGAACTGCCTGAAAACAGCAGATTTTCATTTAATGAACGGATTTATATCAAAGGAGAAAAAAGACGGACACGGTTTGCCTGCCGGGAAATCAAAACAAAAAGGCAATATTTATTTCATCACAATGCGCTGGTTTTGTTTTTGGAAAATCATTAATAATTCAATCTATAATGAATAAAAACTATTATGCCGTTATCATGGCAGGTGGTGTGGGCTCGAGATTCTGGCCCGTTAGCACAAAAGAAAATCCCAAGCAGTTTCACGATATGCTCGGGGTAGGCGTCTCTTTGTTACAACAAACCTACCACCGCTTATCCGGTCTTATACCAAAAGAAAATATCTTTATTGCTACCAATCAGGATTACAGCGCTTTGGTTAAGGATCATTTACCTGATATTGACGAAAGCAGACTGGTGCTCGAGCCGGCCATGCGGAATACGGCCCCCTGTATACTTTACACGGCTTTGAAGATCAGCAAGATCAACAAAAATGCGATCATGCTGGTTGCTCCTTCCGACCACTGGATCGATGATGAGCCTGAGTTTTTGCGAAATGTGGAGACTTCCTTTGAGGCCTGTGAAAAAAATGATATCCTGATGACACTGGGGATAAAGCCTTCGGGTCCGAATACCGGTTATGGGTATATACAGTTTGAAGCCGCTTCTGATCCCATTAAAAAGGTGAAGAACTTTACCGAAAAACCGGATCTGCAAACAGCCAAAAAATTTCTCGAGCAGGGGGATTATTTATGGAATGCCGGAATTTTCATCTGGAGTACCCGAAGTATTTTACTCGCTTTTACAAAATATCTTCCTGCCATGACAGAACTGTTCTCAAAGGGTGATGCTATTTGGAACGGACCGAAAGAATCTGAGTTTATCAGTAATAATTACGGCTTGTCTGAAAATGTATCCATAGATTACGGTATTATGGAAAAGGCGTCGAATGTATTTGTTCTGCCGGTGGATTTTGGCTGGAATGACCTGGGTACCTGGGGTGCACTTTTTGATAAGCTGAGCAAGGATAAAGATAACAATGCAGTGGTAAATGCCCTGACCTTTTGTGAAGGAGCAAACAACAACATGATCAGTTCACTGCAAGGAAAAAGAATTGTCGTCAGGGGCCTTTCCGATTTCATTATTGTCGATACGGCCGATACCCTCCTGATCCTGCCCAGAACAGAGGAACAGGAAATAAAACATATTTCTGCTCAGGTTATCAGCTGCAAAAACTAAACCCTGATTTAAATAACTACCGTGGAATTATGACAGATATGGGAAACACTTCAGTTCCGAATAAAAACTTGAAGGAACAACCGGTTCAGTCGGAACTAAACCCCCGTAATTTCTTTGTCAGGTTAAAAAAGTTCCTTTATGAGGTATTGGACCTGAAACACAACACAGACCTGGAAGCAACCAATAACCTGATCGTGGAGGGTATTTCTATGCAGGGCCATACCGCATGGATCCTGATCTTTTCAATACTCATAGCTTCCATTGGTTTGAATGTAAGTTCAACCGCCGTTGTGATTGGCGCCATGCTGATATCACCGCTTATGGGACCCATTTTGGGCGTGGGCTATGCGCTGGCCATCAATGATATGGACACCCTGAAAAAATCGTTGACCAATCTGGGTATAATGATCGGCCTGGGCCTGATCACCTCTTTCGTATTCTTCAGCTTTCCCATTTTCAGCGAGGCCACCCCGGAACTGCTCGCCAGAACCAAACCTGATGTGCGCGATGTGCTCATCGCCTTTGTTGGCGGTCTGGCACTGATCATCGCAATATCCAGACCTACACCACAATTCAATACCGTTGCCGGTGTTGCCATAGCGACTGCTTTGATGCCTCCGCTTTGCACTGCCGGATTCGGACTGGCAACAGGAAATATAAAATACTTTGGTGGAGCCATGTTTTTGTTCACGATCAATTCTATTTTTATTGCCTTTGCCACTTTTACCATTACCAAGTACCTGGATTTTCCAATGAAACAATACCTGATTGAGGCCAAAAGGAGAAATATATCCCGGTTCGCTTCCGCCCTGGCATTTGCAATTTTTTCGTTCAGCATCTTTTTGTTTTATGAACTATGGTTACAAAATCAATACATGAGCAGGGCCAATGATTTTCTCAATGACCTGAGAAATGAGGGGGTAAACATCATCAGAGATAACAAGGAAAGCATAGATTATGAAAACAAAAAAATAGAATTATACGTTTTTGGTGAGGCTTACAGTGATAAGGATATCGGCAGGTGGCAGAAGCTGATGGAACAAAAAAGACTGATGGATACAGAACTTAAGGTGTACCAGGGACAAACAAATATGAACATGCAACAGGATGTTGAGGAAATCAAATCCTTGTATATGAGCAATTACAAGCTACTTTCTGAAAAAGAAGAAAGCCTTGTTTCAAAGGACAAAAGAATTGATGAACTGGAGACCTTGTTAAAAAAGCACTACGGTGCCGGGCTTTTGTTTGAGCAAATAACGGATGAGATCAGGATCAACTATACCGGTTTGGAGAAACTGGGCTATGCGAAGGAATATGTCACGAACTTCAGCAAGGTGGATACCTTGAACGTGTTTTTTGTAAAATGGGCCGGGAATATCAAAGAAGAGGACAGGTTGCAGCATGAACAAAAGCTGAAGCTCTGGATGGAATCCAGACTTAATGTGCGCCCCGTTGAGATCAGGCGCTACGATTGAGTTCCATGGAATTGCAAACGGAAGTAATTTAAAAATAGGTATTTATCAATTGTCTTTGATATAAACTTCCCTTACTTTTTTAAACAGATTGGAAGAGTACACAAAGTTTGTAACGGCTTCATTATCCGTTTTAAAAATGTTCTTACTGGAGCCTTCCCATACTTTCAGTCCATCCTTCAAAAAGATGATCTTCTCACCGATTTCCATTACCGAGTTCATATCATGCGTATTGATCACCGTGATCATCTGGTATTCATCGGTGATCTCTTTGATCAGGTTATCAATGACTATGGCGGTCTTTGGGTCCAGCCCTGAATTGGGCTCATCGCAGAACAAATATTTTGGATTCATCACAATGGCCCGGGCTATAGCTACCCTTTTTTGCATTCCTCCGGATAGCTCTGCTGGAAATTTATTGTTCACATTTTCCAGATGAACCCGGTTCAAAACAAAATTTACCCGGTCAAGCATTTCTTCCCGGCTCTGGTTTGTGAACATTTTAAGGGGAAACATGATGTTGTTTTCTATGGTTTCTGAATCAAACAAGGCGCCGCTTTGAAATACCATGCCCATTTCCTTGCGAAGATTCCTTTTATCATCTTTTTCCATTTTGCTATAAGGCCTGCCATCATAGGTTATATCCCCGCCATCCGGTTCCAGCAAGCCCAAAAGGCATTTTAAAAAGACTGTCTTTCCCGACCCACTGGCGCCAATGATCAGGCTGGTATCTCCCTGTTTGAATTCGGCAGAAATACCCTTCAATACCTCGAGGTCGTCGAAACGTTTGAATAAATTCGTTACTTCTATCATTTAGCCTAAAAGCATTTGGGTTAAGAAATAATTGAAAACAATGATCGTTACACTGGTCCAGACAACTGCTTTTGTGCTGGCTTTTCCCACTTCGATAGAGCCGCCTTTTACATAATATCCGTAAAATGAGGGAATAGTGGCGATCAGAAAAGCAAATACCACCGTTTTCTTCAGTGCGTACCCTATCAGATAGGGTCTGAAATCCAGGCGGATACCATTTACGTAATCTTCAACGGAAAAAAGTCCGGTTACCAGAGCTGCAACATAACCACCAATAATACCGAGTATCATGGCCAAAGTGATAAGAAATGGATAAAAGAACACCGCAGCAACAATTTTTGGTAAGACGAGGTGGTTCAGGGTGTTGACACCCATCACCTCCAAAGCGTCTATTTGCTCTGTAACACGCATGGTTCCGATACTTGAAGTAATATAAGATCCAACTTTACCTGCCAGGATAATCGACATGAAAGTAGGAGCAAATTCCAGCACGATCGACCGGCCTGTTGCAAAACCGATCAGGTATTTGGGTATCCAGGGATTATCGACGTTCAATCCGGTTTGAATAGCAACAACACCACCGACAAAGAAAGATATAAAAGCTACGATTCCGAGGGATTTTAATCCGAGTTCTTCGATTTCCCTGAAAAGATTTTCCCTGAAGATCGATCCTTTTTGGGGTCTCCTAAAAACCTCAGCAAGCATGATAAAATATTTACCTATGTTATAAAGATAGACCATAAA